>Ga0209689_1000519_pt1 | contig 26753 bp, 25 predicted proteins | sample GraSoiAngelo_149_FD_187119 | JGI IMG/M metagenome (GOLD analysis project Ga0209689, IMG submission 187119) | Grasslands soil microbial communities from the Angelo Coastal Reserve, California, USA - 14_1009_09_30cm (SPAdes) (version 2) | ecosystem: Environmental > Terrestrial > Soil > Grasslands ... | reverse complement strand
GCTCTCGGAGGTGTCTCGCGAAACACGTCGGCTCGCACAGTACGCGCCGGCAACCGCGCTGTGCATCAACATGCACAACTACTGGGTCGGGACCGCGGCCGACCTCGCACGCAGGGGCGAGAAGTCCTGCGAATGGATCCTCAAAGATGCAGCGGCCGGTGAAGTTTTCGCAGCAGGCCACGCCGAACATGGGAACGACATCCCGGGTTTGCTCTCCACGACCAAAGCGGAGCGCGTCGACGGCGGCTACAAGGTGACCGGCCGGAAGGCGTTCGGCAGTCTTGCGCCGGTGTGGACGCGGCTTGGCGGACACGCCATGGACACGAGCGATCCGAATGCGCCGAAGATTGTCCACTTTTTTCTGACGCGTGACGCGAAAGGCTACACGATCAAGGAAACGTGGGATGTGATGGGGATGCGCGCGACGCGCAGCGACGACACGGTGCTAGAGGGCGCGTTTGTGCCCGACAAGCACATCGCGCGCGTGGTCGCCGCGGGCGCCGCCGGAGCCGACATGTTCGTCGCTGGATTTTTCACGTGGGCGCTGGTCAACTTTGCGAACGTCTATTACGGGATCGGCTTGCGGACCCGCGAGGTGCTCATCGAACAGCTGAAGACGAAAACGTCCATTGCGCTGACGCGGCCGATGATCTACCACCCCGAGGTGCAGCATGGCATCGCCGAGGTCACGATGGATCTCGAGACGATGGGACCGCACGTCGAAGCGATCGCCGCGGACTGGTCCGAAGGCCGGATCGGGCCAGACTGGTTAATGCGGCTTTTTGCGGTCAAACATCGGACAGTGGAAGCGGCGTTCCGCATCGTCGATCGGGCGCTCGATCTTTCGGGCGGCTTCGGCATGTTCAAGAAAAGCGAACTCGAGCGGTTGTTTCGCGACTGCCGCGCCGGCAGGTTCCATCCCGCGAACTCACTGCTCACGCACGAGCTCGTCGGTAAGATCTCGCTTGGGATTAACCCGGACGAACAGCCTCGGTGGGGATAACTTGTTGATGAGCGACTAGTCCTACAACTTCGTCCGATTTGTTATATGATTAGAGATATGAAACAGCGTCAACTTGTTAGCTTGATCGCCGGCGCCGCAATCCTGGTCAGTTGTGAAACTACCCAAACCACGGGGATGGGGAACCAGGAGCAAAAGCGTCTTGCCGCGATTCAGCAGCAGCAACAGGAAGATGCGCAGATGGACGAAAGCGACCGCAATCTGTGGAACGCGCACCAGGACCTCTTATATACCGGCACGAACCCGGCGGTTCCGTATCGGTAGTAGGGCCAAGGCCGATTCAAACGGTCAGATTTGATCTTGCTCCAAAAGGTAAAGATATAGGATCGCCATTGCGTCCGCGTTTGAAGCCGAGGTGTTGTCGTACTCCGCCGACAGCTCGTAGCGATGATCCCGGAAAATCCGCACGCCATCGACGGACTTGAATTCATCGACGTGAGCGACACCGATACGGTCCGGCCAATCTTGCGAGTTCAATCGGAAAACGGTTATGCCGGTCGTCAGATCACGCAATTCCATTCCTCGCGCGAAAGGATGAACGTGAATGGTTGCATAATGAATCGTGGTGTCGAAAGGAAGATTGAGTTGTGGCGTGATCTCCATGGTGTAGACATGACGTCCTGGAGGGACGCTCCACTGGTTCATTAAATCTTCGCCAGGTTTTCCCGCCGTCAGATTTGCTTTCGAAACCTCCGCGCATCCGGCTCCGATATGTTGCGTCCGTGCGTTTGCCATACACGAGTGACCGGTGTCCGCAGCTTGGCTGCGACGTTGCATCACATATAACGCGCGGCGGAAAAGCGCTTTGGTCGGCGCGCCCGGCTCATCGCCAGCGACCGTGTGCACCTTTGTCCGCATGCGAACGTTCACGGCTCGATCGCGCGCATTGAGATTTAAAGACATCGTCAAATAATCCAGAGCCGCGTCCTTGGGAATGGGAACACCAAAGCCTGGTGGAAGATCGATGGCGAGCCGGCCGGGCACGAGCGTGAAAAGACGCCAATCGAGATGGGTCTTTCCGCCGAGCTCTTCATTGTGTTGGTCAGGCGTCAGGCCGTGCTCGCCGAACGTGAGATTGGAATGACAAAAAAATTCCTGAGAGATCGGCTTCTGCTCGGTTGCGTCGACGACCTGGGTTTCTAAACCGGTAATCCATTGCACTTTCGATTTCTCTGCGGTCGCCAAACGGATGCCGCTCTGGATCGACATCGGCCCTTCCATCGAGTGATAGATCTTGTCCAGCCGGTATGGATCAGAGACCAGCGTCAACACCGGTTTCGTCGTAGACGCAGAACGCGTCAGCGAATAAACTCCAGGCCAGACCAGCGCACCGACAACGGTGAGAAGAACCAAACGTCGGCTCACGAAGCGATTTTAGAGCAACGCGCGTGCCCGCCGATGACCCGTTTATCGATCGAAGATTAAGAGTTCGATTGAGCAAAAGAGGAAGATGAGTGGCGGTGAGGGAGGGATTACGCGCCCTGCTAGTGCTGCCAGAATGTTGCCCGCTTTTGAACGTTGCCTCCACGCTTTGCTTTGGAGGCAAGAGCAGTCAAACGAGTTCGAATCTCCGGTTCACGAAGACGCAGAGTGTTGCGAGACCGCGGAGCATAATTAAGTCAGGAAAATGGCGGTGAGGGAGGGATTCGAACCCTCGGTACCCTTTTGAGGTACGGCGCTTTAGCAAAGCGCTGCTTTCGACCACTCAGCCACCTCACCAAAATCTCGGGCGGACAATATGCTTCGGAATTGGCGATTGCCAACATGTCGATTCTGTAGCGGCGGTCTGCGACCGTCGCTCGAAGAGCAAAAATAAATGCGGCGCCCGTAGAGCGCCGCTACAGTTTGCTCGAATGATCAGCGAAGCAGACGCGCGAGCGAAGATTTTGGAAGCGGTTCGGCCGTTGCCGCCGCGGAAGATGTCGATCTTGTCCGCCAGTCGGACGGACTCGTCCCGTGGCGAGGAAGCGCTCGATCATTTTGCGGCCGAAGATTATTTTGCGCGGTTGCCACTGCCGATGTTCGACAACTCGGCGATGGACGGTTACGCCGTCATCGCGAGTGATTGCAAGAAAGGCGCGCGATTGCGTGTGATTAGCGAACAACCGGCGGGTGTTGATCGCAAGCTGCGGGTTTCAAATGGCAAGACGGTCCGGATTTTCACCGGCGCGCCCATGCCGGCCGGCGCGGATGCGGTCGTGATGCAGGAAGATGTCACGCGCACCGGCGATGAAATTGTCATCAACGGAGATGTCGAAGTTGATGAGTTCGTGCGAAAGCGCGGGTGCGATCTTGGCGAGGGCCAAAAAATTCTCGGGAAAGGCGACCGAATTGTTGCCACGAAGCTGGCTTTGCTGGCCTCGCAAGGTTTCGCACAAGTGAGTGTCGGTGGTGAAGTGCGCGCCGCGATTATTTCGACGGGCAATGAATTAGCTAAGCTCGGCGAGAAAATTCAGCCGGGACAGATTTACGACAGCAATTCTGTTCTATTGCAATCGTTACTGAAACGCTCTGGCGCGGTTGCCGCTTCGGCCGAAAATTGCAACGATGATAGTGATTCATTGCGGGCAGCTATGCAAAGGGCCGCGGAAAATGAGATTTTGATCGTGAGCGGCGGCGTTTCTGTGGGCGAACACGATTTGGTTCAAAAAACCTTGCGCGATCTCGGGGCGACGATCGACATCTGGCGAGTGGCGATCAAACCGGGCAAGCCGTTCCTGTTCGGGCAGTTAGGACGGTGCGTCGTCTTTGGTCTGCCGGGAAATCCGGTGTCGGCGTTTGTCACGTTTTTACAACTTGTGCGCCCGGCGATTCTGAAAATGATGGGCGCGACCGAAGTCGATCTGCCGAAAATCCCGGCGAAGTTAACGGTCGATCTGACGAACGACGGCGACCGGGCGCATTATCTTCGCGGAAAACTCGAGAACGGAAAGTTCGCGCCCATCGGCCGGCAGGAATCGCACGCGCTCTTTAGCTTGAGCCAATCGAATGCGTTATTGCGGGTTGAGATCGGCCAGTCGTTCAAGGCTGGCGAAACGGTCCTGGTTCAAATTTGGGAATAATGTCCGAGGTGCGCGGTTCGACTCTTCACGGCGAGTTTGCGACCGGACTGGCACTGCAGGTCGCTGCTCCAGTTTGACAGACCATTTCCTCATTTTAGCTTAGAAGGCTTTGAACACGGAAACAGCGTTTGCACCAAGTCCCCCCGATGAAATCCGTGCCGACGCCGAGCGACTTTCCAACATCGTTCTCGAGATGCAGCGGTGTTTCGTTCTACACCTCTGCAAGGAACTCGCCCCCGGCAACGTTTCTTTCCCGCAATTTTTTCTGCTCGCGTATCTCGATCAAAAAGAAGTGCTGACGATGACGGCGATTGCGCAAAAGATGGGGCACACTACCGCCGCGGCCAGCGGTCTGGTCGCGCGCTTGGAGAATCTGGGCATGGTCGTGCGCTCGATGGCCCGCGACGACCGGCGCAAGGTGATGGTGTGCATTACGCCGAAAGGCTCGGCGCTGGTGCGGCGAATTCGTCAGGAGATGGTCGGCAACTTGATGAAGATCATGGAATACCTCTCCCCGGATGAACAGAAAGCCTGGTTGCACATCTACGGTAAAATTTATGATTACTGCCAATCGAAAGATTGTCGTTCCTTCACTGGCAGTGATATAAAACGAAGATAAACGAATTTCGGTTGAATCCGGGCGCGGCCTCTGGCGCATCTAATTTTCGAATTTCACATTTTAATGCGAAAAAACTTTGCTTACGGAGTTTCCGTAGTTGCACTCCTTGGATTCATTGTGGTTGTCTTCGGGCAACCTCCGACTCCCACTGAATCCCCCGCGGCCACGCCGACGCCAACGACGCCATCCGTCCTCATTTCAACTGCGACGCCGACACCCACACCCACGCCGGTGCCCACGCCGACGATTACTCCCAACGAATCGGGCACAGTCTCGGTGTCGTCGACTTTGGGCGCGTCGCCAAGCATCTCACCGTCGCCTTCGGCAACGCCGATCGCCGTCCAAGCCGCTGCACTTGGCGAGAGCGATCTCGGCTGGTCGGAGAAAGGTGCACCCGTTTTCCGGCTTGACCAGGCCGTTATAACGGCGCTGGCTCAAAATCCAACCGTTCTCCAGGCGCTCGAAGAAATCCGCCGAACCAAAGGCGTCATTATCCAAATTCGGGCGGAGGCGCTACCGCAGATTGGCCCGAGCTTTAGCTGGAATTGGACGGATCCAAATCTTCGCCAGAACACCACCGGTTTTACAACGTTCAGCGGGGGGCCGACGCCAGTGCCCGGTACGGGAATGGGCGGCATCAAGAATTTGCGCAGCGATATTATTTATAACGTCCAGGTGACAGGCTCGCAGCTGGTTTTTAATTACAGCACGTTCCGCGCAATTCGCGGCACCTTCTTCCAGCGCGATTCTGCTTACTTCGCGCTGCGAAACACGGTCGATCAAGTCATCTCGACGGTGAAGACGCAGTTTTATCAGGTGATCGTTAATCGCGAGTTGATCGTGGTGCAGGAGGAGTCGGTAAATCTGTTGGAGAGTCAGTTGAAAGATCAGCAAAATCGTTTTGAAGCCGGAACCGTTCCACGGTTCAACGTTCTCCAGGCGCAGGTCCAACTTTACAATCAAATCCCGCAACTGATTGCGGCGCGGAACAGTTATCGCATCTCCGTGCTGCAATTAGCCAAAACTCTTGGCCTCGACTTCAATCCGGCGCGCGGAAATGCGGCACCATTGCGCGTAAGGGGCGAGCTAGCGTATATCCCGCGGAAAGTAGATCTGTTGGCAGCGATCGAGGCCGGCAAACGGAATCGGCCATTCCTAAAACAACAGCGTGCGAACGTTCTGAATGCAATCGAGCAAGTCCACGTTGCCATCGGTAGCTGGTTGCCGAACGTCAATGCCAACGGCGGCGGCGAGTGGCTCAGTAATCAATTCAATTCAAGTTTTGGCGATGTTTCAAAGGGCTGGTTGACGACAGTGACCGGCAGCTGGCCGATCTGGGATAGCGGCATGGCTTGGGGCAAGATCCAACAACAACGAGCGTTGCTCTCCGAACAGGAGATCACTTATGACGACGATGTGCGCCAGGTCGAGTTGGAGATCCAGCAGGCAGCTTCGAACTTGGCCCAAAACCGCGAGCTCATTCAAGCAACGGAAAAAAATCAGGAGACAGCTGAGGAAGCTGTGCGTCTGGCAAAGGCGCGATTGGACGCGGGCGCCGGCACGCAGCTCGACGTCTTGAACGCTCAAGTGCAGCTGACTACAGCTCAATCGACGTACTTGCAGGCGTTGTTTGGCTACAACCAGAGTTTGGCCGAGTTCGATCGAGTCACCGGGGCGCAAAGCACTTACAGCGAGAAGTTTGACGGCGTTGCTCCACACGCCACTCGGTCGCGAACGTATTATACCGGCAGCGATGTCGATGCGCTGGGAAAGCCAAAGCGCACTAATCCGTTTCAGCCCGGGCCGGTGACGGCGATTTCTCCGCGTCCGAGTTCGAAGTAGAACGACCGAGGACTTTTTTGGTGATCGCGCGGGTTCCGGTCGAATATTTTCCAGCGCTTCAGGCGATCAAATTTTGTCGTCACGCTTTCATCGAGCGAATTCCCGGAATCGATGTTTCCCATGACAAAGCGGAGGCATTGAAGCGCCTCGATGCTGTTCATCGTGAAATGCGAGATCAGATCGGAATGGCGGAATGGCCTCTTCTCACCGCCCAGCAAATTCACGGCAACAAAATCGCGATCGTCGATCAACCCGTCGCGCGCGACAAAGAATTCGCCGGTTGCGACGGAATCATCACGAGTCAGAAAAAGATCGCACTTGGTATTCATGTGGCCGATTGCTGTGCGGTTTACATTGTCGATCCAAAAACACCGGCAATTAGCCTCGTCCATTCCGGCAAGAAAGGCACCGAGCGAGCGATTGTCTCAAATGCGATTCGGCAAATGCGTGAACATTTCGGATCGAACCCGGCTGAGCTGATCGTGCAACTCAGCCCCTGTATTCGGCCGCCGCACTACGAAATCGATTTTGCGGCGCAAATCGTCGAACAATGCCGTGCTGCCGGAGTTAAGAAGATTCATGACTCGGGCGTCTGCACCGCGTGCGACGTCGATCGCTATTATTCCTACCGCGCAGAAAAAGGAAAACCCGGTCGGATGCTCGCGCTGCTTGGATTGACTTAAAACTGTCGGGTTGCTTTGCAAAAAGCGCTGGCAGACCCATCGTTTCTCGTTACGCAAGTTACGATTCTTTATGTTGATACCGATTGGGAGAAATGGATTCTGGCAGCCCAGGGCAGAGCCGACACCGTCTCTTAGGGAGACAGCGCGACTGTTCAATCAAATTAACGGCCAGACCATTATCGAAGTCGGTTCGGGAATCCATGGCCGCCTCGCTGGCGATAGCGTTTTGACTTGGGCGAAAAGGACGCGGGCAAAACGCATTATCGCTGTTGATCTGGATGAGACACGAATCCGCGAAGTCAAAGAAGCAACGACCAAATACCCCAACGTGGAGGCGATCGTGGCCGAAGGCGTTCGATATCTCGCTGATTTTTCCTCCACGATCGAATTGCTCTATCTCGATTTCTGGACTCCCGATCCCGAGGGCGCGCTGCCCGGCACTGGGAGAGCTGAAGCCTACCGAAATGCCTTTGCCGCCGCCCGGGACAAGCTCAACCGCCGGTCGTTAATTTTAATAGACGATACTGATCACATCCATCCTTGGAAACACACTTATATTGTCCCGGACGCGAGAAAAGAGGGCTTTGTCGTCAGGTTCGTCGGCCGTCAAACTTTGTTAACGCGAGACTTGGCCGAACAACGAAGCGGTTAGATCGCAACGTCCGTGTCCGCCCCGCGCTTGAGTGGACAGATCCCCCGCTTTTTCGCATTCGCAACGAAATCGATAAACTCGCGCGCAGCCGGGCCGAAATTCATTGCCGACGCTTTCTCGAGGGCTTGCGCAATGTTCAGGTCGCTCATGTAAATTAATTTAAAGGTCGCTTTGATCTCGTCGCGATCTTTGGCGCTAAAGCCGGCGCGCCGCAAGCCGACCACGTTCAACCCAAAGATGTAATTGCGTTCCGCCGCGATTACGAATGGCGGAATGTCTTTGCTAAATGCCGAAGCGCCCTGCGTGATCGCGAGTTGTCCGACGCACATGTGCTGGTGAAAAACGCAAGCGCCGCCAAGAAACGCACCGTCGCCGATGCGGACATGACCGCCGAGGAGACAATTGTTGGCGATGATGACGTTGTTCCCAATTTCGCAGTTGTGACCGACGTGCGCCCCGGCCATGAGAAAATTGTTGTCGCCGATCTTGGTGACGCTGCCCTCGGCGCTGCCGCGGTGGATGGTGCAATGCTCGCGAATCACATTTTCGTTTCCAATCGCGACGTAGGTCTTGCGTTCAGGAGAAAAGGAAAGGTCTTGCGGCGCGCTGCCGAGAATTGCGCCGTGCCCGATCAAGTTGGCCGCGCCGATCGTGACACCGGGTTCAACGACAACGTGCGATTCAATGGTCGATCTTTCGCCGATGACGACATTCCCGCCGATCACGGCGTACGGTCCGATCGCGACGTCAGTCCCGATCTTCGCCTTTGGATCGACAATCGCCGTTGGATGAATTTTCACAGCACGCCTGCTTCTTTGAAACTGAAATAGCCGGGGCCGTTGTTTGATTGCGCTCCAATGATGATGTGATCGAGCAACTTGATTTGCATCAGCTCGGCCGCTTCCGCCAAACGTCGCGTCAAACTGTGATCGGCCTGACTGGGGGAGGGATCGCCGGAGGGATGATTGTGCACGACGATCACGGCATAGGCCGATGCGATGACCGCCGGACGAAAAACATCGCGCGGGTGCGCGATGCTCTCATTCACGGTGCCGGTGGAAACATCCTCGGTCCGGATCAAATGATAACGCGTATCCAGGAGCACGACGCGCATGGCTTCCTTGCGAAGCATTCGCATTTCGCCGCCCACAAGTTCGTTGACGAGTTCGGGTGAATCGATTTTTTGATTGGCCAACACTTCGCGCGCCAAACGATTCCCGAGATCAAAAGCCGCCGCCAGTTGGACCGCTTTTGTGAAACCGATGCCCCGAATTTTTTTGAGTTCATCCACAGTGCAGCGACTTAATCCGCGGAGGGAGCCATATTCTTTCAGAAGCTCGCGCCCAACTTCGACCGCATTCTTCCCCGTCATGCCCGTCCGCAGCAAAATTGCGATCAATTCCGGATCGGTGAGGGCGGACGCTCCATGAGCGGCGAGTTTTTCGCGCGGCCGCTCTTCCCGCGGCATCTCACGAATCTTTAACGTGGGAGTATTGCCAGTCCGGCTCGGACCCTCAGCGCTGCGGTTTCTGCGATCTAATCCACTCGGTCGCGGCACAAAGGCCTCTCCCACATTACGCGCGCAACTGCTCGAGCATTTCGCGCAGCGCGTCGCCCAATCCCAGAAGCCCCTCGGTGTAGGCATTTGGACGAAGCGCTTTCATTCCGGCCTGGGCGCTGCGAATGAGATCGTCTGCGGTTGTAATTGATTCGCTCAAGGCGCCGTTGCCGGCGCCGTTCTTCAGCAGCTGACTAACTTCGTCGCATTTTCCTTCCAGGATAAGACTGGCAGAGCGCTCGCGTTCGAATTCGGAGGCGGATCGCAAAAAAATAAGAACAGGTAATGTAAACTTGCCCTTGCGAAGGTCGGTTCCGAGCGTTTTCCCAGTCGTTCTTTCATTCCCGGCAATGTCCAGGCAATCATCGTAGATTTGGTAGGCAGTGCCGACGCGCATACCGAAAGTTTTCAAGATTTCAGTCGATCGCGTGTCTGCTTCGCTGATTACCGCTCCCAATTCGGCCGCGACCGCAAAGAGCGAGCCGGTTTTCATTTCCACAATCCGCACGTAATCCTCGACCTCCAGTTTCAAATCGAAACGGCGTTGCGTTTGGATCATCTCGCCCGAGCAAATCTCGCTGGCTGTCCGCGCGATCGCCCGGCTGATGTCGGCATTTTCAAAATTGGTCGACAACGTGAGGGCATGGGCGAATAGACAATCGCCCAATAAAACGCTGAGCGAATTTCCCCAGCGCGCGTTCACGGTCGGTTGGGCGCGGCGCCGCTCGGCTTCGTCCATAATGTCGTCGTGCACCAGCGTCGCCGCGTGAATCAATTCGACAATTACTGCAAGATCGACATGTCCGGTGTTAATTTGACCAGTCGCGCCGCCGGCCAGGAGCGCGACCAGCGGTCGCAGACGTTTTCCGTGTCCGCCGATGGCATAGGTGACGTAACCCTCAATGGCCGGATCAAAAGCGGTCGCTTGTTTAATGATTCGCTCTTGGACCTGATCGAGCTGCGGCTGGACTAACTGTGCAACTCGCGCCAATGGCGTGAGAGAAGAACCACTCGCTTTAATCCCAGTCCGACCCGGACCTGAGCGTGCAGAAATTTCCACCGACGCAGAATAGAGGGGCGGTTTGTCGGTTGTCAAAGCAACACGGCCGCTTCGGCGAGAATAATTTCCTGTTTTCAGCGGCGCTGGAGCCAGCTGGCAGCGCCGTATTTCTCGTCGGCAATTTCGTGAGCGCGCGAGATCAAATGTTCATCGAGCGTCTTGTGGTAGCGCTCGGAGCAAAGTTCGTTCGCGAATTGATCCGCGAATTTGTTGGCAAGTTGAATACCCTGAATGCTGCCTTGCTGCAGAAGTCCGCGCCGCGTCCGGCGCTGAGCTGCGCCAGCGACTTTGCGCCCATTCGACAAAACGTCCGCGCGGACCGGATTCGCGAAGCAGTGTCCGTTGTAATCGGCGTCGCTGACGCCGGAACCGCGGTCAGCGACCGTGGCTACAACTGCATCCCGGCCTTCTGAAACCAGCGCGTCGCGCAACGCATTGTGAATTCGTTCGTAGATCGACCTCGACGATTCGCTGAAAGCCGGCTCGGTTGCCGGAATCACGATCGAGTAGGTCAAATCATCGCCATGAAAAACAATTCCGCCACCGGTCCAGCGGCGGGCGAGGTCACGCTGCGGCGCATGATTTTCCACGTCCGCAAATTTTCCAAAATAGCCGAACGAAAGCGCTGGATGATCCCATGTATAAAAACGAATCGTCGGAATCTCTGCTGTTTCGAGCAGCGCTTCATCAACCGCCATGTTGAGCGCTGCTGAGCGCGAAGCGATGTCGCGATAAACGTTGAGCGAAGCGAATAAGCCCTTTGTCATGTCAAGCGGCAACGTGACGTTGCATCCGTTTAACAGCGGCGCAGCCGCCACATTGAGAGCCTGCCCTGAGCGAGCGCAGCGAGTCGAACGGGAGACATCTCTTGCTGTTTCTGAAATAGTTGGAGATTCCTCGACTCCGCTCGGAATGACCGTCACTAGGCTAGTTCCTCCAAAATTTTTTCAACAGCTTCGCGCGGATCTTTGTGGGCGGTAATCGGTCGGCCAATCACCAGATAATCTGCGCCGGCCTCGATCGCTTCGCGCGGCGTCATGAATCGTTTTTGATCGCCGGGCTCAGACCAATTCGGCCGGACTCCGGGAACAACGATCTTAATTTTGTCGCCAAGTTCGCTCCTCAAAAATCGCGCCTCGAAAGGACTCGCAACCAGACCATCGATTCCAGCGGCGACACCCAGATTGCCCAGTCTTAAGACATGTCGGTCGAGCTGCTCTTCGATTCCGATTTCATCGAGAGTTTGCTGGGTCGAGCTGGTCAAGACGGTCACGCCCAAGATCGACATCTTCTTTTTTCTCGCCGCCACCGCAGCCCGAATCATTTCGCTTCCACCGGTCAGGTGAATTGTCAGCATTTGCACACCGAGTTCTGATGCCGATTCGACTGCTCTTGCGACGGTGTTTGGAATGTCGTGCAGTTTGAGATCAAGAAAAACTTTTGCGCCGTTTGCGGTCACAGCCCGCACAATCTCCGGCCCCTCCGCGGTATAAAGTTGCAATCCGATTTTGAAAAACGAAATCTGCTCGCGCAGCCGCTCGACTAGCCGCGTTGCGGCGTCTTTGGATGGCACGTCCAGCGCCACGATTATCTTCTCATTTATCTTTGTCATTCCGACCGTTTTGTCATGTCGAGCGAAGTCGAGACATCTCTTACTGTTTCTGTTTCTTGACGCTCACCATAACTGAAACAATTAGAGATTCCTCCAATTTGGTCGGAATGACAAAATAGCCGCTCGACATGACAAAAATGCAAGTTCTCGCTCCCGCAAAGATTAATCTCTCCCTGAAGATTCTCGGGCGACGTGACGACGGCTTTCATGAAATCGAGACGCTAATCTCGCCGATTTCGCTGGCTGATAAAATCGACATCGAACCGCAGTCGCGCTGGATTGATTTCAGTTGCGATGATCCAACGGTTCCGTCCGGTGACGAGAATCTAGTCGTGCGTGCAGCAAAATTGTTTTTCGAAAGGACCAAAGTCACCGCTGGTGTCAGGATCAAGCTCGAGAAACAAATTCCTCAAGGCGCCGGACTTGGCGGCGGCAGTAGCGACGCGGCGTCGACATTGATCGCTCTCAATCAACTTTTTGAAACCAAGCTCTCGCGCGAAGAATTGGCGAAACTTGGATCGACGATTGGTTCCGATGTCGCGTTTTTCCTTTTCGAATCAGCCGCTGTTTGCAAAGGCCGCGGCGAAGTCGTCAGTCCAACCAAGGTGAAAAAGAAATTCTCGATCTTGCTCTTAAAACCGGCGTTTTCCGTTTTGAGCGCGTGGGCTTACTCGCGCTGGCAGAATTCAAAGGAGATTCCGGGAATTTCCTATCTGCCGCAGAATTTCGACGGCCAAGATTTCGTGAACGATCTCGAGCGACCCGTCTTCGAGAAATTCGTTTTTCTCGCGCAACTGAAAGCATGGCTGCTGAAACAGGCGGAAGTTGGAGCGGCTTTGATGTCAGGATCCGGCTCGACTGTTTTTGCGGTGCTGCGCGAAAACGCCGATGTCGATCTCCTGACGAAGCGCGCGCGCGAGGAGCTCGATCGTGAAATTTGGACCTGTGCGTGCGAGACGATTTGAGGTGGATCGAGCAGTCCCTTGCTCGATGCTAAAGTGGTGGCGCAGCCGCATTAATCAACATCGCTCGCGGAGCGGCCGATTCACCTATTCACCGGCGCTGCGGCGCAAACTCGCTTTCGAATATTCGCGATTCAGTTTGGCGATGAAGCTCGCACTGATTTCGGCCGGGCAGACCGCTTCGCATTCGTAAGTGTTGGTGCAGTTGCCGAAACCTTCGGAATCCATCGCTTGCACCATGCTGACCACACGCTTCGTTCGTTCCGGTTCGCCTTGAGGCAAAAGCGCGAGGTGCGAAACTTTTGCCGCGGTAAAGAGCATCGCCGACGCGTTCGGGCAAGCCGCCGCGCACGCGCCGCATCCGATGCACGCCGCCGCTTCCATCGAAAGATCGGCGTCGTGTTTTGGAATCGGAATTGAGTTCGCTTCCGGCGCGGAACCGGCCCGCGCGGAAATAAAACCGCCGGCTTGCACGATGCGATCGAGTGCACTCCGATCGATCACCAAATCTTTGATCACTGGAAAGGATTTCACCCGGAATGGCTCGACGATGATCGTTTCGCCATCGCGAAACTTTCGCATGTAAAGCTCGCAGGCCGCGCCCGGATGATCCGGTCCGTGTGCTTCGCCGTTGACGGTGAGTGAGCACGTTCCGCAGATTCCTTCGCGACAATCGGAATCGAATGCGATCGGCTCTTCGCCGCGCAAAAGCAGGCGTTCGTTGACGATGTCGAGCATTTCGAGCAACGAAGCCTGCGCCGGAATGTCGGGCGCGTCGTACTTGACGAGTTTGCCGCGCGATTTCGCGTCGCGTTGTCTCCAGATTCTTAGCTTAAAATTCATCAGAAATATTTAGAGATTCCTCGACTTCGTTCGGAATGACAGGAAGGCACTCATTTGTAGCTGCGCTGAGTCAGGTGGACCGTTTCGAAGTGGAGCGGTTCGCGATGCAATTTCGGTCCCGCCGTCGCGGGATTGCCCTGAAATTCCCAGGCAAAAACGTCGGCGAAATTTTCATCGTCGCGCAATGCTTCGCCTTCGGACGTTTGATGTTCGTCGCGGAAATGCGCGCCGCAGGATTCGTCGCGGGCGAGGGCGTCGAGACACATCAACTCCGCGAATTCCAAAAAATCGGCCACGCGTCCGGCGCGTTCGAGCGATTGGTTGAAATCTTCGCCATCGCCGGGCACGCGGATCCCGCAGTCGCGGGACCAGAATCTTTCGCGCAGGTCGGGAATTTTTCTGAGCGCTTCTTCCAACCCGTTTTTATTTCGCGCCATTCCGCATTTGTCCCAAAGGAGCGTGCCGAGCTCGCGATGGATCGAATCAAGCGAGCGCTTTCCGTTTATCTTGAGAAGATTGTCGATCTTGGCGCGGATATCGCGTTCCGCCTTCTTGAATTCAGCGTGATCGTTCGAAGGCCGCTTGCCCATTTGTCCAGCGAGGTAATTGGGAAGCGTGTAAGGCAAAATGAAGTAACCATCGGCCAAACCTTGCATGAGGGCGCTGGCGCCGAGCCGGTTCGCTCCGTGATCAGAGAAATTCGCTTCGCCGATCACGAACAATCCCGGAATGTTGCTCATCAAGTTGTAGTCAACCCAAAGCCCGCCCATGGTGTAATGGACCGCGGGATAAATTCGCATTGGGACCTGGTAGGCGTTCTCGCCCGTGATCTTTTGGTAAACCTCGAACAAATTCCCGTAGCGTTCGCGGATCGTTTCTTCGCCAAGTCGCTTGATCGCGTCGGCAAAATCGAGATACACGCCGCGCCCACCCGGCCCGACTCCGCGACCTTCGTCGCAAACTTCCTTGGCCGCGCGCGATGAAATGTCGCGCGGCGCAAGGTTCCCGTAACTCGGATATTTTCGCTCGAGATAGTAATCGCGATCGCTCTCCGGAATCTCGTTGGGCGGTTTCTTGGCGTCTTCCTTTTGCTTCGGGACCCAAACGCGTCCGTCATTGCGCAGAGATTCGGACATGAGCGTCAGTTTCGATTGATAATCGCCGGAATGCGGAATGCAGGTGGGATGGATTTGGGTGAAACAAGGATTGGCAAAAAGCGCGCCTTTTTTATAAGCGCGATAGGTGGCAGTCACGTTGCAGCCGCGCGCGTTGGTCGAGAGATAAAAAACATTTCCGTAACCTCCGGTGGCGAGCACGATCGCGTCGGCCGCGACGTTGTCGATCTTACCAGTCCGCAAATTTCGCGTGACGATTCCTTTGGCGTGTCCATCGACGAGAACAACGTCGAGCATTTCGGTTTGGGGAAACATTTGCACCGTGCCGGCGGCGATTTGGCGGCAGAGAGCCTGATAACAGCCGAGCAAAAGTTGCTGGCCGGTTTGGCCGCGTGCGTAAAACGTTCGTGAAACCTGCGCACCGCCAAATGAGCGGTTCGCGAGCAAGCCGCCGTATTCGCGCGCGAACGGGACGCCCTGTGCGACGCACTGGTCGATGATGTTTGAGCTGACTTCAGCGAGGCGATAAACATTCGCTTCGCGCGAACGAAAATCGCCGCCTTTGATCGTGTCATAGAACAACCGATAAACGCTGTCGCCGTCGTTCTGATAATTTTTCGCGGCGTTAATTCCACCCTGGGCGGCGATGGAATGGGCGCGTCGCGCCGAATCCTGATAGCAAAAACATTTCACTCGATAGCCGAGCTCGCCAAGCGTCGCCGCAGCCGACCCTCCGGCCAGACCGCTCCCAACGACAATGACCTCAAATTTGCGGCGGTTGTTTGGACTAACGAGGCGGGAATGGTCCTTGTGGCTCGTCCACTTCCGATCGAGCGGGCCGGATGGAGTTCGCGCGTCGAAATTACCGATCATAATTGTTGCGCGGGTTTAATGAACCCGAGAAGGACGGCGATGGGAATCGAGGTATAGCCGATGAAAAGCAGCCAGGCGAGAATTCGCCCGCCGATGGCTAGCCGCGGCGTAAGTCGTTGATTATTCAGACCAAGCGATTGGAAGAAGCTCGATGACCCGTGAGTGAGATGGAGCGTGAGGAGGAATAAACCCACGATGTAAAAGCTCGACACGTAAACGTTCTGAAATCCGTAAACCATCATCGAATAAACGTCGTAGCGATTGAGCGGATCGAGTTTGAGGAGTGGGAATTGCGGATTGAATTTGCGGCCGGTGAAATGGAGCAGGTGAAAGATGATGAACGCGAGCACGACCAATCCACTGACGACCATGTGACGAGAAGCCCAGCTCGCCTTCACGTATTGCCTGTCGATGTACCGCTCCGGTCGCGCGCGGCGATTTTCGATCGCGAGCAGGATCGTAAAATAGATATGCAAAATCACCGTGGTCAGTAGAAACGCGCGGATGAGCCAAAGCAGCGGACCCAAATCGCGCAGGTGCTGCGAGTAGGCGTTGATCCATTCGGGACCGAGAAAAATTTGCAGGTTGCCCAAGAGATGGCCGATGACGAAAAGAATCAGAATTACGCCCGTGACGGCGACGATCATCTTTCGGCCGACCGATGAATGACAAAAATCCGAGATGAGTCCGCGAGGTTTCGTGCGCACGGTCGCGGCAGCGGCTGATTGCGGTTCCGATTTTTGATCGATCATTTGCTTCCGGGTTTTACGGCGGGGATTTTAGCGAGATCAGTTGGCAATTTATCTCCCGCAAAATTTTCCACGTTCATTTCGACCAAACTCACAAACGGACAACCAAAATCCGGTTTGGTTTTGCCGCTACGATCGACGATGACGCCCACGGCGGCGACCGTTCCGCCGTGCGTGCGGACGATGTCGATCGTTTCCTGAACGCGGCCGCCACGGGTAACAACATCTTCTACCACGACAAATTTTTCGCCCTGGTCGATCTTGAATCCGCGACGAAGCGCTAATTTGCCGTCCTCTTTTTCAGTGAAGATGTGGCGTTTGCCTAATGAACGCCCAACTTCTTGGCCGACAATGATTCCGCCGAGGGCAGGGGAGATTACGGAATCGGAATCAAAGCCGCGCAATTTTTCGGCGAGCATTTTGCAGACGCGCTCAGCGATATCGGTGTGCTGCAGGAGGATGGCGCACTGAAAATATTCCCGACTGTGCAATCCGGAGCGCAAAACAAAGTGGCCGTCGAGTAACGCGCCAGTTTTTCGGAACAAGGCGAGCAGATCGTCGCTCATTCTTGATTGGGGAGCGCATGCGCCCCCGCATGCCCGTTTCGACGCCATCGCCGAAACGCCAGGGAAAAGTTCGCGAAGGCGGGGGCGCCTTCGCCAGCACGCGAGGCGCGTGCGCTCCCCAGAAACGTCGCGCGAGATTCTTCCATAGTGCGATGTTGTTCTTATCCCGAAGTGTCAGCGGCAACTTCGGTTGAGGAACTGCCGTCGCCGGCAACTGCGATCGCTTCGATTTCCACGCGTGCGCCTTTTGGCAACGCTGCCACCTGCACAGTGGAACGCGCCGGCGGAGCTTGCTTGAAATAGGAACCGTAAATTTCGTTCACGGTTTGGAAATCGGCGAGATCGACCAGAAAAATCGTTGTCTTTGCGATGTTCTCGAAAGTCAGTCCTTCGGCTTTCAAAACGGCCGTGATATTGTCGAGAACGCGGCGGGTTTGCAGGTCGATGCCGCCAGCGACGATCTGCCCGGTCTTGGGGTCAAGCGGGATTTGTCCGGCGCAGTAAATTGTCGAGCCAACGCGGACGCCCTGAGAGTAAGGCCCGAGAGCGGCGGGAGCGTCGGAAGTGGAGATGATTTTCTTCATAATTTCAGCTTAGCGACTGGGCTCTAGAATGACAAATGACCGAATCTCGTCGATATTGGAAATGAAATGGTTGGTTGGATTTTAAAGAAGATAGTCGGCTCGAAAAACCAGCGAGAACTAAGGCGCCTGGCGCCGATGGTCCGCCGGATCAATGAGTTCGACGAACAGTTCAAGAGCCTGTCCGACGACGCTTTGCGCGCGAAAACGGCGGCTTGGAAGGACGAACTCGCAAAAACCTCGGATCCGGAAGAACAATGGCGACGGCTGGATGAGATTTTGCCGGAAGCGTTCGCTGCGGTGAAAAACGCCGCGCGGCGTTTGAAAGAGCGACGTCATAGTTTCACGGTCTGCGATCAGCCGATGACATGGGACATGGTGCACTTTGATGTGCAGTTGGTCGGCGGAATGGTTTTGCATCGCGGCCGAATCGCGGAGATGGCGACGGGCGAGGGCAAAACTTTGGTCGCGACTTTGTCGCTTTATCTGAACGCGTTGACTGGACGCGGCGCGCATCTGGTGACGGTGAATGATTATTTGGCGCGACGCGACGCGGAATGGATGGGTGCGCTCTACAATTTCCTTGGGCTAACGGTCGGCTGTATTCAACACGATCAGGAACCGGACGTGCGCCGGCAACAGTACGCCTGCGACATCACTTACGGCACGAACAGTGAGTTCGGTTTCGATTACTTGCGCGATAACGGCATGGCGACGACGCGCGAGCAACAGGTCCAGCGCGGTTATCATTACGCGATTGTCGATGAAGTTGACTCGATCCTGATCGATGAAGCGCGCACCCCACTGATCATCAGCGGCCCGGCCACGATCTCGACCCATCAGTACGACAAATGGAAACCGCTGATCGAGCAATTGGTGCGCAAACAAACGATGCTCTGCAATCGCGTGGCGAGCGAGGCGGCGGAGAAATTTGAGCAGGGCGATGTCGAAACTGGCGGACGTCTCATGTTCAAAGTGAAATTGGGTCAGCCGCGCAATAAGCAATTGCTGCGAATGATGGAAGACACGGACAAGCGGCGGGCGATCGATAAGGCAGAGCTTTCGTTCTACACCGACACGCGCAAAGAAGAACTCTTCGCTTTGAAGGAAGAGCTCTTCTTCACCATCGACGAGAAATCGAACGAATCGGATTTGTCCGAGCAGGGGCGAGCATTTCTGAACCCGGACGATCCGAATGCATTCGTGTTACCGGATCTGATCAGCGAATTTACCGAGATCGATCTCGATCCGAGTTTGTCGGACGAAGAGAAAGACAAAAGGAAATCGGAGCGACAACAGCATTGCGACGAGCAGGCGGAACGGATTCACAACATTTCGAATTTGCTCCGGGCCTACTGTGTGTTCGACAAAGATGTTCAGTACGTCGTCGAGGAGAACAAGGTCGTCATTGTCGATGAATTCACCGGCCGCAAAATGCCAGGGCGTCGTTGGAGCGACGGACTACACCAGGCGGTGGAAGCGAAAGAAGGCGTTCAGATCGACCGCGAGACGCAAACGTTGGCGACGATCACAATCCAAAATTATTTCCGGCTCTACCAAAAGCTCGCCGGCATGACTGGCACCGCTGAAACGGAAGCGGCCGAGTTCCACGACATCTATAAGTTGGACGTGAACGTGATTCCAACCAATCGGCCAGTGGCGCGCAAGGATCACAACGACCGCATCTACAAAACCCGTCGCGAAAAATACAACGCGGTTATCAACGAAATCAGAGAGCATCATACAAAACAGCAACCCGTGCTGGTCGGCACGGTGAGCGTGGAAGCTTCCGAGTTGCTCAGCCGAATGCTGAAGCGCGAAAAAATTCCGCACAACGTGTTGAACGCGAAATTTCACATGCAAGAAGCCGAGATCGTAATGCGCGCGGGTCAGCCGGGCACGGTGACGATTTCGACAAACATGGCCGGGCGCGGCACCGATATTAAGCTCGGACCGGGCGTGCCAGAGCTTGGCGGATTATTTGTTCTCGGAACCGAACGGCACGAAGCGCGCCGGATAGATCGACAACTTCGGGGGCGTTGCGCGCGCCAGGGCGATCCGGGCGGATCACGATTCTATGTGAGTTTCGAAGACGACCTGATGCGCAACTTCGGTGCGGCTGATCGGATGACCAAAATCATGGAGCGTTTCGGGCTCGAGGAAGGCCAGGAGCTGGAGCATCGCTGGTTGAATAAATCGGTCGAGACTGCGCAAAAACGCGTCGAGCAGCGCAATTATCTAATTCGCAAACGCACCCTGGACTTCGACGACGTGATGAACATGCAGCGGGAGGTCGTTTATACCTATCGCAACGAAGTGATCGATTCGGAAGATCCGCGGACGCTGATCTACGAGGTGATCGATGAAGCCGTGCCGGCGAAGTTGAAGGAGTATCTCGAGGTCGATGAGCCGAACTACAGCGGATTGATTCACTGGGTGAACACGACGTTTCCGCTTGGCCTGACCAAAGAGAAAGCGCAGTTCGACACGCGGAGTGTTGATGAAAACGCGCAGTTTCTGATTACGAGGATCAAGGAGGCCTACGAGCGGAAATCGAGTCATGAGGAGCCGACCGCGGTCAAGAGTCTCGAGCGTTACATCATTCTCAATGCGATTGATCGTCTCTGGCAGGAACATCTCTACGCCATGGACGCGTTGCGGGAAGGCGTTTATCTACGCGGCTACGCGCAAAAAGATCCGCTGATCGAATACAAAACCGAAGCCTACGACATGTTCGTTGAACTGATGGCGAACATTAAGAACGAGGTCCTACACAATCTTTTCCGAAGCACGTCGAATCTGCAGGCATTCGAAAATTTTCTTGCGAGCCTTCCACAATTCTTGCTCCGCGAGGACGCGCCGACTGGGCCGATGGCGAGCGCCCCGGCGCGGACGCGTCAACCACAACCGGTTGGTGCGATGGCCGGCGTCGCGATGGACGGCGACGGTGCAGGCGAAGTGTCGATCGATCTGCCAGTGCGGCGCTCATTGCCAAAAGTCGGACGGAACGAGCCGTGCCCGTGCGGCAGCGGCAAAAAATACAAAAATTGCTGCGGCCGCACTGCCTAACTTCGAAAGTGCTCGCTTTCGAAATCGGAGATTTGTTTTATTCTAGAAACCCTTCCGATTGATCATGCAAACAATTCATTCGCGACGAATCATCGTGGTGCTGCTCGTTGCAACATTGCTGATGGGCTGCGAGATCCATCGCCGCACGATTCGGGAATATCACACCGACCGGGCCGGTCAAATCAACGTCTCGAACGTGACGGAAGAACAATATTGGAAGGAACGGGTGGACGAACGGATCGCGGCCGAGATTGCGAAGGAAAAGCCCGAGGCCGGCTACGACACCTGGCAAAATTACTGGCGCTGGTGGTACAGCGTTTTGCGTCGAAAGAAGAAAACGCCATTTAAATCCGACGAGTTTAAAAGGTCGGAAGACTTGGTGAATTACATCAAAGAACAACGGCGCGCAAAAGGATTGCCGACCTACGAGGACTAACCGAGCAGAAGGTAGAAGCTAGGAACGTAGAAAAGAATCGTCCCAGCTTTGCGCTTACGAACTCTTTGCGCGAAAAGAGTCGTCGATGGCGAACGGTGAAACGATCGAATCGTATGTGCCGGCGCGACTGGACCGAATGCCGTGGAGTCGCTGGCACTGGTTAATCGTCGTTTCCCTCGGAGCGACTTGGATTCTTGACGGCCTCGAAGTCACCCTTGCCGGTTCGTTAGGCGGAATTTTAACCCGGCGCGAAACACTCGGCCTGACCGATACCGAAGTCGGTGCGGCCGCAACATGCTATCTCGCCGGGGCGGTGATCGGTGCGTTGCTGTTTGGTTATGGAACAGATCGATTCGGTCGAAAGAAATTGTTCTTCATCACGGTTGCGGTCTATCTCATTGGAACGGCGCTCTCGGCGTTCTCATGGAATTTTGCGAGCTACGCTTTTTTCCGCGCGCTGACCGGGGCCGGAATCGGCGGCGAGTACGCCGCGATTAATTCGGCAATCGACGAACTGATTCCGGCGCGAGTGCGCGGTCGCGTCGATTTGATGATCAACGGTTCCTATTGGATTGGCGCGGCACTCGGCTCAGGCGCGACTGTCATTGTGCTCGATCCGAATCGATTTCCGATCTCGTTAGGCTGGCGATTTGCGTTTGCGATCGGTGCGACACTCGGCCTCGTTGTGATTTTCTTTCGCCGATGGATCCCGGAAAGCCCGCGCTGGCTGATGATTCACGGACGAAATGCTGAAGCAGAAGAGATTGTCGATCAAGTGGAGCGTCGATTTGTATCGGATCCTGAGACGTTGCCGGCACATGATTCCGCGCCAACACGGATCCAGACTCGAACGCACACGCCTTGGCGAGAAATTTGGAACGCAGTCGTTCATGAACATCGACGTCGGTCCTTTCTCGGTTTCGTCCTGATGCTGACGCAGGCGTTTTTCTACAACGCGATCTTTTTTACCTATGCGCTCGTCTTGATGCGGTTTTACGGCGTGTCCGAAGAGAGTGTCGGCGGCTATCTTCTGCCGTTTGCGCTTGGCAACGTGCTTGGCCCGATCGTGCTCGGACATTTGTTCGACACGATCGGTCGCAAACAAATGATCGCGGCGACTTATGGTGTTTCCGGAATTCTGCTCGCACTGACAGGCTGGTTGTTTCATGCCGGGTTGTTGACGGCCCAGACACAGACGCTGGCATGGACCATCATTTTTTTCGTTGCTTCGGCGGCGGCGAGCTCGGCCTACTTGACGGTGAGTGAAATTTTTCCACTCGAGATTCGCGCGTTTGCGATCGCAATCTTTTACGCAGTGGGGACCCTCACCGGCGGAGTCGGCGCGCCGATACTCTTCGGATGGATCATTGCTACCGGTTCGAGCGACGCGTTGTTCATCGGATATCTGGTCGCAGCGGTGCTGATGATTTTTGGCGCGATTGTCGAACTTTGGATCGGCGTGGCGGCCGAACGCCGGCCGCTCGAAGATGTGGCGGCGCCTTTGTCGAGTCGCTGACTTTAATCATTCTCGCCTTTAGCAGCCAAGATCGACATTTCACAAGTGTGAATTGGACCAGCCGGCGTCAATTCGCTGCAATAAAGATGAAACGCGTCAACACGAAACATACCGGCATTGAAATCCGCGTTTGATTTGAGGAATTTCCGGAGCACGCCGCCATGGGCGCCGTGACAACGCGCGAGCGTGATGTGCGAATGCCAGGGACGCAGATCGGGTTCGAGTCCGACGGCCAGTGCTGCATCCTGCACCCGTTTGTGAAGTTGAAAAAGATGTGGATGACCTTTCTCAACACCGATCCAGATGATTTTCGGCGGACCTTTCGATGGAAACGTTCCAACGCCTTGAAGGGGCAGAAAAAATGCGCGGAACTCGATCGCGCTCAGTTTTTCCCGCAGCGCAAGATCGATACGTTCCGAGACGTCGGGAAAGAAACCAAGGGTAATGTGCATTTGCTCACGTGTGGTCCAGCGCACACCGCGACTGCGCCGGTCAAGATCGACGAGGGATTGCTGGATAACTAACGGCGGGCTGACCGCAACAAAGAGGCGCTTGGGTTTCACTTCTTGCCGGGAACTTCCGCGCCAGAGCGCGCTTCGTCGCCGCTTTTACCGACCCGCGGCGGCATCGATCGATTCACAATTTTCATAACACGCGCGGTTAGGTTAGGAAACAACGCGTTCGCGGCGATGATGAAATAGGCTGAAATGGGCATGACAAGGCTGGGCTTACCGCGCCCGCACGCGCTCAAGATTTTTCGGGCGGCGCGTTCGACGGAGATGGAAGCGAATGGCAACTTGCTCGACAGATCAAACCATTTGTACTCGGCGGACTGATCGCCCTTGAACGTCGCGTGAACTTGTGAGCCGGTGCGCATCATTCCGGGCGTGACTGTGGTGACGCAGATGTTATCGCGAGCGAGTTCGGCGCGGATCGCATCGGAGAAGCCGGTAAGCGCAAATTTACTGGTGGAGTATGGCGCCATGTGCGGCACGGCGATTTTTCCACCGACGGATGAAATGTTGACGATGCGGCCGCCACCCTTGGAGCGCATTTGAGGAACGACTAGCAAATACAAAATAAAGGTCGCCCAAAAATGGAGACGCATGGCGCGCTCGAAATCCTTGAGTTGCATGTGTTCAATTGGACCGACTTCGATAATGCCGGCGTTGTTGATTAAAATGTCGATCTTGCCGAAACGCTGAAGCGTCTGTTGGACGGCGGATTGAATCTGGGCGGACTCAAGCAGGTCGCATTGGATTGTCAGAACTTCGGTGGCGAGTCGGTCCAACTCAGTTTTGGCGCGGGCGAGCTCTTCGGGATCACGCGCGATGAGAGCGACTTTTGCTCGCTGCGCACAAATTTGTCGCGCGATTTCCAAACCAAGCCCGCGCGAGCCGCCGGTGATGAGGGCGACTTTGTCGCGGTAGGAAAATGAAGCCATTGAAAACGTTCAACGTTCAACGCTCAAGATTCAACGCCCAATTCAGAAAGAAGAGGTCGATCTAGCGGTGTTTTCGATTGAAGCGTGCAACTTCGCGCGCGGTTTCGCGTTCGACGGCGCGTTTTTTCAAGTCTGCGCGTTTATCACGCGCGACTTTTCCGTGTCCGACGCCGAGCTCGGCTTTCAACTTCCCGTTCTTCCAGTAGAGCTTAAGGATTACCAGGGCCCGACCTTTGACCTGACTTTCGCCATAAAGCTTATCGATTTCTTGTCGGTGCAGCAAAAGTTTACGGACACGTTTCGCCGCTGGGATTTCATGGCTTGCTTTTTCGTAGGGTTGAATGTCGGCGTTGTAGAGAAACGCCTCTCCGTTTTCAATCCGGGCAAAGGCGTCGCTGATATTGGCTTTGCCGGCGCGAATCGATTTAACTTCGCTGCCCTTCAGTTCGATACCCGCTTCGTAACGCTCGAGAATGTGAAAATCGCGCAGCGCCTTGCGATTGAGAACCGACTCGGCGGACATGATCGCGTGCGAAACGCGATGAAAACTTACGCGTTCTCCGGACCTTTGAGAGGTTCGAATGCGAGCTTACCGGCAATGATTTCCTTGAGGGCGATATCGGTCAACGACATGCGCGGCGTCGTTTCCACCATCGGTCTATGTCCCAAACCGAGCTGGCGGACGCGCTTGGAAACAACGTTGATCAGGAGTTGCTGGTTTGGAATTACTTGAGCTGCTTCCTGGAGGAGTTGAGTCGTCATATGGCGCAAGGATCTGACGGCGCGGTTTGCTTCCGTCGGGAATTGAAGAATGGTCGGCGCGCTGGTGGCGAGAGCGGAGGGTGTAAGCTGCGACGCGATCATAAAATGGAGCGGTGACTTTGCGAGCGGTTGAAAGGGTTGTCAACCGATTTGTTCGGCCACGGAACGTCGATCTTCCGTGTAAACTCGACAATCAACCGGGTCGCTGCAATTGCGGAGCGATCGGCCTAACGAATGTCTTCGACGTAACTGATGATGCGATAATCGACGGCGTCGCCTGCGGAATCGAGCGCGCGGTCGTAATGCCAGTGCACGTTGCCGTTACCATAGAAGTTTTTGCAGACAATCGCGCCGGTAATATCTGGAGCACCATTGATTGTGAAATTCGCACTCGGTGTGTAAAACACTGCTGAGAAACCAGAGGTCGAGCCACCGCCGGAGTTTAGATTAACAGTTTGCTGAACAGTCGGATCGGTTGGACTAATTCCGTAGATCTGAAGATTGCCGGCATAACCGCTGGTGTTGATAATGTTCTCAGCTTTGGTCTGGAAATTTCCGTCAAAGTAGACCTCTAAATGAACGTGCGCCGGTACGGTGATAGAGGGGCCGGTGCCACTGCTGTTGCCAATATCGCCGTTTACATGAACGGCGACATATGTTTCCTGCGGCACACCATTCACTACTGCAGGATTAACCGTCAGGTTGCCGTTGTTGACGAACGAAGTAACGAGGTAATAATTGGGGCTTTCAGGGCTTCCCGTTCGCGGCACACCATTCACGACAGGAGGATTGATGGTCGTATTGGGGTTTATCATTGTCGGAGACGACACATAATTCCACCCGGCCGTACTCGGCATTGCAAACGGGGACAAGCTGAAAGGGACGTTATTGTCGATGATCCCGGAGATGCTTGTCGTTTTCTTGGTAACTGTTCCACCATTGGTGTAGAGATTGCCGTAGATGCTTCCCTGGATCGTCGCGACTGAGCTGTTTATCTCGACGGTGCCGGACCGTGAGTCAGGATAGCGAGGGTCGGATGGGTTGGTTTTCACACTCGCATCGTAGGAACCGGTGGTGGAACGATAGCTATCAATATACGCGGCGGATCCGAGACCGTAAAACGTGCCGCCGGCTTTGATAGCTGCTTCAAACGGCGTGATCGGCGCTGCGATCAGTTCTACGCGGCGACTAGCCTGTGGTTGAGAGACAGGCAGTAGCGTTTGACCGACGCCGTCGCCGTTGGGCCCGTAAGTAGCGACGAAGTGATCGTAGTTGAAATCGATTTTTCGTAGCAAGCTATCGCCACGAGTGTTCGGACCCATGCGATCGTCCATTCCGACTCGCTTCAGACCCAGAACCGGCGCGGTGCCTTTGGTGCGAATGCGGTACCACGCGTTGCCGTTTCCATCATAATAAAATGGATCGACGCGCGAACTCGTACTCAGATTGTCCTGACCGTAGGTTACCGGAGAATTTGTGTAAGCGCCGCCGGAATACGTCCAGCCATTGGATGGACTGAATGCGTGTGTCGGATCGGAAATTGTCTTGCGAAGTTCGGCATAGGCGATGTCACCGCCCGTCTCCGCCGCGTCGAGCGATTCTTTCCAACTGCGGACCTGGCTCGAGGCAACATTGTACCGCGTTATGCAGTTGAGGAGCACATTTCCGCCAATGAGCGAAACAACCAGGATTGTGCACAAGACGCACAATAGCACGTTGCCGGGCGCA
>Ga0209689_1000517_pt1 | contig 26789 bp, 23 predicted proteins | sample GraSoiAngelo_149_FD_187119 | JGI IMG/M metagenome (GOLD analysis project Ga0209689, IMG submission 187119) | Grasslands soil microbial communities from the Angelo Coastal Reserve, California, USA - 14_1009_09_30cm (SPAdes) (version 2) | ecosystem: Environmental > Terrestrial > Soil > Grasslands ... | reverse complement strand
TTCTCCGCGATGACGGCGCGAACGGCGTCGGCAATGGGTGGGCGGAAATCCAGCCGGGGGAGCTGGTCCACCGACACCCACTGCCAGCCGGCCAGTACTGGATCGGACTGATCGAGGCGGGGCGCAATCCCCTCCCCTATCCCGGCCTGAAAAATCAAGTTGACGACATGCCGGTCGGGTGCGAGCGTCTCGCAAACGATCACCAGCCGGCCGACCTGGGCCTCGAGCGCGAGCTCTTCGAGCAGCTCCCGGCGCAAGGCCGCGTCCAGGGTCTCGTTGCCTTGCAGCCGGCCGCCCGGTAAGACCCAGTAGCGCTGACCGCGCTTGCGATGCTCGACCAGCAGGATCTGGTCCGCTCGGACGATCAGCGCCGCGACCCGCAGCTGCGGGGTGATCGGGCTAAAGGCGTCCACCAGGGAGGCGAGGCTGACTAGCGATGCGCTCATCGTAGGTGCCGGGCCTGCCGCTAGTCGCGCGGAATCATCAACGACTGTCCGGGCGTCAGCAGCGGCGAGCTCAGGTGATTGACCTGCAGGATGGCCTCGACATGCGGTCGGGGATCGCCGCGGTAATGCGCCGCCGCGATGCTCCAGACCGTGTCCCCCGGCGCCACCACCACCGTGTCGGCGGCTACCGGACCGCTACCGTAAGCGAGCCGGCCGGTGGCGATCACCAGGACCGCGGCCACCAGGAGAATCCGGCCCCAGCCATGGCGACGCTGGGGACGCGGATAGAGATTTTTGGCGCCGTCCTGCACGAACATGCGTTCGAAAACCAAGCTAGCACGAACAGGCGTTCGCGTCAAGGGCTTGCACGAACAAGTGTTTGCATGAGCCGAACGGATGTGCTAGGATGCGCCCGTTTTGCAGATCCACCCGGGTCATCGGATGGCCCGCCCATCGGTCAAATCAACGGATGTTCGCGCGCAAATCGCTGTGCTACGATGCTGTGATCGCGGCCTGAGAACCCCTCCTCTCCCCTCCCCGTGCGCGCCGATAAGCCCGGCGCTGGGTGCGAGATGATCGGCTCCTGGCCGTCGACGACGACATCGGCGCACAAGGGAGGGGACGACATGCCAGAACCGTTGACCAGCAGGCAGCGGGAAATCCTGGAGTACCTTCGGTTCCGTCAAAAGATCCGCAGCTACCCACCCACCGTCCGCGAAATTGGTGAGGCGGTTGGACTCTCATCCAGCTCCACCGTGCAAAATCACCTGAACACGCTGGAGCGCAAAGGCTACATCCGCCGCGACCCGACGAAGTCGCGCACCATCGAAGTCGTCGACATCGACGAGATGCAGGCGAAGTTGAGCAAGGTCGTGGCGGTGCCCCTGATCGGCCGGGTCGCCGCCGGGCAACCGATCCTCGCAGAGGAAAACATCGAAGATCACCTGGTGCTGAGCCAGGAGCTGGTCGGCAGCGATAACGCCTTCGCGCTCGAGGTCCACGGGGACAGCATGAAAGATGTTGGCATCCTGCCGGGCGATTTCGTGGTGGTGCGTCCCGGCAAGGACGCGCCGAATGGCAGCATCGTGGTCGCCCGCCTGGAAGATGAACAGACCAACGAGTCGACCGCGACCGTCAAGCGTCTCTTCCGGGAAGCGAGTCGCGTCCGGCTCCAGTCCGAGAACGACGCCTACCAGCCGATCTACAGCACCGCGGCCCAGCTGGAGGGCCAGGTGGTAGCGGTCGTTCGCCTCTTGCGCTAGGCCGATCGGCTAGGGGCGTTCACCGTGCCGTTCGGACCGGAGGTCCGGAATGGGTCGAATTTCGAGAGCAACCGTCGGGGCAGCGCCCCGCGGATCGCGACCCCGTCGGCGCGGTAGTCCACGGCCTCAACATTGCCCTGAGCGTGAAACTCCGCCTGCCGGGCATTCTCGCTGTAGGGCAGCAACACCTCGATCGACACCAGGTCGCCCGGCAACGTGTCAGCGACGGCCTTGCCCAGGGCATCAAGCCCTGACCGGCGTAGCGCCGAGATCGGTACCACCGCCCGATACGGTGACCAGTCCTCGGCCATCAGCGTCTCGACCGCGGCCGGGGCCAGTTGATCGACCTTGTTGAGGGCGAGCAGCTTCGGCTTTTCCAGCGCACCGAGATCCTGCAGCGTCTCGTGCACGGCCTCCATCTGGTCGCGCCCGTTGTAGCGGGTCGCATCGAGGACGTGCAGCAGGAGGTCGGCTTCCTGCACCTCTTCGAGGGTGGCCTTGAAGGCCGCCACCAGGTCGGTCGGAAGCTTCTGGATGAAGCCGACGGTATCGGTGAACAGCACCTCGCGGCGATTGGGCAGCCGAACGAGTCGCGTGGTCGGATCGAGCGTGACAAACAGCGCGTCCTCCATCTGGACCTGCGCTTTGGTCAACGCGTGCAGCAGCGTTGACTTTCCGCTGTTGGTGTAGCCGACGATCGCGATCACCGGGTAGTCGCTGCGGCGGCGGCCTTCGCGACGCAGCGCTCGCTGCTTGCGAATCTCCTTGATGTCACGGTCCAGTTCGCGAATCCGGTGGCGAATGCGGCGGCGATCGCTCTCCAACTTCTGCTCGCCAGGACCGCGAGTGCCCACCCCACCGCCCAATCGGGAGAGATCGCGGCCACCTTGCAGACGCGGCAGCAGATGATGCAGCTGCGCCGCCTCGACCTGCAGCCGGCCTTCCTTGGTGCGGGCGCGCTGGGCAAAGATGTCGAGGATCAGCTCGGTCCGATCGATCACCTTCACCTCGAGCTTGCTCTCCAGGTTGCGCTGCTGTCGTGGCGACAGCTCCTCGTTGAAGATCAAAAGGTCGAAGTCCGCCTCATGTTTGAGCGCATGGAGCGACTCCGCTTTCCCCTTGCCGATGAAGAGCGCCGGATCGGCCTTTCCCCGGCGCTGGGTATCGGTTCCCACCACGACCACACCGGCGGTTCTGGCCAGTTCGCTGAGCTCGAGCATCTGCTCTTCGATGGCGGCCAAACCCTGGTCCTCGTGGTCGAGGGACATCAGGTAGGCACGCTCCTGCCTGCCGTTGGAATTCCGAATCAACTCGCCTCTGCCGTCATGATACCCACGCGTAGCCGCTCGACAATCATCTCCAGATCTGCCGGGAGCCACTGCACGCGGCGATCCGCACGGAACCAGGTGAGCTGGCGGCGGGCATACTGGCGGACCTGGCGCACCGTCGATTCCGTGGCTTGTGCGAGTGACAGCCGGCCATCCAGGTGCGCGGCCAGCTCCGGGTATCCATGGCCCAGGCGCTGAAGGTCGGCTGCCGGAAATTCGCGACGAACCCGGGCGACCTCGCCCACCCATCCGGCGTCGATCATCTGGGTGACCCGGGATCCGATGCGACGATCGAGCTCGGGCAGCGGCACGTCGAGCCCGATGATGGTCGTTGACCACGGTGGTGGCTTCGACTCGCGCGCGACACTCGGCGGGCGGCCGGTGACCGCGTGGATTTCGAGGGCGCGGATCATCCGCCGGGGGTTGCGCTGGGCCCGCGCGGCACTCGCGGGATCGATGCGCTGCAACTCGGCATCCAGTGCCTCCGGACCTTCGGCTTCCAGTCGCTGCTCGAGCGCCGCTCGCAGCTCGGGATTCGGCGGCGCATCTCCCAGGTTCCAGCCGTCGAGCAGCGCGCGCAGATACAACCCGGTGCCACCCTGCAGCACGGGCAGGCGACGCTGACGGCCGATGTCCGCCACGGCGTCCATCGCCAGGCCCTGATAGTCGGCGACCGTGAACGGGGTGCCAGGATCCACGACGTCGAGCAAACGGCAGCGTAGGCCGCCCAGCTCCTGGCGGGTCGGTTTATTGGTGCCGATGTCGCTGTGCCGGTAGACCTGGCGGGAATCAACGGAGACCAGCTCGCCGTTGAGCCGATGGGCCGCGGCGATCGCCAGGGCCGTCTTCCCGCTCGCTGTGGGCCCCACGATGGCGACGATGCGCTGCCTGCTCAGGGGCGTTTGAACAGCCGCCTCAATTGGTCATCCGGAAGGATCAGCGTCGTCGGCCGGCCATGCGGACAGCTGATCGGTTCGGCCGTCAGTGCCAGCGAGCTCAGCAGTTGGCGCGCGGCCTCGGGGCTCAAGGCATCACCGAACCGAACCGCGCTGTGACAGGCGATCAGGGCCGCCGTCTCCCGCACTCGACGGTCCGGCGTCCGCTCGCCGGCGAGGTCAGCCAGCACCAGTTCCAGGACCCGGTCGGCGCGAGCCTCCGGCATGTCGCTGGGCGCGGCGAGCAAGCGAATCGTATGGGGCCCGAACGGCTCCGCCTCGAAGCCCAGCGTGCGCAGCCAGGCGTCGTGCTGCTGATAGGCGGTCAGCTGGATCGGGGCCAGGTCGATGAGATGCGGGATCAGCAGCAATTGACTCGCCGGCCGGCGCTCGTCGAGCCGCAGCAGGATTTGGTCGAAGAGCACCCGTTCATGGGCCGCGTGCTGATCGATGAGCACGGCGGCATCCGGCGCCTCGGCCACCAGGTAACCCTGCAAAAGCTGACCGATGTAGATCAGCGGCGGAAGCCGAGGGGCCTCAATCTCGTCACTTTCCCTCCCCTCTTGTAACGGCGGGTGCGGAGAGAACGACCCGCCCGAAAAAACAGCGGTCTCACGAAGCTCGAGCAGCGGCCCGCCGGTCGTCGATTGCAGCTCATACAGCGGGCTCAGCCGCAGGGCGTGGTAGCAGGCCCGTTCGAGCGTGGCAAAGACAGCCCGCTCGTTGCGGAATCGAACCTCGCGCTTGGTCGGGTGCACGTTGACGTCCACCTCGGCGGGATCGACCAGCACACTCAGCACCGCAAGTGGGAAGCGATCGGGCTCGCGGAGTCCCCGATAGGCCTGCTCGATCGCAAACACCAGGTTGCGATGCTGAATCCGGCGGCCGTTGACCAGGATGACCACGTGATCCCGGGTGCCACGGTGCAGGGCAGGCGGGCTGATCAACCCGCGCACGCTCGCTTCGTCAACCGTCAGCATCGCCGCGGCGGTCTCGCTCCCGTACACCGCCGCGAAAGTGGCTCGCAAGTCACCCGTTCCGGGTGTCTCGAAGACGCGCCGTCGGTCGATGTCGAGGCTGAAGGCAATCGCCGGATTTCCCAGGGCGAGTTCCCCGACCAGCCGGCTGATCACGGCATTCTCGGTCGCCGGCTGCTTCAGGAACTTCAACCGGGCGGGCGTGTTGAAGAACAATTGCCCGACGGTGACCCGTGTGCCGACCGGACCGCCGGCGGACCCGGTGGTCAGCAATTCCCCGGCCCGGATCTTCACTCGGGACCCTTCTCCCCCATCGCGGCTCCGGCTGACCGCCTCGACCTCGGCGACGGCGGCAATGCTGGCCAGGGCCTCGCCCCGAAAGCCAAGGGTGTGGATCGTTCGCAGATCCTCGAGGGAACGCAGCTTGCTGGTCGCATGGCGGCGGAACGCCACCGGCAGGTCGGTTGGTGACATGCCATGGCCGTCATCGACCACCTCGATCAGCTCCTGACCGGCGGCCTCGATCCGCACGTGGATCCTGGCCGCGCCGGCGTCGATCGCGTTTTCCACCAGCTCCTTGACGACGGCGGCGGGGCGGTCGACCACTTCGCCGGCAGCGATCCCGTCGGCAACGGCCGAAGGAAGAATCGCGATGGTTTGGCCGGGCTCGAGTCCGACGTCAGGGCGCGACATGTTTCCCCTGCCAGGCATAGAGCTTCTCGAGCGCCTCGCGCGGCGACAGGCGTTCGAGGTCGAGCTGTTTCAGCTCGGCGACCACCGGGTGGTCGAGGGGCAGGCTCAGCTGGGCGCTGGCCTCGGGGCGTTCCAGCGGTCGCTGGCCCTCGAGCTCCGAGAGCACCTGACGGGCGCGCACCACGACCTGGCGTGGCAAGCCGGCCAGCTCGGCGACATGGATGCCGTAGCTACGGTCGGCCCCGCCCTCCACCACCTGGTGCAGGAAGATGACCCGCTCGCCCTCTTCACGCACCTCCATTCGAAAATTCCGCAGCCGGGGCAGTCGCTGGGCCAGCGCGGTCAGCTCGTGGTAGTGCGTCGCAAAGAGTGTCAGCGATCGCAGCTGGGGTGCGTCGTGAAGATATTCGAGGATGGCCTGCGCGATGCTGACCCCATCGTAGGTGCTGGTGCCACGGCCGACCTCGTCGAAAATCAAGAGACTGCGCGGGGTCGCGTGCGCCAGAATGTGCGCGGTCTCCACCATCTCCACCATGAAGGTCGAGAGCCCGCGCGCCAGCTCGTCGTGGGCACCGACACGAGTAAAGATGCGGTCGCAAAGACCGATGACAGCTCGCTCGGCGGGAACGAAGCTGCCGACCTGGGCCAGCAGGACGATGATCCCCGCCTGGCGGAGATAGGTGGATTTGCCGGCCATGTTCGGCCCGCTCAACAGCACAACCTGCTCGGCATCTGGCTGGAGCCGCAAACTGTTGGGGACGAATCGCCCCGGCCCCAGCGCCGCTTCGACCAGCGGATGGCGCCCTCCGATGATGTCGATGCCGGGCTGGTCGCGGAGCACCGGCCGTACCCATCGCTGCGTGGCCGCGACGGTGGCGAGCGCGGCCACCGCGTCGAGCTGGCTGAGCCAGGCGGCGGTATCCAGCAGGTCGCGTCCCGCGGTCGCAATGCGCCGGCAGAGCTGAGCGAAGAGTCCGTGCTCGCGCGCCACCATCGCGCTCTGCGCGTTGAGCACCAGCGTTTCCTTTTCCTTGAGCTCCGGGGTGATGTAGCGCTCGCCGTTGACCAGCGTCTGCTTGCGCACATACTCCGGTGGGATCGGTTCCCGGTTCGCGTGGCTGACCTCGAGGTAATAGCCGAACACCTGGTTGAAGCCGACCTTCAGGGACCGGATCCCGGTGCGCTGTCGCTCCGCCTGCTCGAGGCCGCCGATCCAGTCGCGGGCCGCGCTCGAGCCGGTCCGAATCCCATCCAGCTCGGCGTCAAACCCCGTCCGAAAGACCCCACCATCCTTGAGCGTGCTGGGCAGCTCATCCAGGAGGGCGTCGGCCAGGGCGCGCGCCACCTCCTGGAGTGAAGGCGGTGGCAACGGCGCGGCCAGCTCCGGCCACTTTGCCGCGATCCGGCGGATGCCCGGCAGCGCGGACAGGGCTTTGCGCAGCGCCAGCAGGTCGCGCGGAGTGGCGAAGCCCTGGCTGATGCGGCTGGTGATCCGCTCCAGGTCGGGCAACCCCCGGAGCTCCGCTTGCAACCGCGCGCGAGCGAGCGGATCGTCGAGCAGGACGCTGACGCGGTTGAGGCGTTCCTCGAGTCGCTGCCGATCGCGCAGCGGCTGGTCCAGCCAGCGTCGGAGCTCGCGCGCCCCCATCGGGGTCGCGGCCTCGTGGATGATCAGGCCGGCCAGGTCATCGGTGGCGGCCTGCCGGTCCCGATCCAGGCCAAGGCTGCGGCGGGTCGGCGGATCAAGGTGCATGAAGGCCTGTGGGTGTTCGGCATGCAGCCGCAGGCTCCCCGGTTCGAACCGCAAGTGAGCGCGCTCGACGTGGCGGAGGAGTGCGCCGGCAGCCGCAAGTGCTTCGGGCCACTCGTCGCAGCCGAACGCGGCGAGTGTCTCCACCCCGAGCAGCGTCAACAGCTGGCCGACCGCCGCGCGGGCGTCGAACTCCTGGGGAGCGGTCCAGCTCACCGGCGTCGCCCCGACCAGGCTCGTCAGCCGGATCCGATCGTTTTCGGTTGCGACCAGCTCCGCCGGCCGCAACCGAGCCAGCTCATCGCGCACCGCTTCGTCGGTCGGCTCGATGCGCAACAGGGTCAGTTCACCGGTCGAGCAGTCGAGGGCCGCCACACCGTGGTAATGCGACCGCAGGCAGATGGCGACAACGTAGTTCGCGCCACCCTCCAGGAAGGCATCCTCCACGACGGTCCCTGGCGTCAGGACCCGGACGACCTCGCGACGGACCAGCCCGCGCGAGACGCCGGCTTCCTCGACCTGGTCACAGACCGCCACCCGGAGCCCCGCCTTGAGCAGCTTGCCCACGTAGGCCTCGAAGGCGTGGTAGGGGACGCCGGCCAACGGCAAGCGCTGGCCTTTGCCCAGCTCGCGCGAGGTCAGCGTGATGCCGAGCAGCGGCGCGACCCGTTCCGCATCCTCTCCGAACGTTTCGTAGAAATCACCCAGCCGAAACAGCACGATGGCGTCCGGGTGCTCCCGCTTTACCCTTAGGTACTGCTCGAGGACGGGGGCCGGCTTCAGCGTTGCGCCTAGTTGAGCGCCTGGCCCTTCAACTGCCAGGCCGAGGCCTGTTCGATTTGGATGCGTCGCACCGTCCCGGCCGCCGCACCCAGCGGCGCGGCGCCGATCACGACTTTGTTCTGCCGGGTCCGGCCCCTCAGCTCGCCATCCTCCACCCGCTCGACCAGCACCTCTACCGTTCGTCCCAGCCAGCGCCGGTTCGCTTCCTCCGCGATCCGCCGCTGCGCCTCGAGCAGCAGGTTGATCCGCCGCTTCTTTTCCGGAGGTGCGACATCGTCTGGCTGCCGAGCCGCGGTGGTACGTGGCCGCGGGGAAAAGCCCTGGATGTGCACCACGTCGAACTTGATCTCTTCGAGCAGGTCGAGGGTGCGCTGAAATTGCTCCTCGGTCTCGCCCGGGTAACCGACGATGACGTCGGTCGATACCGAGAGGTCCGGGACCAACGATCGCGCATGGGCGATGATGGCGCGATAGTCGTGGGTCGTGTAGCGCCGGCGCATCTGCTTCAGGATCGCGTCGTCGCCAGATTGGAACGGCAGGTGGAGGTGCTCGCACACCCGCGGCAGGTCGCGAATCGCGAACAGGAGGTCGTCATGGACGTGGCGGGGATGCGAGGTCAGGAATCGCACCCGCCAGATCCCGGTCACCCGCTCGACGGCCTCCAGCAGATCGGCCAGCCGGGCTCCACTCTCCGGGTCACGGTAGGAGTTGATCGTCTGGCCGAGCAAGGTGACCTCGCGCACTCCCTGCCCGGCGAATCGGCTCACGTCCTCCACTACATCGTCCATCGGCCGGCTGCGTTCGGTCCCGCGGACGAAGGGGACGATGCAGAAACTGCAGACCTCGTTGCAGCCGAAGATGGCCGGCACGTACGCGGTGAGCCCATGCTGGAGGGTCGCCCCGCCGGTCTGGGCGGGGTCTGTTTCATATTCGCCCTGCAAATCCTGGATGAAGGCTTCGTACTGGCGCATGTCGAACCGGTAGTCGAGGTCGGGCAACCGTTGGTAAAGCCGGTCCTTTTCCTTGTTCGCCATGCAGCCGGTGATGGCGATCGCGCGACCCGGTCGGGCGCGCTTCCAGGCTTTTAGCTCACGAAATTTGCCGTAGGCTTTCTGCTCGGCATTCTGTCGCACGCTGCAGGTGACCAGGATCGCGATGTCCGCCTGGTCGAGCTCGGAGACGGCGCTGAAGCCGGCCGCTGTCATGCCCTGGGTGAGGTAATCCGCATCCGACTCGTTCATCTGACAGCCGCTGACCCAGAGGTGGAACCGCTGGCCCGATGGGGGGCGCTTGTGCCCGTTCGGGCGCGGGCGGGAGAAATTAGCCGCCTGGAAGGTTAATGGGGCGCCCGGAACTCGAAGCCTTGGCGGGGCGGTCGACTCAGGCATCGACCGAGTTTAGCGGGACTCGACCAGCAGACGGATCCCGGTCCGCTCCTCACCGTCGATGGAGATGTCGATGAACGAGGGAATGCAGACCAGGTCGAAGCCCCCGGCCGCGACATAGCCGCGTGAGATGGCGATCGCCTTGACCGCCTGGTTGATGGCACCGGCGCCGATCGCCTGGACTTCCACCCGGCTCTGGCTCCGCACCACGCCGGCGATGGCGCCCGCGACGGCCACCGGCTTCGAGGTCGCCGAAACCTTCAGGATCTCAATCGCCGCACGCGCTGTTCGGGGAACACCAGCCGCCGGGCTGGCTGATAACGTTCGCTCCTTCCCTGTCGAGCCGTTCGATGGCGGTGTGGTTTCCAGAGTGTCCATATATTCTACGGAGCTTGGGTGACCGAACGTTTGATTGCCCCTCGACACCTTAACCCCAAGTTCAGGGGTCGTCAAGCGCCTATCAGACCTCGACCTCGCGATCCAGGCGCTCGACGCCGGTTGCTTTGCCCGAAAGGGCATCGATCCGAGCCAGCACGGAGTTGAACTGAACCGCACCCTCCGCGACCTTGAATCGGTACGGCACCCCGGTCAGAAACCGTTGCAGGCTGGCCTCCCGATCCATCCCGATGACGGAATCCCTCGGCCCGACCATGCCGAGATCCGCCACGAAGGCGGTCCCGCCGGGAAAAATGCGGGCATCCGCGGTGGGAACATGCGTGTGGGTCCCGAAGACGAAGCTCGCCCGGCCGTCGAGGTACCAGCCAAGCGCGATCTTTTCCGAGGTAGCCTCCGCGTGCATGTCCATCAGCCGAAGCTTGGTGCCGGGCCCTTGGCGCAGCACCTCGTCCGCCGCCTTAAAGGCAGAATCAATGGGCGGCATGAAGAGCTGGCCCTGGACGTTGCCGATCAAGACCTGGCCCTTTTCCCCCAGGTCATGGCAGAACCAGCCACGGCCGGGCGCGCCGGCCGGGTAGTTGTGCGGGCGCAGGATGGGTCGATGCTCTTCGAATCCAGTCATCATCTCTCGCTGGTCCCAGATGTGATTCCCCGAGGTCAGCACGTCGATTCCCAGCCCGAATAGGTCATCCGCGATCTTCGGCGTCAGGCCGAAGCCGCCCGCGGCATTCTCGCCATTCGCCACCACGAGGTCGATGGAAAACTCACGGCGTAGTTGCGGCAGGAGCTTCGCCACGGCCTCGCGGCCGGGTCGACCGATGATGTCCCCGATCGCCAGCACGGTCACGACCATTGGCCGATCCTAACAAGCCCGCGATCGACGCCCTGCTTGCGGATCTGGCCGCCGCGCACATCGGGGCGACCTTCAACCAGTTCCGGGACGCCGGGCCGGATGACCTGCCTGATGCCCCCGCGATCCGGCTCGCCAACCTCCGCTCCTACCTCGATGAACGCCTCGAAGCGGACGTGGTCGCGGTCGGTGAGGCTGCCGGCTACCAGGGCATGCGCTGGTCGGGCATCGCGTTCACCAGCGAGTTCGACCTTTTGCGCTGGGGTGCTCCCTACCGCCGCTCGAGCCGGCGAGCCCGACCGTGGAAGGAGCCGTCCGGCACCATCGTGCACGGCGTCCTCGAAGAACTCGACGCGGAGCGACGCGTCATCCTGTGGAACACCGTCCCCACCCATCCCCATCTCCCGGCCAAGCCGCTCTCCAACCGCCGGCCGACGCAGGGAGAGATCGCCGCCGGCCGCGCCTTCGTCGAGCGCCTGATTGACATCACGCAACCTCGCCTCCTGATCGGCGTCGGTCGGATCGCCTGCGCGGCGCTTCCGGGAGCGCAGTACGTACGCCATCCGGCGCAATCCGGAGCAACCGCCTTTCGCCTGGGGATGCGCGCCCTCCTGGCGACGCCACCCTGAGTACTAGCGGTCCGGCTTCCCCCATCTCGCGGCACGCCAATAGAACACCGAGGCTGCAAGGCTGCTTGCGCTGGGCAAAACAAAAGAGGCGGCCCCGGCGGGGATCGCCTCTCTTTCTTCTACTTGGCGAATTCGACGATACGGGTCTCGCGGATCACCGTCACCTTGATCTGACCGGGGTAGCTGAGCTCGCCTTCGATTCGCTTCGCGATATCGCGGGCGAGGATCTGGGCCCGGCTGTCGTCGATGGTGTCCGGCTTGACGATGATGCGGATCTCCCGACCCGCCTGGATCGCAAACGATTTCTCCACGCCGTCGAACGAATTGGCGATGCTCTCGAGCTTTTCGAGCCGCTTGATGTAGGTGGTCAGCGTTTCCCGGCGAGCGCCGGGTCGGGCCGCCGAGACCGCGTCGCAGGCGACCGTGAGGATCGCTTCCAGGCTGTTGGGCTCGATGTCCATGTGATGGGCGGCAACTGCGTTTACCAGGGTCTCGGACTTGCCGAGCCGTTTCAGCAGTTCCCCGCCGATGATGGCGTGTGAGCCCTCGACTTCGTGGTCGATCGCTTTGCCAATATCGTGCAGCAGGCCGGCCTCGCGGGCCAGCGCCACGTCGGCGCCTATCTCGGCCGCCGCCATCCCGCAGAGGAAGGAGACCTCTTTGCTGTGGGTCAGGACGTTCTGGCCATAGCTGGTCCGAAACGCCAGCGTCCCCAGCAGTTTGACCAGCTCCGGATGGAGACCGGTGACCCCGGTCTCGAACATCGCCTGTTCGCCTTCTTCGCGGATCCGGTTCTGGACATCGTTGCGGGCCTTGGCGACCATCTCCTCGATCCGGGCCGGATGGATCCGGCCGTCCACGAGCAGATGATTCAGGGCCACCCGGGCGACTTCGCGCCGCACCGGGTCGAAGCCGCTGAGGATCACGGCTTCCGGGGTGTCGTCGATGATCAGGTCGACACCGGTCGCGTGTTCGAGCGCCCGAATGTTGCGCCCTTCCCGACCGATGATGCGGCCCTTCATCTCATCACCGGGAATCGCCACCACCGAGACCGACGTTTCGGCCGTCTGTTCGGCGGCAACCCGCTGCATCGCGGTAACCAGGATGTTGCGGGCGCGCTTCTCGCTCTCCTCTTTGACGATCTCCTCGCCCTCGCGAATCTTCTGGGCGATCTCCTGGCTGAGTTCTTTTTCAAGGTTGGTGAGGATCGTCGTCCTCGCTTCGGCTCGCGTCATCCCCGAAATTCGCTCGAGCTCTTTCACCTGCTCGGCGAGGGCATCGTTGACGCGCTCCCGGGTCCTCCCGATCTCTAACTCTTTGGCGGTGACCGCCTGCTCTTTCCGGTCGAGGTCTTCGAGCTTTCGGTCGATCGATTCTTCCTTCTGCTGGACCCGGCGTTCCGAACGCTGGATCTCGGCACGTGCGTCGCGTACCTCCTGTTCCAGGCTCATGCGGATGCGGTGGGCTTCCTCTTTGGCCTCGAGGACCATCTCCTTCATCTGGGTCTCGGCATCCGACAGCAGCTTCTCGCGCTCCGCGTTGGAGACAAGATCCCGCTGGCGGTTGCGATTGCCGAGCCAGACGTAGGCGACGAGAACACCTAGAACCGCACCCACCACGACCCCAACGACCAGGAGTAATGGACTGGGCATAGTTACACCTCGCTATATGGACTTGTGAAAGTTCTTCGCACCGCGCGTGAGCGCGGCGGGACTAGTCGTTACAAAGCGACAAAATCTTGACTATTTTAGTCGCGTTCTTAAGGGCTGTCAAACCGGCCGGCGGCCTGCCACTCGTCCGCCAGCAGGCGGCAGACGCGGTAAACCAGGCCGCTGCTGAAGCCCCGCCGGCTGAGCCGGGGGCCGACGTAGGCCAGCAGCGCCTCAGGGTCGGCCAGTTCCTTTCTGGTCAGCAGGCTGCGGCCGAACTCCTGTGCCCTGGCAGCCTCGGTCTCCAGTTCAGCCTGGCCCAGGGCGGCCTCCGCTTCGGGGTCGCCGATTCCCTTAGCCCGCAACTCCTGGGCGATCAGGGCGTGGCCGCGACCGGTGGCGCGCCGCCGGATCAGCGACGCCGCGTACTCCCGGTCGTTCAAATAGCCGTCTCCCTCGGTCCGATCGAGCGCGGCGTCCACAGCGGCGGCCACATAACCCAGCCGGAGCAGCCGCTGCCGCAGCGCGGCGCGCGACTGCGGCTGGCGGGCGAGCCGCTTGACCGCCTCGACGTAGGCGGCCTGCGCACTCTCGGGCTCGCGCGCGGTCGGCGTCGTCCGCCGGCCGCCGGACCTCACGCCGGCTGGAGAACCTTCTCGGCTGCCCTCCCCTTGAGTTGCGCGATCAGCTCTTCGCCGAGCTTTGGATTCGCCTTGAGGAAGCCGACCGTCTGCTCGCGGCCCTGGCCGAGCCGCTGGCCGTTACAGGAGAACCAGGAGCCAGCCTTCTCCACCAGGGTGGCGTCGACGGCGGCATCGAGCACGCTGCCCCAGTATGAAATGCCCTCGTTATAGAGGATGTCGAACTCCGCCGACCTGAAGGGCGGCGCCACCTTGTTCTTGACCACCTTGACCTTCACCCGGTTGCCGGTGACGTCCAGCCCGTTCTTGATCGAATCGACCTTGCGGATGTCGAGCCGAACCGAGGCGTAGAACTTCAGCGCCCGTCCCCCGGTCGTCACCTCGGGGTTGCCGAACATGATGCCGACCTTCTCCCGCAACTGGTTGATGAAGATCACGGAGGTGCTCGACTTGGAGATGGCGCCGGTCAGCTTGCGCAGCGCCTGCGACATCAGACGGGCCTGCAGCGCCACGTGGCTATCGCCCATCTCGCCGTCGATCTCCGCTTTCGGCACCAGCGCCGCCACCGAGTCGACGACGATCACGTCGACCGCACCCGAGCGCACCAGGACGTCGACGATCTCGAGCGCCTGCTCGCCGGTGTCCGGCTGCGAGATCAGCAGGTCCTCCGTCTTGACCCCGATATGGCCGGCATAGACCGGGTCCAGGGCGTGCTCGGCATCGATAAAGGCGGCGACGCCGCCGAGCTTCTGCGATTGGGCGATGACGTGCAGCGCGAGCGTGGTCTTGCCCGACGACTCGGGACCATAGATCTCCACCACCCGGCCGCGTGGGATCCCACCGACGCCCAGCGCCATGTCGAGCGTGAGCGATCCGGTCGGGATCACGTCGATGTTTTTCTGGGCGGCTGCCTCTCCCAGCTTCATGATCGCGCCCTTCCCATAGCTGCGCTCGATCTGGCTGAGCGCAGCCGTTAATGCCCGGTCTTTTTCTGACATCTAGTCTCCCCTTGCTACGTGGTGAGCCCGGTCCGCGCCGACCACTGTAATACAGATTTGTGTAACTGTCAACGCTATTGCTCGAGAACCTGGACCAAAAGCTCCAGAGCGGCGACCACCGAGCGGCGCCGGTTGTCCCAGCGATCGCCCGACCATTGAAATTGATGCGTGCTTGAACTGAGGGCCGCGATCCCGATGAAGGTCAGGCCCGCCGGCTTGGAGCCCTCGGCATCCGGTCCGGCGACCCCGGTGATCGATACCCCGACGTCCGACCGCAGCAGCTGACGAACGCCGCCGGCCATGGCCGCCGCCACCGGCTCGCTCACCGCCCCATGTCGCTGGAGCAGGTCCGCCGGCACCCCCAGTTGGTCGACCTTTACTCGGTCGGCATAACTGATGACGCCGCCCACGAAGTAGGCCGAGCTCCCCGGCACGTCGGTCAGGGCGGCGCCCAGCAGACCTCCCGTGCAGGACTCGGCCACCGCCAGCCAACGCCGGTGGCGCCGCAGCCGCTCCCCCACCCGGGTGGCCAGCGAATAGATCTCGGGATCGGGTGGCATCGCTCACCGGTAGTTGATGAACTGGAGCGGCAACGCCGTCTCGCTTGCCTTCAGCGTCTGGATTACCTGCTGCAAGAGGTCCTTTTCCCGGCTCGAGACCCGGATGGTGTCGCCCTGGATGCGCGACTGCACCTTGGGTGAGACTTGCTTGATCTGCTTGACGAGGCTTCGCGCCAGCTCATCGTCGATGCCCTGCTGCAGTTCCAGCGTCTGCCGGACATTGCCCTTCGCCGCCGGTTCGATCGGTCCGGGCTTGAGGATCTTCAATGAGAGCTGGCGCTTGACCAGCTTGCTCTGCAGCACATCGACCATCGCCTTCAGCTTGAAGTCGCTGGGGCCATGCAGGGTGATCTCGTTCTCCCCGAGATCGATCGAGGCGCCGGTGTCCTTGAAGTCATAACGGGTCACGATCTCCCGCTGTGCCTGGTTCACCGCGTTGACCAACTCCTGCCGATCGAACTGCGAGACGACGTCGAACGAGTAATCCTGCGCCACTGGGCCCTATGCTAACCCGGCGATTTGACAGCTGTCTGTCGGGGTTTTCCCCTGCTCAGGGACTACCCGCGCCGCCGCCGCGGCTTGCGAACCGCGGTCCGTGTGCCCGCGACCGCCGTGGCCCGTTTCTCGGCGGCGGCCTCCCGGGTGGCGCCACGCTCCATCGCTTCGGCAATCACCTCGAGGTGCCGGGCGACTCTCGAGTACTGGTCCGCAGTCAGGATCTTTGCCGCCACGGCCTTCTCCACGATCTCCGCGGCCCCCAGGAACTCGCGGGCAAGCTGCTGCAGCTCCGGGTGATCGACCGGCATTCGGTCTGTTCGTGGGCTTACGGCAGCGAGCTTCCGCACCGCCACCCCGAACTCCCGCACCGCAGCAGAAAGCTTCTCCAGGTCCCGGACCTGCTTGTGCTTGAGAATCATGGCTAGAATCTAGCACGCTGCTGGAGTACTGTCATGCCGATGGCGGGGCAGCTGCAAGGCACCCTGACGTTCCTCTTCACCGACCTGGTCGCGTCCACCCGGTCGTGGGAGGAGTCGCCAGCCGGAATGCGAGAGGCGATGGAACGTCACGACCGGATCGTCTCGCGATGCCTCAAGCGGCACCATGGCGAGGACGGAGGCCGGGCAGGCGACAGTGTGCTCGCCATCTTCCGGCGCGCCGGTGACGCGGCGGCCTGCGCTCTCGCGCTCCAACGGGAGCTCGCCAGCGAGCCATGGCAGCCGCCGACGCGGCTCGCCACCCGGATTGCCCTGCATAGCGGCGAGGTGCAACGCCGGCAGGGCCGCTATTACGGGCAGGCGCTCAATCGCTGCGCACGGCTGCTCGCCACCTGCCATGGCGGGCAAGTCCTGATCTCACAGGCCACCGAGCAGCTCCTCGTCGACGAGCTGCCTGCCGGGGCGGCGCTCTGGGATCTGGGTCTGCATGAGTTGAAAGACCTGCGACGTCCCGAGCACGTGTTTCAGCTGGTCGATCTCGATTATCCACAAGAATTCCCGCCGATCCGGTCGATGGCTCGCGCCCTCACGAATCTACCGGCTCAGCTCACGGCCTTCATCGGCCGCGAAGACGAGCTCAAACAGCTACAGGAGATGCATCGCCAGACTCGACTGCTTACCCTGACCGGGCCAGGCGGCGCGGGCAAGACTCGGCTTGCGCTCGAGTTGGCCTCACAACTGGTCGGTGAGGCCGCTGACGGGGTCTGGTTGGTCGAGCTCGATCCACTCTCGGACCCCACGCTCGTCCCCCAGGCAGTCGCCACCGGACTTGGGCTGAAGGAGCAGCCAGGCCGTCGGATGGCGGACACGCTGATCGAACACGCGCGCCAGCGGCAGTTGTTGCTCGTCCTCGACAACTGCGAGCATCTCGTCGAGCCCACGGCACAGTTAGCGGCGGAACTTCTGAAGGGATGCGAGCACCTCAGCGTGCTGGCGACGAGTCGAGAGCCATTGAAAGTGCCCGGCGAGCTGACCTGGAGGGTTCCACCCCTGAGTCGCGACGAATCGCTTCGCCTGTTCGCCGACCGGGCCAGGTCTCACGACCCGCGATTTCAGCTCACTGACGACAACCTCGACGTCGTGGGCCGGATTTGTAAGCACCTTGATTTCATCCCCCTCGCGATTGAGCTGGCCGCGGCCCGCGTTACGTTCATGCCGCTTGATGAAATCCTTCAGCACCTGGAGAAGCGCTTCGCCTTGCTCACCGGAGGTAGCCGCACCGCCGCCACCCGACTGCGAACCCTGAGAGCGGCCATGGACTGGAGTTACGAGCTCCTTCCCCAGGCTGAGAGAATCGTCTTCCGGCGGTTGTCCGTGTTTGCCGGCCGCTTCTCCCTCGAGGCTGTCACCGCGGTTTGCACGGACAGCGGCCTCAACCGCGACGCCGTGCTTGAGCCGATGGCGGAGCTGGTTGATAAGTCGCTGGTGATGGCCGACGCCGGGCGCTACCGCCTGCTGGAAACGGTCCGATCCTACGGCCGTGAGCGACTCGCGGAGGCGCACGAGACCGACGCTACCCAGGCTCGCCTCGGCGCTTATGTCCTTGGGGTGGCCGAGTCTCGGGCCCCTGGGGAGCTCGGTCCCTGGCTCGACCGACTCGAGGCCATTTACGACGACATCCGTAACACCCTGAGCTGGAGCGTTGCCAGCGACCCGGAGCTTGGGATCCGCATCGCCGTCGCCCTGACCATCTTCTGGCAATTACGGGCTCACGCTTCCGAGCCACGGCAATTCATGCGAGAGCTTTTGGAGTCCGCACCCGCAGATTTCGCGCTGCATGCTACGGCGCTCTACATGGCCGGATATTTCGCCTATCTCCAACTTGACTTCGCAGCGGCCCGCCAGCTTCTCAGCTCGGCGCTAACTGAGGCCCGGGCCGCCTCCGATTGGTTGGTGGTCGCGCGAGCCCTGGAGGTTATCGGGCTGGTCTCCACGGCCACCGGCGCCCTCGAAGGCTCGCAAGCGGCACTCGAGGAAGGCCTGGCCCTGGCACGCCAGCTGCGAGAGCCACAACTCGAAGCCGGAATCCTTCAGCAGGCGGGGATCCTCGCCAGTGTTCGACGCGATTTCCCAAAAGCGCGCTCCTTGCTCGAAGAGGCGATCGCCGTGCGACGAACCCTCGGCCGAGCCGACGAAGCCTCGAGCTCGCTTACTTTTCTGGCGGCGGTCGCGCTGTTACAGGGCGACTGGCAAACAGCACGGCGGTGCATCGCCGAGAGCCTGGAGCTGGGGCGTGCATTGAGCGATCGGCGCGTCGCCTTCGCCATCGATGTCCTCGCCTGCCTGACCGCCGTTGAAGGCAACGCGGAACAAGCGCTCGTGCTCGCGGGGGCGGCGGCCGCGCTACACGAAAGCCGCGGAAATACGCCGCCGCCAGTGTGGGACGACTTTATGGCATCGTTCCTGCAGCGGGCTCGGGATGCCATCGCTCCGTCGGCGGTTCAGTCTGCCAGCGAAGCTGGCCGGCGAATGGACTACGAAGGGGCGGTGCAGCTGGCGCTGAGCACGGTCTCAGCGGAGACGATTTCCGCCGGGTAGCTCAGTTCGCGTCGTCCAGGTCCCGCACCAGCTCGTCGACCTCGAGCAGGTTCATGAGCACCTCGCGGGATTTGCTCCCCTCATAGGGGCCGATCACCCGGTGGTCCGCCAGCTGGTCGACGATCCGGGCCGCGCGAGTGTAGCCGACGTTGAGCTTGCGCTGGAGCAGTGAGACGGAGGCGCGGCCTTCGGTAGCGACCACGTGCGCCCCCTTGGCGAAGAGCGGATCGCGCTTCATGCCTTCCTTTGCCCAGGACACGGTCGCCTCGACGTTGAAGATCTCCTCCTGGTACTGCGGTTTGCCCTGGGCCCTCCAGAAGTCGATGATCGCCTTCATCTCCCGGTCGGAGACGAACACCCCCTGGAGACGGGTGGCCTTGCCGGCTTCCACCGGTAGGTAAAGCATGTCGCCGCGGCCGAGCAGTTTCTCGGCGCCGGTCTCGTCCAGGATGACGCGCGAGTCGATGCTCGAGCTGACCGCGAAGGCAATCCGGGATGGAATGTTGGCCTTGATCAAGCCGGTGATGATGTCCGCCGACGGGCGCTGGGTGGCGACCAGGAGGTGGATGCCGACCGCGCGGGCCAGCTGGGCGATCCGGCAGATGAGCTCCTCGATCTCCCCCGCGGCGACCATCATCAGGTCGGCAAGCTCATCGATCACGATCACGATGTAGGGCAACTGATCGAGGCCCATCTCCGGGGCGCGGCTGTTGAAGTCGCCGATATTGCGCACCGTGTGACTGGCGAACAGCTTGTAGCGGTTTTCCATTTCTGCTACCGCCCAGCGCAACGCCGAGGTCGCGTGGTCCGATTCGGTGACCACCGGGACAAGCAGGTGAGGCATGTCCTGGAACATCGAGAACTCGACTCGCTTGGGATCGATCAGGATGTACTTCAGCTCCTCCGGGGTCGCCTGGAACAGCATGCCGGCGATCAGGGCGTTGATGCAGACGCTCTTGCCAGATCCGGTGGCACCGGCAATCAGCAGGTGCGGCATCCGGGTGAGGTCGCCGACCACCGTGTTGCCCGAGACGTCGGTCCCGATCGCCAGCGACAGCAGCGTCCGGTCGTTCTGGAAGGTCGGCGTCTGGATGATCTCGCGCAAGGTCACCAGGCTGGTCGCCTTGTTGGGGACCTCGATTCCCAGGGCCGGCTTCCCCGGGATCGGCGCCTGGATCCGAATCGCGGCCGATAAAGCGAGCGAGAGATCGTTTTGCAGGGCGGTGATTTTCCGCACCGGTACCCCGTGGCCCGGCTGCAGCTCGTACTGAGTAACCGACGGACCGGAGTTGACGCCGATCACGGTCGCCTGGACCTCGAAGCTCGCCAGCGTCTGCTCGATGAGCTTGATGTTGGCCTTGATCTCGTCGTGGAGACGTTCCTTGCGCACCGTCACCGTGTCGAGCAGGGTCAGGTCCGGCTTGGCCCACACGCGTTGGATCTCATCCTCGGCGACCACCGGCGACGACTCCGGGTCACGAACGACGCTCAGCGCCGGTTCGGGCGACGTTGGTCGCTTGCGCCGCGGTGCGGGCGCGCCATCCTCGTCCGCCGCTTCGGTGGCGACCGCCGCTGGCTCGACGACCCGGGTGGGCACCATCGGAGGAGTTGGTGCCGCAACGCCGGCGATCGGCACCAGCAGCGGTTCGGATGACTCGCTCCGAACGACCTGGTTGCGAGGATGCCAGGCCTCCGCCGGCCGCTTTTCTTTGACGGGCACTTTGGGTTCCGGCCGGTTCGCCAGGTAGTGCTCGCGAAGCGCGATGATCGTGCCCCGGACGGAGATATCGAACGCCAGCACCAGCGCGCCGAGGAAGACCGCGCCCAGAATCAGGATGCTTCCGGCGGTGCCGACCAGGCCGGTCAGGGCGTCACCTTCTGCCCGGCCGACGGATCCGCCGCTGTGCCCGGCCGACACGTCGAGCAGCCCAATTGAGCTGACCAGGATCAGCGCGATTCCCAGGCCGCGTCCCCAGGTCATCACCTCGATCCACGGCGCAAGCAGCTCCACGCCAGCCACCACCGCCGCGCCGATGACGAAGACGACGCCCCAGCCGAAGAGGCCGACGAGGCCGCCATGCAGGAAGTGCATGACCGAACCGCTGGTCTGCAGCGCGACCGCCAGGACCAGCAGGCCTGCGAGCAAGAGGCAGGCAATCCCGGCCAGTTCCCGCTGCTGGCGCTGTGGAACCTCCAGCTTGGGAAGGCGAGGAGCCTTGATCCGGAAGCGCTGCCGGGAGGCGGTGCGCTTCGGGCGGGCGATCCGCTTACGGCGGGTTTTCATTCCAGAGTGGCTGCGACGCTTGCTGAGACGAATGGCGCCATTCTAGCGGCTATTCAGCGCGCCAACCAGAGGCTCGTAACAGGTATAAGAAGAGGTATGGCTAAGCAAGATCAAGACACGCCGGACGACCTCGATACGACCGGCATCCCCGATCTGGACGCGGCGCCGGGACCTCAGCGCCGACCGGGCGGCGAGCTGCCTGAGAACGAAGATCTTGATTCCGAGGGTCAGCCGGACCTGATCGGAGCCCTTCCGGGGAAGGAGATCACGGGCGATGCCCAGGAGGGCGAGATCCCGCCGCGTGACTACAAGCAGGCACCCGACGATTACTGGCACCAGGACACGCTGGACGAGCGGCTGCGCGAGGAGCGTGCCGATCGTGTCCGTTCAGATGTCGAAGAGGTCCGGCTGGTCGACGACGAGTCCGAAGATGATCCTGCGCTGCGTTCCGAACTGGGGGACGAGGGCGGTTACCCGAGCGCCGAGGAGGCCGCCATGCACGTGGTCGACGATGTCCCCGGCGGCGTGGACAAGAAGATTGACAGCTACACCGGCGACCCGGTCGACGAGCTCGAGTAGCGCGTTACTTGGACGGCGATGCCATTACGGACGGCATGCTCGATGCCGTCGCCTGTATCGTCCCGCCGCCACTGCTTGTTGGTGAAACCACCGTCGGGCTGAACATGTGGAACGGGTGTACGAAGAACAGCAGCACCAGCAGCAGCACGATCAGCGCGATCGCGAAGATCGCAACGATCGCCGCACTGGAACCGCCATCGTGTTCCGCATAAGCCATGACCTGACCTCCCGCCCTATTAGTAGCCGTTCGAACCTGAGGAGCTGCTTGCCGCGGGACTGGCTCCTGAACCCGACTGCGACGCTCCGCAACCAGCCAGCATCAACCCGAGCAGGACCGCAACGATAGCAGCGCCCAGTCTCCGGCCGTTCGCGTCCGATCTCAAAGACGACATTATTGACCTCCTATCTTCCCACTGTACCGCACTCACTATTGATACGTGAACCGGTTACATGGAGTAGGTGGGGCCCGGGAAAAACCGCGGGCTTCGGCTTCGGCCTAAACCTCGACGACGATCGGAATGATCATCGGGCGCCGGCGCATCTGCTCGTAGAGGAACCTGCTCAACGAGTCGCGGATGGAGTTCTTCAGCACCTGCCATTCCGGATTTCCGCGGCCAGGTTTGTTGATCGTGGCCAGGACCTGCTGGCGGGCGGACTCGATCAACGCATCCGACGTCTGTTGGTGGACGAATCCGCGGGAAATGAGGTCGGGACCGGAGACGACCTGGCCGGTATCCTTGTCGACCGTCACGATGACAATGAAGATCCCATCCTGGGAGAGCACACGGCGATCACGCAGGACCACCGAGCCCACGTCTCCCACCCCGAGTCCGTCGACGAAGACGTAGCCGGCGGGAACCTTGTTGCCAGTGTGCGGGATGCCGTCGCCGAGCTCGACGGTGGTGCCGTCGTCGATGACAATCACCCGATCCTTCGGGATCCCCACGTCCTGGGCGATCTCCGAGTGGAGCGCGAGGTGCCGGAACTCACCATGAACCGGCATGAAGAACTTCGGCTTGACGAGGTTCAACATCAGCTTTAGCTCCTCGCGGCTCGCGTGCCCGGAGGCGTGCACCCGGTTGCGCGCCGAGTAAAAAACCCGGGCGCCATGCTTGTAGCAGTTGTTGATGGTCCGTGAGACCAGTTCCTCGTTGCCCGGGATCGGCGTCGCCGACAGGATGACGGTATCGCCGGACTTCAGCTTCACCTGCGGGTGCTCCTGAGCCGCGATCCGGGTCAGCGCCGAGAGCGGTTCGCCCTGGCTGCCGCTGGAGAGGATGACGAGCTTCTCGTCGGGCTCCTTGTTGATGTCCTGGACTTTGATCATGATGTCTCCAGGCATCTGGATGTACCCCAGCTCCTGGGCAATCGTGAGGTTGTTCACCATGGAGCGCCCGATCACCGCCACCTTGCGCTTGTAGCGGGCGGCAGTGTTGAGCGCCTGCTGGATGCGGTAGATGTTCGAGGCGAAGGTCGAGATGATGATCCGGCCAGGGCATTGACCAAACAGTTCCAGGAAGGCCTCCCCGATGGTGCGCTCCGACGGGGTGAAGCCGTCGCGCTCAGCGTTGGTGCTGTCCGACATCAGCAGCATCACGCCACGGTCGCCGAAGTGGGAGAGGCGGGCCATGTCGGTGGGCTGGCCGTCGACCGGCGTCTGGTCCATCTTGAAATCGCCCGAATGCACCACCATCCCGACCGGCGTCTCGATAGCGAGGGCCGTGGTGTCCGGGATGCTATGCGCCACATGGATGAACTCGGCCTTGAACGGGCCCAGCTCGACCACGTCGCCGGCCTTGACCTCGCGCAAATCGGCGTGCTCGATCACCTTGTGCTCGCGCAGTTTGTTCTTGATGAACCCCAGAGTGAGCCGGCTGCCGTAGACCGGGGCGCCGACCTTCGGCAGGATGTACGGCAGCGCGCCCACGTGGTCCTCGTGACCGTGGGTCAACAGGAAGCCGAGCACTTTGTCCTTTCGCTCGGCCAGATAGGTGACGTCTGGCAGCACCAGGTCAACACCCAGCATCTCCTCTTCGGGGAACATCAGGCCGGCGTCGATCACGACGATCTGCTCGTCGTATTCGAGAACCATCATGTTGCGCCCGATCTCGCCCAGTCCCCCGAGCGGGATGGCGCGCAGGCGCGGCTGCTTAGCCAAAAAGCGTGAGCTGTTCCTCCGGCTTGGCGACCGGAACCGCGCTGGCGGCCACCGCCTGCCGCCGCTCCTCCACCCGGTCGAGATGCGCCTTGACCGCCTTGAAGTCCTGCTCGAGCGGGCCCATCAAGAAGCTGTTATACAGCGCCGCGGCCGGGTGATAGATCGGGATGTAGCTCACGCCATCCTTGACGACCAGCTTACCGTGCAGCCGCGAGATGGAGTCGTAACCCGGGAGGAGCCGCGCCAGCGCGTGGCGGCCGAGCACCAGGACGACCTCCGGATGGATCAAGCGCAGCTGCTGCTCGAGATAGGGCGAGCATGCCTCCGCTTCGGCGGGTTGTGGGTCGCGATTGCCCGGTGGCCGGCACTTGAGGATATTGGTGATGAAGACGTCCCCGCGCGACAGGCCGATGCCGCGCAGCAACTGGTCGAGCAGCTTTCCGGCCGCGCCCACGAAGGGCTCGCCCTGCTGGTCCTCGTTCTGGCCAGGTGCCTCGCCGACGATCATGATGGGGGCGTTTGATGGTCCTACGCCCGGCACCGCCCGGGTCCGCGAAAAGCCAAGAGAGCAGAGCCGGCAATTGTGCACGGCCGTGCTCAGACCGCGCAGGTCAGCGAAGTCCAAACCGCGGCCAGTATACGGGACCGCCAGGCCCGCAAACCTGTGCCTTCGCCAGGACCGGCTCGGTCCGCACCTCCCCGGGGCCCGACGAATGGGGACCCCGGGGTCATCAACTGGACCTATCTGAGCCTGGCGCGCGTCCGGGTTACTGGCACGGCCTGTGGAGCTGGATATTGCCACCGGCGAGGAGATCGCCGGCCTTGTATCCATTGGACAGCGCGATGTTAAAGCGATCGACGCCGCGCCCGGGCTCGGCATTATCCGCTACATCGACGGCGTAGGTGCCGCCCGTCCCGTTGATATCGGAGGTCCCCTCGATATGGCGAGTGGTCGGAGTCGCGCCAACCACGTACATGGTTACGCCCGACCCCTTCACCTTCATACCGTTCCCGTGATCGGTGTAGAGCAGATGTCCCCAGAAGCTTCCGTTCTTGATCCCGCCGGCAACAGCGAAGTTCCCTCGCGATCCCGACGGCAGATCGATCCAGCCGCCGCCCGTGAGGAAATCCCCTCCGTTGCACACCGGCGGACCGGCGCAGGCGATATCAGCATGCGCGTGCGAAATCACGACTTCCGCCAAGCCGGTGACGATGACGTGCAGGGCGTTGACGTCAATGCTGCCCGAGTCCCCGTTCGCGGTCGATGACTGCTCGTTGATGACAACGCGGCCCGCGTTGGCCGGCAGCTGGATCGTCTGATTTGGCTGCCCGCTCACCGTGATGGTCTGCCCATCGATGACGAGGTTGGCAAGGTCCGAGCTCCCGGTCATGGATGGTCCGCAGGTCGCCATCGCTCTCGCCATCAGAAAGTCGGCGCTGACCGAGTTCCCTGCGACGCTGAGGTTGACCTCAGCGACGGAGGCTTCTGACCGACTCCGATCGCCCTGCCCGATCGTCCCCGTGTGACCGACCTCTCCCGAGAGCAGCGTGCTGCCGTCGGCAGGGTTCGGCACACTGACGGTCAGGATTGAGTTTTCGAGGTTGCCGCCTTGCGAGGGGAGCGGTCCCGTATCCGCGATCGGCCCCACGGTGATCGGCGATAGCATAGGCGGAGTTAGCGTCGCTTTCGCCACGTATGCCTCCCCACTGAAGGTCGTTGCGTCTGCGTTTGCGGCAGTCGGCACCGCGGCGAGGCCAGCGGACACCAGGGTCACCGTCAGACATCGGGTAAGACCTGAACCCATGACGAGGCCTGCAGAACGAAATGCAAGTGGACGCATTCTTGTGACTCCTACTATCAGGATTGCCAGCAGTCCCGATCGTAAGAGCGCCCAGCCCGAATGTGGAAGTCATCGAAATCACGGTCATTGAAATCACGGACATCTCACCCACTGAGCCTCAGTCCGCTGAGCCACACTGCGACCGCCTCGGTACGATTCCGTAGTCCATAGTCCCGAAAAATTCGGTCGATGTGCGTGCGGACGGTTGGGTAGCGAACGCCAATCTTTCGAGCGATCTCCTTGTCGGAGAAGCCCTCGGCCATCAGCGAAAGAATCTGCGATTGACGCGGCGAGAAATCTTTCCGGCGTGTCGGCCGTGAACCCGACATGGGCGCCCGCATCCCGAGGCTGAGCATCTCCTGCGGTGCGGGCTGGTGTCAAGCGAAACGCCACTTTCACTTGACGCGATGTCGAATGCGACGTACGGCCAGCTAATTCGTGTGCGCATCGCGCAGATCACCCACCGATCGTTAAAAGCGGGAGCGAAAAACGGCCCGAGCATCGTTGCTCGAGCCGCCTCTTTTTGTTACCTGTTGCGGTCGTTGCCTCGCTGTCCGGCGCGGTCGAACTCCCGCCTTGGTCCGCGATCACCGCCGCCTCGGTAGCCGCCGCCGCCACCACCTTCGCGACGCGGGCCGCCACGATCACGATCGGTCACGACCCAGTCGCCGTTGGTGATGCCTTTGGCTTCCTGGAGCACTGCCTTGCGGGAGAGGTTGACGCGACCCTGGCGATCGACCTCGGTCACCTTGACGTCGATCTCGTCGCCGACGTTGACGGCGTCCTCGACCCGTTCCACCCGCTCTTCAGCCAGCTGGCTGATGTGCACCAGGCCGTCCTGGTTGGGCATGATCTGGACGAAGGCGCCGAACGGCATGATGCGGACCACCTTGCCGTGGTAGTTCTTCCCTACCTCGACCTCGCCGGTCAGGTCGCGAATCAGCTGCTCGGCCTTGGCGGCGGATTCGCCGTTGACCGAGCCGATCACGACCCGGCCATCGTCCTCGATATCAATGCTGGTGACGCCCGAGTCCTCGATGATCTTGCGGATCATCTTGCCTCCGGGGCCGATCACTTCGCGGATCTTGTCGGGATGGATCTGGACCGTGATC
>Ga0209689_1000515_pt1 | contig 26802 bp, 26 predicted proteins | sample GraSoiAngelo_149_FD_187119 | JGI IMG/M metagenome (GOLD analysis project Ga0209689, IMG submission 187119) | Grasslands soil microbial communities from the Angelo Coastal Reserve, California, USA - 14_1009_09_30cm (SPAdes) (version 2) | ecosystem: Environmental > Terrestrial > Soil > Grasslands ... | reverse complement strand
GCCGCGGGATCGTCGACCGGCGGCTGGGGGCCGGGGAGCGGAGCTCCCCGACTGGCCTCGACCTCGCCGGCGATGTCGGCGAGCTCGTCGAGGACGATCTGGAGCTCGCTCGCGTGTAGCTCCTTGAACGCGCGGATCTGCTGCTCCACGCGGCGCAGGCGCTCGAGGAGCTTCCTGTTGACCGTGTTCTCGCTCACAGGATCTCCGTTCCGCGATGGACGACGATCCTCGGCTCGCCCGGCCTGCGGCGCTCGGCGGTGAGCGTCGCCCCGGCCTGGAGCTCGCGCACGAGGTCGTTCGCCGCGGTCGTGGCGTCGGTGCGAGTCGTCGCGATCACGCGCGCGACGCCCGCGAGCGACTCCGCGCGCTCGCGAAGCTCCTCCGGGACGACGAGGACCTCGAAGCGCTCGGGCAGCTCCTCGAGCGGATCGAGCCGTACGCGTACGCGCAGCCCGGCGCGCTCGATGACTCGCTCGAATCGGCGAAAGACCGCGAGCCATGCGGCGGGCAGCTCGTCGCGCGTGTACGAGCAGACGATCGTCCGGACGAGCGTGGGCGAAGGCATGGCTATCCTCCCGCCATGGACGACGCGGCGGCTCTGGAGCTCGCGAAGCGCGCGGCGTTCCGCGGCGGCCGGGTCGCCCTCGCCAAGCTCGGCGATCCCGGATACCTCACGTGGAAGGGCCAGCGTGACGTCGTGACCGGCGCGACGCTCGAGGTGCAGCAGGCGATCGTCTCGGTCCTCCAGAACGAATGTCCCGACGACGCCATTCTGGTCGAAGAGGGCCCCGAGGACGAGCCGCTCGCCGTCGACGCGGAGCGGCTCTGGATCGTCGACCCGATCTGCGGGACGCTCAGCTTCGCCCAGGGCATCCCGTTCTTCGCGGTGTCCATCGCGCTCCGCGTCGAGGGAGTGCTGCGCGTCGGCGTCGTGTACGACCCCATCCGGGACGAGACGTTCGCGGCCACGCTCGGCGCGCCCGCCACGCTCAACAACCGGCCGATCACGGTGCTCAACACCGCGCTCGGTCCGGAGTTCTGGGAGCAGGCCTGGGTCGCGACGGACCTGCCGCCGAGCGGTCCGCGGCGCGAGATCGCGCTGCGGATCTTCGGCGTCTTCGCGAGGGAGGTCCTGCAGCAATACGTCTGGGGCTCACCGGCGCTCGCCCTCTGCTACGTCGCGGCGGGGCGGATCCACGCGTACTGGACGCTCGACGCGAAGCCCTGGGACGTCGCCGCCGCCTGCGTCATCCTGCCGTCGGCCGGCGGTCTCATCACCGACGCGGACGGCGGCTCGTGGCTGCACTCGGACGGCAGCTACGTCGCGGCGAACCCGGCGTCGCACCAGTGGGCGCTGCGCGGCATCAAGGGCGTGCAGGAACACGAGCGCGCGAGGAACTAGGAGGTGAGCGGCTAGGACGTTCCTGGTGGAGGCGGCCCGAGCCGCTCCTCATAGAGCTCCTGCCGCCGCCACGTGCGGCCGCCGTGCTCGACTCGCATCCGCATCCGCCGTCGGATGAAAGACCTCGCCGCGCGCCAGACGTCATCACGCCTCGACGAGATCGTGGCGGCTTTTCCGGTCTGGCCGTGATTCTGAATTTTCCGTCTCACCGAGAAAGTATCCATGCTGGCAAAGATCGCCGCGGGACGGCCAAACGAAAGGGCGGGGCCTTGCGGCCCCGCCCCTTTCCCTCTCTCCTGCGTGATGTGCCGCTAGTTGCCGAGGGCCTCCATGATCGTGCGCTCGATGAGCCCCTGCGCGAGGTCGACCTTGTACGCATTCACGCTCATCGGGCGTGCCACGGTGCGGATCTGCGCCGCGGCCGTCTTGATCGTGTCCTTGATGTTCTTGCCCTTGAGCGCGTCCTCCACGACCTTGGCGCGGTACGGGACCGGGGCGACGCCACCGAGCGTGACGCGCCCGTCCTTCCAGGTGCCGCCGTCGACCGTGAAGGCCGCGGCGACCGAGATGAGGGCGAAGTCGTAGACCTGCCGGTCCTTGAGCTTCGTCCAGCCGAACTTCGTGCCTGAGGCCGGGTTCGGGATCTCGACGTGGGTCATGAACTCGTTCGGCTTGAGGACGTTCTCGCGCAGGACGTCCTCGCGCGGCCCGATGAAGTAATTGTCGAACGCGACGTCCCGGTCGCCGCCGACGCCGGCGATCTTCGCCTTCGCGTTGAGGGCGAGGAGCGCGACGGACGTGTCCGAGGGATGGACGATGTAGCAGAGCTCGCCACCGATGATCGCGTGGTAGCGGTTGTCGCCGGTGACGGCGTAGCAGAAGTCGCCACCCTTCTTGTAGCAGTTGAAATCCTCGCCGCGGAAGAACCAGCAGCGCGGCCGCTGGTTGACGTTGCCGCCTAAGGTGCCGAAGTTCCGGATGAGCGGCGAGGCGACGCTCTCGGCGGCCTGCGTGAGCAGCGGGAGCCGCTTCTTCAGCTCGTCGTTGTCGACGATCTCCTGAAGGGTCACGACCGCGCCGATCGTGGTGCTGCCGCCGTCGAGCTTGATGGTCGCGAGGTCCTTGATGGTCGTGAGGTCGATGAGGACCTCGGGGAGCGGCATGCCCTTGCCCTGGACCCAGTCCTTCATCACGCCGCCGACGAGATCGCTCCCGCCGCCGAGGACCTTCACGGTCCGGCTGCCGTGCTTCTGAAGGAGGTCGACCGCTTCTCTGACGGTGCCCGCGTCGTAGAGTTCAAAGCCTCTCACTGGTCCCTACCTCCTTCTCACCCGCCCTTGAGCGCGGCCAAGAGCTTGGACCGCGTCAACGGCATGTCCGTGACCCAGACGCCGACCGCGTTGTAGACCGCGTTCACGATCGTGGGGGCCGGCGGGCCCATCGGTGGTTCGCCGAGGCCGTGCGAGCCGAACACGCCGTAGGCCTTGGGCTTCTCGACGATGATGACCTCGGCGAGCGGCGCGTCCTTGATCGAGAGCGGCTTGTAGTCGAGCAGGTTCGGGTTGAGCGGCAGGCCGGTCGACTTGTCGATGAGCAGCTCCTCGGTGAGGGCCGCCCCGACCGCCATGACCACGCCGCCTTCGATCTGCTGCTTCGAGGCGAACGGGTTGATCGCCTTGCCGAGGTCGTGCACCGCGACGTACTTCGTGATCTTCACCGTCCCGGTGACGGTGTCGACCTCGACCTCCGCGGCGTGAGCGGCCCAGGCGAGCCGCTCCCAGATGGTGTCCTGGATGAACTCAGACTTGCCGTGGATGGGGCCGCCCTTGAACTGCACGACATCGGCGAGCTTCGCCTTCGTGCTCGGGCTGCTCTTGACGAACACGTTGCCGTCGACGAGCTCGATGTCCGCCGCGGCGACGTCGAGCGTCCCGCCCTTCTTGGCGGCGTCGTCCTTGAATTTCCGCGCCGCCCAGTCGAGGACCTGCCGGCGAGCGTCCTGGCCGGCCTGGTACATGCCGCGGCCGCCGTTGTTGGTCTGCTGGCTGCCTGCGGTCGTGCCGGTGTCGGTGGTGTTGTCGGTATCGACGTACGTGGTGATCGTGATCTGGTCGAGCGGCACGCCGAGCGACTCGGCCGCGATCATCAGCATCGTCGTGCGCTGGCCGCCGCCGACGTCGTTCGAGGCGGAGATGGCCTGCACGCTGCCGTCGTTGTTGATGACGATCTGGCCGGTCGACGGGTTGCCGCCGGCGCCGTGGCTACAGGTGTGCGCCGCGAGCCCGATCCCGTGGAAGATCCCGGGCCGGACCTCCTTCGCCTTCGGCTGGTGCCACTTCGCCGTCCAGCCGATCGCGTTCGCCGCGGCGTCGATGCAGTCGCGCATGCCGGGGTTGCTGAACGGCTTCTTCGTGTCGGGGTTCCCGGTCTCGTTGAGGTTCTTGAGGCGGAACTGGACCGGGTCCATCCCGATCGCGTATGCCGCCTTCTCCATCGTGACTTCGAGCGCGAACGTCCCGTTCGGATGGCTCACGCAGCGGTACGGGCCCGACTTGTAGCTGTTCGTCATGACGTCGATCGCCTCGAGCCGCAGGTTCGGGATCTTGTAGAGGTCCTGCATGTTCACCCAGGACCCGTTCGCGGCGCCGGCGCGCTGCGCGCCGACGTTCGCGAAGACCTTGAACTGCCCGAAGGCGATCGTGCCGTCTTTGTTGACGCCCATCTTCATCTCGTCGCGGAACTCGTTCCGGTGCGTCCGGGTCACGAAGTCCTCGTACCGCGTGTAGTTGAGCTTGATGGGCCTGCCGGTGAGCTTCGCGAGGAGCGCGGCGTGCACCTCGGCGAGGTCGATGCCGCTCCGGTACCCGTAGCCCGAGCCCATGTAGCCGGGCTGGAACACGCGCACCTTGTTCTGCGGGATCTTGAGCGCCTGGGACAGGTTCGCCCGCGTTCCGTGCGCGTGCTGCGCGGTGTAGGTCATGTTCAGCTTGTCGTTGTCCCAGTAGGTGAGCGAGTTCGTGAGCTCGAGCGCGACGTGCTGCTCGATCGGCTTGTGGAAGACGGCCTCGACCGTCGCGTCGGCCCGCGTGTCGTTGGGATTGCCGCGCACGAGGGGCGGCGTCACCGCGATGATCGTGCCGTCGAGCTGGTTCGGGAACTGCTTCTGGGTCGACGGCTTCATCGCCTCGAGCATGTCGAGCGCCGCCGGGAGCACTTCGTACTGCACGTCGATCTGGCGCATGGCCTCGTCGGCGATGTGCTCGCTGTCCGCGGCGATGACCGCGATCGGCGCGCCGACCTCGAAGACCTCCTCGCTGAAGAGGAACCGCGTCGGGTTGGCCGCGCCCAGGAAGACGTCCTTGTAGACGTCGGGAAGGTTGCCGCGGTGGAGGATCTTGCGGACGCCAGGGAGCTTCTCGGCCTTGCTGATGTCGACGCTCTTGATCTTCGCGTGCGGGTAGCGGCTGCGCAGCGTGCGCATGAAGAGCATGCCCGGCATGCGCATGTTCTCGGTGTACTGCCCGAGGCTGGTGACGACCCCGAGGCCCTGCAGGCGCGCGACGTCTGTCCCGACGATCTTGAAGGGGCCGACGGGGGGAAGCTCGTTCTGCGTGGATGCCGCCAGGCTCGCGCCGGGCAGCTTGTGGCCGTGTACCTCGAGGACATTCGTTAGCAGTTCCGACTGCTCGGCGACGAGCTGCTGCCAGTCGGGATCCTGGGAGAGCGCGTACCAGTCGGCGTCGCTGAGGCTGGCGGCATACGCCGCGTCCTGCGCGACCCGGACGGCTTCAAGGCGTGCCATCTCTTCCCTCCCCTACTTGACCGCGCGGCCAAGGCTCGAGAGCAGGTCACGCACCTGCTGCTCGGAGAGCTTGGCCGGGTCCCACTTGACCGTGATCGTCCGCTCGCTGCCGCTGATGTCGAGGATGCCGTCGCGCTTCTTGAGCGGCTCGATGAAGGTGTCGAAGTCCTCGATCGTCGCGAACGGCGTCGCGAAGTCGAAGGCCTTGGACGTGCCCGCGGCGGCTGGCGGCGGCTGGGCGGGAGCGACCACGTCGACGAAGATCGGCTTCGCCAGGTACGTGACCTTCTCGCCGCGCAGCTCGGCGGCCGCGGTCTTCACCGAGGTAAAGACCTTCGCGTACTCGCCGCAGCGGCAGATGTTCCCCGAGAGCCCCTCGGCGATCTGCACGTCGGTGGGATTCGGGATCGTCCGCAGCAGCGCGACGGTCGACATGATGAAGCCGCGGGTGCAGATCCCGCACTGGAAGCCACCGTTGAGCCAGAAGGAGCGCTGGACCGGGTGGAGACCGGTGACCCCGGGCCCCGTGGCGAGACCGGCGACAGTCGCGATCTTCTGACCGCGCCCCATCCGCGCGCTCAGGATCGTGCAGCCGTTCACCGCCTTGCCGTCCACGTTGACGGCGCACGCGCCGCACTGCGCGCGGTCGCAGCCGAGGTTCGAGTTCGAGAGTCCGAGCTGGAAGTTCATCGTCTCCCAGAGGCTCTCGCGGTTGTCGACGATGACGTCGCGCTTGACGCCGTCGATGTCGAGGGTGACGCGACGCATCGTCGGTCCGAGCTGCGTCGCCGTGGTGGTGGTCGTCGTGGGAGTCGGATTGAGCGCCTTGGTCGCGACGACCGCTCCGCCGAGCACCGCACCGGCCGCGGCTGCGCCGGCACCTGCTCCAATGAGAAAGCTTCTGCGCGTGAGGCTCAGCTTGGGCGATTCGGAAATCGATTTCGGCTCGGGCTGGGACGGAGTCGGTCCTCCCGCTTCCCCCATAGGTTCACCCCCTGCATTCGGTCGAGAAAGCGGGCCCACAGTAGCAGTCTGGTAAAGGGAACCTCGCTCGCCGTGCTAAGCGAGGAATCAGACAACGAAGTTGAGGGTTGGTCACCTGGCTGCTTGAGGCTGGGGTTCAGGGGCCTCGAGGGTTGTGCTCGGCCAGTTCCGCGCTACTACTTTCGGGACACATAATCTCCGAGGGTGTCGGCGACCGGGTGAGGCGCTTTCGGCGGCACCGCGGCCTGACGCAACAGGCACTCGGCGATCTGGCGGCGATCGACAAGGGCTATATCAGCCGCCTCGAAGCAGGCGAGATCGCCGACCCGGGCGTGGATCTGGTCGAACGGCTCTCGTCCGCGCTCCAGGTCTCGATGCGCCACCTCGCGGATCCACGCTGGTATGCCGGCGAGACCAATCTCCTGCCGGATTGGGAGGGCGCGCTTCTCGCCATCCCGGCGAGCTGCCTGTCCGACGACGACAACGAAGCCATCATCCGATTCGTGCGCAAGCTGATCGCCGCCAAGTCCGCCGCGCTCATGGCCCTCGGCCTGGCGGTCGGCGGTCCCGCCGTGTAAAGGCACGTCCGGCCGGCACCGCCGGCTTCCGGCATCCGGCGCTTTTCTCCGCGGATACAGTGAGAAGCGGTGCGCGAGATCTACGCGAAGATGGCCGAGCTCGAGCGGGAGGGCCGCCGATTCGCCATCGCGACGGTCGTCCGGACGGTCGGCAGCACCCCGCAGGTCGTGGGCGCGAAGCTCCTGGTCGACGACCTCGGCCGCCTGGTCGGCACCCTCGGCGGGGGCTGCGTCGAAGGTGACGCCTTCGTCGAGGCGAAGCGGGTCATCGAGACCGGAGACCCCTCCCTGCGCGAGTACGAGCTGACCGAGGAGCTCGCGTGGGACACCGGCCTCGTCTGCGGCGGGACGATGTGGATCCAGATCGAGCCCGGCGAGCGGGCGCTCCGTTTCGCAGGGCGGGACCTCCTTGGCGACGTGCTCGCGGCGTCGGCCGGCGGCGCGCCGGTGGCGCTCGCCACGCTCATGCGCAGGCGCGGCAAGGACCTGACGGCGGCGGGGAAGCTTTTCGTCGAGACCGGCGGCAAGGGCGGCGGCACGCTCGGCGACACCGCCCTCGACGCGCGGGCGCGGGCCGCGGCCGCCGAGGCGCTCCGCCGAGGGACCGCGCGCACGGTCGCGCTCGACGAAGAGACCGAGCTGCTCATCGAGCCGGTCATCGCCAAGCCGCGGCTCGTCATCGTGGGCGGCGGCCACGTCGGACTGGCGATCGCCAAGCTCGCCACGCAGCTCGAGTACGAGGTCGCGGTCGTCGACGACCGGCCTGAGTTCGCGAGCCGCGAGCGCTTCGGCGGCGTGAACGAGGTCGTGAACATGGACATGGTCAAGGCGCTCGAGACCATGCCCATCGGCTGGAACACGTTCATCGTGATCGCCACGCGCGGACACAAGCTCGACGCTCATTGCCTGCGCGCCGCGGTGAAGACCTCCGCCCGTTACGTCGGGCTCCTCGGCAGCAAGCGCAAGACGATCCTCATCGCGAAGATGCTCCGCGACGAGGGGGTGGACGAGGACCGGATCCGCGCGGTCCACGCGCCGATCGGCCTCGACCTCGGCGGGCGCACGCCCGCGGAGATCGCGCTCTCGGTGATGGCCGAGCTGTCGCTCGAGCGCCACGGCGGCAGCGGCAAGCCCCTCCGTCTCGCGGACGAGCTCTTCGAGCGGACGATCGCACGCAAGACGGGCTGATCGTCCGCAGCGCGCGTTTCGATCTCGTCCCGCTCGGTCGCGACGTCCTCGATGCGCTCATCGCGGGCGAGCGCGCCGAGGCTTCCGCGCTCGCCGGGGTCACGCTCCCGCCGGAGTTCCCCGCCGGCGACAACGAGCTGTTGCAGCTGCGCCGCCGCCAGCTCGCGCGGTCCCCGGGCGATCTCGAGTGGCTCTTGCGCGCGATCGTGCGTCGCGCGGACGGCGTCGTCGTCGGCTTCGTGAACTTCCACGGACCGCCCGGCAGCAACGACGTAGCCGACCCGGACGCGGCCGAGCTCGGCTGGACGGTCTTTCCGCCCTACCGGCGTCAGGGCTACGCGACCGAGGTCGCGAGGGCGCTGATGGACTGGGCCGCCAGCGAGCACGCGGTGCGGCGCTTCGTGTCCGCGACCACGCCGGACAACGTCGCGTCGCTGCGCGTGCACGAGAAGCTCGGCTTCGTCGCGACCGGCGAGATCGTCGACGGCGAGCTCATCTTCGAGCTGCGCCGCTAAGGCTCGCCGATCTCGTTGACGTCCTGCGGGTGCGGGACGTCCTCCTCGGGCCGGTCGCTCGGCGCGGCAGGGCTACCACGGCGTTTGGCGGTGATGCCCTCGCGCTGCTCCGCGGGACGCTCGTTCTCGAGTTGCTTCGCCTTCTCTTTTTCCATGCACGGCTGCGCCGCACCGCGCGTGCCACCACGCTCAGAGCCGGGCCCACCAGCCGTACGCCCGATGCGACCACTGGTTCCAGGCTTCGCGCTTCAGCAGGAGGACGAAGCCTGCCGCGAGGAGGATGACCCCGCTCACGCCGAACAGCGCCCAGTTCGGGAGCCGGTTCACCACGTCGATCGTTCCGCGCAGCGCCTCGAGGCCGAGGGCCGCGAGCGCCCCGACGACGAGCCAGCGGCGACGAAGCAGGATCCCCGTGCCGAGGATCAAGGCGATCTCGAAGAAGACGATTGGCGTCGCCGGGAAGAAATCGGTGCTCCACGAGGCGAGGAGCGTGGGCCCGACGAAGAGGAAGGCCCCGAGCCACTCTGCTCCGATGAGCGCACGTTCGTCGAGGAGGTCCGCGCGATAACGCACCGCGGCGAGCGACAGCGCGACGAGCGCGGCGCCGGCCGCGATCGCGTGGAACTGCCGGGCGGAGGGATCGCCGAGGATCCACGCCGCGACGATGACGACCGCCGCGAATCCCGCGCCTGGGAGCGCCCGCCTGCGAACGAGAAGACCGATCGCGAGCAGCGCAATCCCCTCCGCGAGCGCGCGAGCCGCGGGGACCGCCCCGGCAGCGCCGAACGCGCGAACGAGCGGGCTGGCGACGATCATCGCGGCGCCGAGGATCTCCAGCGCCCATTCGAGCTCGACAGCCAGCCGGCGCGGTAGATATCGCGGGATGGCGAGGGCCAGCGCGACGATCGCCACCCCGGCGGCGGCGACATACGGCTCGGTCATCTCGGTGCGGTTGAGCGAGACGAGCGTGGTGCAACCAAGCATCGTCGCGGCCGCCGCGAAGAGCGCCCTCCGGCCCGACCAGAGTGCGAGCGCGACGATGACCGTTCCGCCGGCGAGGACGCTCCCTCCTTGCATCAGCGCGTCGGACCCGAACGCCGTCGCGCGGACGAGCGGTGGGGCGAGCAGCAGCAGGACGCCGATCGCCTCGGCAGCCTCGCGCAGCCGCGGATCGACGCGCCACGCGATCCGGCCCGGCACGAACAGCGTCAGCGCGATCGTCGCGACGCCCGCGATGCCCGCGACGGATTCGAAGGCCAGCGGCGCGGCGGTCGCGCGGACGCCCGCGGCGGCGAGCGCACCGAGCGACACGACGCTGAGCGGGGCCGACCCGCGGTTCGCGGCGCCGCCGAGCAGCAGGAGCCCCTCGGCGAGGACGAGGACCGTTCGCGCCGGCTCATCGGACCGCCAGCTCCAGAGGTACGTCGGCGCGATGAGTGCGAGCGCCGCGGCGATCTGCGCCGGCGTCGCGAGTGTGGACCGCAGCTCGGCCGGGCCGAATCGAGAGAGCGCCCAGGCGACGATCGCGAAGTACAGGGCGACCGGCAATGTGTAGGCCTCGACCGCCGCCGGATGCAGGCTCGCGACGATCATCAGCGTCGAGCCGAGGAACGAGAGCGTGGCCGCGAGGACGAGGCTCGGCGATCGACGATGCAGCGCCTCGGCGACCGCGATCGCGCCGAAGGCCGAGACCACCGGGACGGTCGCCCACCAGACGCCGGTATCCCAGGGCAAGAGCGACGCGGCGCCGAACGATCGTGCGAACGCGAACGCGAGCCCGCTGAGCACGCCGACGCCGGCCAGCGAGACGGCGATCTCGCGCGCCACGCGCGCGAACGGATCCGCGCGGAAACGCGGCAGGTACGCGGGCACGAAGATGACCAGCGCCGCGAGGGCCGCGGCCACCGGCCGCGTCGCCTCTGGTGGGTCGAGCCAGCGCACGGCGGACGAGGCGACGACCGCGGCGAACGCGGCGGCCAGCCAGAGCGCGGCCGGGCGGCGGGCGTCGACGCCGCTCGCGACGATCACGGCGGCGGCGAGCGCGGCGAGGATCGTGGCGAGCGGCGGGTCCGCGAGCACGTAGTCGACCACCAGCACCGCGCTGGACACCGCCGCGATGGCGAGCGGGCGGGAGATCGGCGCGAGTCGCCGCCGCGCGAGCGCCGCGAGCACCGCGAGGCCTGCCGCGAGCGGGCTGAAGGCGAGCGCGAGCTCGCGGAAGACGAGCCCGGACATCGGCGCGGGCCCCGCGTGCAGGACACCCGCCGCGACGAGCGCGAAGACCACACCGACGTGCGCCACCGCGGCCGCGACGAGCGTCGCTCCCTGGTACGCCTGCGCGGCCCGCGCGGAGCGCGCGCGGCGCGCCACGAGGACCGCGAGGAGCACGGTCATCCCGAGATAGACGAGCGCGCCGACGGCGGGCGCGCGCCAGTACGCGGCGAACGGGACGAGCGCGACGCCGACGGCGACGTACGCGATCGGGACCGCGCGGATACGGACCCATCCGGCAAGAGGTGTGGGTTGGCCAGCGAGATCACCGAGCTCTCCAGCGAGGGCGTAGCAAACGGCCAGGATCCCGGCCGCGAAGCCGTACGTCTGTAGCGGGGCGCCGAACGCGAACACGAGGGCCTCGGCGACGGCAGCAGGGCCGGCGACCGCGAGCCATCGCTCCCAGCCGATCTCAAGGCGAGCTCTGACCACGTAGTACGCGAGCCCGACGACGCCGAGCGCGGACAGCGCGAAGCGGTCCCCCCCGGCCGGGACGCCGAGCCCGACGGCGAGGGCGATCGACGAGCCGACCACGAGGGCGACCGCCACGAGAACGCGCGCCGGCAGCAGCAGCGGTCGGGTCAGATGTGCGAGCGCGGTCCGCCCGGCGCGGTCATCGACCAGCTGGATCGCCAGGGCAAGACCGGCGAACAGCACGCCCGCCCAGGCGACGGTGTCGGACCACGCGAGTATTCCCGCGATCGCGCTGAGACAAGCGGCGAAGAACAGGTACGCGTACGCCGTGCCGTAACGGTTCGTTGCGAGCCCCCCGTAGAGACCAGCCGACCAGAGCGAGCCGACGATCCACATGACCGGCGAGGTGAGCGGCGACTCGTGCGCCACGAGCACGTAGTACGCGGCGAAGTCGACCGGGACGAGCAGCGCCCCGATCACGATGAACGTCCGCCCCGCCTCCTCGACGCGCGGGACACGGTGGCACAGGAGGCCGGCGCCCAGGAACCCGAGCGTCCCGACGATCATGAGCGCGAGACGTACGGCGTCCGAGACCTGCTCGCGCGAGACGTTCACGAAGATGAGAGCCGCGACGACGACGAGGAACGCGCCGAGGTAGAGGAGCAGGCTCGGGGCGCGTTCCGGCGTGAACAAGCTCTCGATCGGCGACGGTCCGGCAGGCCGCTGGCGTACCGCCGCGGTGACCGCCGGGCGTACGGAAGGCACGGGCCGGCTTTCGACGGCCGGCACGGCGTCCACCGGCGACGGCACGACCGGCGCCGCGGGCTCTGGCGTGGGCGCCTCCCCGAGCTCCCGGAGCATCGCCCGTCTGACTCGCTCCGCCGAGTCCGCGTCCAGGACGCCGCCACGGGCGAGATCGTCGAGCCGGTTCAGGATGTACCGGCGTCCGAAGAGCTCCGAGGCCGGCGTCGCGGTGAGGGGCCGACCGCACGACAGACAGAAGCCGGGCGCTTTCGGCCCTTGCTCACGACCGCAGAAGTAGCAGCGCATGGCCATTAGGCCGAAGCCGGCCTCCGAGCGAGCGACCGAGCGACCAAGGCGTCAATCATGGTCCGAAGCGCAAGCGTGCCGTTACACGGCGGCAGGTCCGTCCGCGCGGGCACGCCCGCACCGTGCGCTACCTCACGTATCTCACATCGGCGGATCCTTGCGCGTTCTACCCTCCGGACGGTGTCGACAGGTGCTCTCACTTTCGGCGAGCTCATCGAGCGCCACGAGCGCGAGATCTTCGTGTACGCGCTGCGCCTCGTCGGGTCGCGCGACGGCGCGGACGACCTCTATCAGGAGACCTTCCTCGCGGCCTTCCGCGCGTGGCCGCCGCCGCGTCGCGGCGCCGAGCGCGCGTGGCTGTACAAGATCGCGACGAACAAAGCGATCGATCGGGCGCGGCGAGATCGCCGCCTCGTGCCGCTCGCGGAGCTGCGTCTCGCCGCCCCGGAGCGCGACGGCGTGACGCTGGCCGACCTCGCGGCGTCGATCCGCACGCTGCCGCCGGGGCAACGCGCGGCGTTCGTGCTCCACAAGGTCGAAGGCCGCCCCTACCGCGAGGTCGCGGCGGCGCTCGGCTGCAGCGAGGAGGCCGCGCGCTCGCGCGTCGCCGAAGCCATGAAGAAGGTGAAGGAGGCAACACGATGATCGAACAGGCCGTCGCCGACGCTCGGGAGCGCCTGGTGTGGCGCGCGCGGCGCGAGGGACTCGCCACGCTTGGCTACGACGTCCTCGACTCGCCCCTCGGCCCGCTCTGGGTCGCGGTCGGCCCCGCGGGCGTCGCCGCGCTGCACTACGGCGACGAGCCGACGGCCTCCGATCTCGCGCGGCTGGTGCGCGCCCACGGCCCGGGCCTCGTGCCCGATCCGCGCCGCGCGAGCGGCCTCGCGCGCGAGCTCGAGGAGTACTTCGCCGGGAAGCGCCGGGCGTTCGCCGTCGCGGCGGACCTCTCCGGCCTCACGCCGTTCCAGCGACGCATCCTCGGTGCGACGGCGCGCGTCCCCTATGGCGAGCTGACGACGTACGCGACCGTGGCGCGGCGTGCCGGGAACGAGCGCGCCTCGCGGGCGGCGGGCGGGGCGCTCGGGGCCAATCCGATCGCGATCGTCGTCCCCTGCCACCGCGTCGTCGCCAGCGACGGCAGCCTGGGCGGCTACGCCGGGGGCCTGCCCGCGAAGCGGCGCCTGCTCGCGCTCGAACGCGCGGGCGAGGTGCCGCAAGGAGGCTGGCAACCGTCACGAATGCGTGGCTAGGCTGTCGAAACCGGTCTTCGCTGTTCGTCGTACTGAAAACCAACAAAAGGGGAAGCCAATGCCCAAGTACGTATTCCTGTTCATCGACGACGAGCGCCTCGGCGAATCCCACAGCTCGACCGCGACCATGGACACCTACCAGGCGATCGGGAAGTGGTGGGAGGAGAACTCGAAGAACGGCTACCTCAAGGGCGGCGAGGAGCTCCAGCCCACGCGGACGGCGACGACGATCCGGAAGCAGAACGGCAAGGCCCTCGTGACCGACGGCCCGTTCCTCGAGGCGAAGGAGTCCGTGGGCGGGTTCGCCGTCGTCGAGGCCAAGGACCTGGACGACGCGATCGCGCTCGCGAAGACCTGGCCCGGCGGCGGCGTCGAGGTCCGGCCGTGCGTCGAGCACGACGAGCAGCCCCAGCACGGCGAACAGAACGCTCAGCCGCAGCACGCCTAGGCGCGATGCCCAAGTTCATGCTTCTCTTCTTCGGGTCGTACGCCGATTACGACCGGCTGCCCGAAGAGGCCAAGCGCAAGCAGTACGACGCCGTCGGTCGCTGGTGGAGCGAGAACGGGCGGCATCTCCGCGGTGGCGAGCAGCTCCAGCACGAACGTACCGCGAAGACGGTGCGCAAGCGCGCACGACCGCTCACCGTCACGGACGGACCGTTCATCGAGGCCAAGGAGGGGATCGGTGGCTTCGCGATCGTCGACGTCGCCGACAAGCAGGCGGCCATCGAGATCGCGAGGGGCTGGCCGGCGGGCGGCGTCGAGGTACGGCCTATCGTCGAGGGGCGCTAGGCGAGCCCGGGGACCGTACGTGAGGCGACCGACGCCGCGGTGGCCGAGGTCTTCCGCGAGGAGGCCGGCCGGCTCACCGCGGCGCTCGTCCGCGCCCTCGGCGACTTCGACGTCGCCGAGGAGTGCGTCCAGGACGCGCTCATCAGCGCGCTCGAGCATTGGCCGCGGGACGGGATCCCGCGCAACCCCGGCGCCTGGCTCCTCGTCGTGGCGAAGCGCCACGGGATCGACCGCCTCCGCCGCGACGCGCGCTATCGCGAGAAGCTCGCACTCGTTGAAGGGGGCGATGCCCCCCTCAGACCCCACGAGGCCCCTCGGACCCCCGACATGAACGTCCCGGACGAGCGGCTCGAGCTCGTCTTCACGTGCTGCCACCCCGCGCTCTCGCGCGAGGCGCAGGTCGCGCTCACGCTGCGAAGCGTCATCGGCCTCACCACGGCGGAGATCGCGCGCGCGTTCCTGGTCTCCGAAGCCACGGTCGCGCAACGGCTGGTGCGCGCAAAGCGGAAGATCGTGGACGCGCATATCCCGTTCCGCGTCCCAGAGGCGAGCGAGCTACCCGACCGGCTCGAAGAAGTGCTCGCGGTCCTCTACCTCACGTTCAACGAGGGCTACCTCAGCGCCGGCCCCGGCCGCGTCGCCTCGCGCGACCTCGCCGAGGAGGCCGAATGGCTCGCGTCGCTGCTGGTCCGGCTCATGCCCGACGAGCCCGAGGCGCTCGGCCTTCTCGCGCTCATGCGCCTGCATCGGGCCCGGCAGCGCGCGCGCTTCCGCGTCGACGGCGCGCTCGTCTTGCTACGCGAGCAGGACCGCTCGCTCTGGGATCGCGAGGCGATCGCGGACGCCGCCGCGCTGGTGGAGCGTGCCGCGCGGATGCGGCGGCCCGGCAAATATCAGCTGCAGGCTGCGATCGCGGCGACGCACGCGAGCGCCGCGTCCTGGGGGCAGACGGACTGGCCCGAGATCCTCAGCCTCTACGAGGTCCTCCGGCTCATCGATCCATCGCCGGTCGTCGACCTCAACCGCGCGATCGCCCTGCGATACGCGATCGGGCCGGCGGAGGCCCTCGTGGCGGTCGACGCGCTCGCCGAGCCGCTCGAGCGCTATCACCTCTTCCACGCGACGCGCGCCGAGCTCCTGCGCGATCTCGGCCGGCCCGGAGAAGCCCGCGCCGCGGACGCGCGCGCGCTCGCGCTCACCGAAAATCCCGCCGAGCGCGCGCTCCTGGAGTCGCGACTCGCCTAATCTCGGGCGATGCCCGCGCCGCACGTGGAGCTCTCTCGCGCCGCGGTCCCGAACGAGATGGGTCACGTCGTGCTGGCCTTCGCGGAGCGTGTCCTCGCGCCGCGCGATCTCGCCGGCCTTCGCGAGCGCCTCTGGCTGGGTCGTACCTATCTATATGTCACGCCCGGGCCACGGCTCATCGAGCGCGCCCTCGAGGGGTTCCCGCCCGAGGTGCGGGCGCTCTGCGCGCGCTGCCCGTTCCACCGCTACGACGCGCGGGGCGGCGGCGGCTTCTGGCCCGACGGCAATGAGATCTGGCTCGCCGCGGGGGTCGAGACGTACGAGGGCCTGCGGCAGGTGCGTCTCTCGGCATGCCACGAGCTCTTCCACTTCGTGTGCTGGAACCATCCCCGCTACCGCGCCGACGAGGGCCGCGGCTTCGCACGCCTGCGAAGCGTCGTCGCCGAGAGCCGCGCGCTGGTCGACGCGTTCCCTCGCTATCGCGATTGGGTGACCGGCTCTTTCCTGCGGCAGGGCGACCACGCGAACGTCGTCGAGTACTTCGCCGACATCCCCACGAACTTCCGCGACGCGCACCAGCTCCCGCCGCCGATCGCGGCCCACTTCGCGCCGCTCATCGATGGCTCGCCGTTTCCTTCTGAGTTCGACACCGCGCTCGCGGACGGCGGCAACGACCTCGCCGCGTTCCAGCGCTCGCTCGCGCCGGCGTAGCGCCGTCACGAACGCGGCCTCGGCGGTGCTCACTTGATGGATGGCGCTCGAACGCATCCTCCCTCGCTACGACGCGAGCGAGCGACACGCGATCGTCGTCCGCGCCGACGCCGCGCGGACCTACGCCGCGCTCCGCACGCTCGATCTCGCCGACCTGCCGCTCACGCGCGTGCTCATGGCGGTCCGCGCGCTGCCGGATCGCGTCCTCGGGCGGCGCGGCCTCCCGCTGCGGCGGCACGTGACGCTCGACGGCCTCCTCGGAGCGGGATTCGCGCTCCTCGCCGAGGAGCCGGGCCGCGAGATCGTGCTCGGCATCGCCGGCCGCTTCTGGCGCGTCACCGGCGGCGGCATGCGCGTGAGCGCCGCCGACTTCGCCGCCTTCTCGACGCCCGGGACCGCGAAGGCGGCGATGGACTTCCGGCTCGAGCCGCTCGCCGGCGGGCGGACGCGGCTTTCGACCGAGACGCGGATCCTCTGCGCCGACGACGCCGCACGGCGCAGCTTCGGTCGTTACTGGCTCGCCGTCCGTGCGGGCAGCGGGCTCATCCGCCGCGAGATCCTCGCGCGCGTCAAGCGCGCGGCGGAGCGCTAGGCGATCGGTTCGAGCAGCACGACGGGGATCCGCCGCGCGGTCCACTTCCGGAATTCGTCGTAGCCGGGGTAGAGCGCCGCGGCCTTCCGCCAGAGGCGCTCGCGATCCGGACCCTCTATCTCGCGCGCTCGGATCCGCTCGGTCTTACCTCCGATGAGCACCTCCGCCTCAGGGTGCACCTTGAGGTTGCGCCACCAGGCCGGGTCGCGATCCTCGCCCGCATAGGACGCGATGACCGCGTAGCCGGCGCCCTCGGGCACGTACTGCAGCGCGACGCTCTTGGGACGCCCGCTCTTGCGACCGCGCGTGGTGAGGAGCAGGACGGGCATCCCGTTGATCCGCGCGCCGAGACGACCGCCGCTCAAGCGGAATGCCGTGCGGTGAAGGCGCCAGATCGCCACCATGAGCGGCGTCCGTCGGACCGCGGCCATCTAGGTCTCCGGGGCGCTCGGCGCGACGAAGAGCTCGAGGCCGCAGAGCTCCTTGAAGCCGAGCTTCGCGCAGATGGGCGCCGACGTTCCCCGGGCGGCCTGGATCACCGCGGCGGTCCGGCCATCGGCCCGCGCGTCCGCCAGTCGCCGCGCGACGAGCGCCGTGTAGAGCCCGCGACCGCGGTGGTCCGGAAGCGTCCCCGCTCCACCGAGCAGCACGAGCGGCGGATCGAGGTACACGAGAAAGCTCCACGCCACCGGCCGGTCGTCGACGGACGCGAAGTAGCCCCGGCAGCGTGGACCCGCGGGCGCGAAATAGATCTCGAGGAAGAACCGCGCGACCTCGGTCGACAGGCCGTACGCCCGACCGACCATCTCGGACTCGGCGAGCGCCTCCTCGCGCGAGACCTCGCGCACGCTGGCGGCGCCGCCTGCGATCGGCGCCGCGAGGTCGGTGAGCGCCATTCCGGCGATCTCCTCAGGGCCTGAGAAGCCGCTGGACGCGAGACGCGCGTCGAGCTCGCGCGGGCGCGTGAGCGGACCCACGACCCAGCCGAACGCCTTCGTGCCGTACGCGGCGCGCACCTGGTCGACGGTCGTCTCGACCGCGCCGGGCGCCAGGTCGGCCAGGCCGACGAGGTTCGCGATCGGATGGGAGATCGGCGTCACCCGGCCGCGCACGCCGGCGATGCGGAGCGGCTCGACCTTCCCGGGGAGCGGCCCGTACACGTGGAACGAGGTCTCGATCGCGCGGACGAGCTCCTCGTTCGTCGGCACTTAGACGACGAGCGAGCGCAACGTCCGGCGCACGAGCTCGCGCGCGAGCGGGAGCTTGTAGCCGTTGTCGCGAAGAGGGGCCGCGCCCTGCAGCGCGCGATCCGCGGCCTCGGCGCAGGCCGCCTCGTCGAATCCCGAGCCCTCGAGCCCGCGCTCCGCGGCGACGACACGCCACGGGATGGGCGCGACGCCGCCGAGGACGAGCCGCACGTCGCGCGCGACGCCGCGCTCGATCCGCGCGGCCGCCGCGACGGACACGAGCGCGAAGCTCCAGGCCTTGCGCTCCATCGCCTTCTGGAACGCGCCCTTCCGCGCGAGCGCGCTCTCGCTCACGCGTACCTCGGTGATCAGCTCGCCGGGGCGGAGCACGTGCTCACGCCGCTCGCGCCCGTGCGGCGCGACGTAGAGGTCGGCGAGCTTCATCGTGCGCCGGCCGCGCGAGCTGGCCAGCGCGATCTCGGCGTCGTACGCGATGAGCGCCGGCACGAGATCCGACGGAGCGACCGCGACGCATTCGTGCGCGCCGAGGATCGCGTGAAGGCGGTTCTCACCCTCGACGGCGAAGCACTTCGTCCCGCCCTTCAGCCAGCACGCCGTCGCCTGGTCGCGGAAGTACCAGCAGCGGTTGCGCTGCAGGAGGTTGCCGCCGACCGTCCCCATCGTCCGCAGCTGCAGCGTCGCCGCGTCGCGGAGCGATTCGCGGAGGATCGGCATCGCGCGATGGAGCTCCTCCGCCTCCTCGAGCTCGACGAGCGGCGTGAGCGCGCCGATGCGCAGGCCCTTCCCCTTCGCTCGCGACCAGCCACGCAGGCCCTCGATGCCGGTGAGGTCGACGAGGAGCTCGGGCCTGGCGAGCCCGTCCTTCATGAGCCCGAGGAGATCGGTGCCCCCGGCGAGCGCCGAGGCACCGCTGCGCAGCAGGCGCAGGCCGTCCGACAGGGTGCGCGGCCGGACGTAGGAGAACGCGTTCAATCGCGGATCCCGGCGAGCGCCAGCGCCTCGAGCACCCGGGCGCGCGTGAGCGGCGCGTGCCGTACGCGCGCGCCCGTCGCATTCGCGACGGCGTTCGCGATCGCGGCCGCCGTGGGGATGATCGGCGGCTCGCCGAGGCCTTTCGCGCCGAGGTTGTTCGCGCGCCGGTCGGGCCGGTCCACGAACTTGACGACGATCGTCGGGACGTCCTTCACCGTCGGCACCTTGTAGCCCTCGAGGTTGCCGTTCATCACGCGGCCGAGCGCGCGATCGACGATCCGCTCCTCCGACAGCGCGAACCCGATCCCCTGGATGACGCCGCCCTCGACCTGCGAGGCCGCCGTCAACGGGTTCACGATTCGGCCGACGTCGAGCGCCGCGACGATGCGCTCGACGAATATCTCGCCCGTCCTGACGTCGACTTCGACCTCGGCGAACTGCGCGCTGAACGTCTTCTGCGCGAGGTCGTCGGCGTTCGGGAAGCGGATCCCCTTGCCGATCACCGTGTTGTTGTCCACCTTGCCGAGCACTTCGCCGAGGGGGATGCGCGCTCCCTTGCTGACGATCGCGCCCGCCTCGAGCCGCAGCTCCGCCTTTGGTGTCTCGAGCACGCCCGCCGCGGCGCCGAGCAGCTGCTCGCGCGCGTCGTGTGCGGCGAGCCGCACGGCGGGCCCGACCGACGCGAGGGTCATCGAGCCGGCCGACATCGGCCCGAACGGCCCCGCGCTGTCGCCGATCTGCACGCGCACGTCGTCGAGCTCGACGCCGAGCTCGTCGGCACAGATCTGCGCGAGGACGGTGCGCGTCCCGGTGCCGATGTCCTGCGTTCCCGCGGTGAGGACGACCGAGCCGTCCGGGTCGACGTGCACGGTCGCGTACGCCGGCGGGCCCCCGCCGCCGCCCCAGATCTGCGACGCCATGCCGATGCCGCGCCGGCGATGAGGCGCCGAGCCGCGCGTGCCGCCCGCACGGCGGCGATCCCAGCCGATCTCCTTGGCCCCGATCCGGTAGCACTCCAGCAGATGCTTGTCGGAGTACCGATTGCCGGTGATCGGATCCTTACCGGCGCCGGCGTGCCGGCGGCGGAGCGTGAGCGGATCGACGCCCGCTGCTTCGGCGAGCTCGTCGATCGCGCTCTCGAGCGCGAACGCGCCCTCCACGTAGCCGGGCGCGCGGAACGCGGAGAGGGAGCCGGCGTTCGTCACGACCTTGTACGAGCGCGTGTTCACGTTCGCGACCTCGTAGAGCGTGTTCGTCGGGCCGGTCGGGTTCGCGATCCACTTTCCCTGGCCGGAGTTCGACCACGACGTGTGCTCGATCGCGGTGATGCGGCCGCCCTTCGCGCCGAGCCTGAGCTGCTGCAGGGTCGCCGAGCGGTTGCCGGCGGCGAGATTCTCCTCGTCGCGCGTGAGGACGCAGCGCACCGCCTTTCCGAAGCGCATCGCGAAGAGCGAGGCGACGATCGTGTACTTCCCCACGCCGTTCTTCGCCCCGAAGCCACCGCCCATGTAGTCGCAGATCACGCGGATCCGCGAGTACGGCAGCTTCAGCGCGTTCTTGAGGCCGGTCCGGACGCCGAAGACGTGCTGCGTCGACTCCCAGACCGTCAGCATCTCGCCGTCGTACAACGCGACCGCGCCGTGCGTCTCGAGGGCGTTGTGCAGCTGCGTGGACGTGCGATAGGTCACGTCGACGGCGACGTCGGCCTCCTTCAGCGCGCGCTTCGTGTCACCGCGCTTGTGCGAGCCGCTCTCGCTCACGTTGCCGTCGCTCTCCAGCTGCGGCGCCACGTCCCCGAGCGCCTCCTCGAGGTCCACGACGTGCGGCAGCCGCTCGTAGTCGACCTCGATGAGCGCGAGCGCCTCGCGCACCGTGTCCTCGTCGTCCGCCGCGACCGCGCAGACCTCCTCGCCGACGAAGCGCACCTCCTCGCGGAAGATCACGTCGTCGCCGCGGAACGGCGTCTTCGGCGTGTTGAAGCGGTGCAGGACGCCGCGCACCCCGGGAAGCGCTTCGGCGCGCTTGGTGTCGATGCGCCGCACGCGCGCGCGTGCGTGCGGGCTGCGGAGGATGCGGGCGTGGAGCATGCCCGCGAGGTAGAGGTCCTGGGTGTAGCGCGCGCGGCCGGTCACGCGCTGGGTCGCGTCGATGCGCCGCCGCGAGCGGCCGATCTCGGGCGATCCGCCGTCGGGGCGGGCCGGTGGCAGGTCGTGGCCGTCGACGATGACGAGGGACTCGCTGACCTCGCCCTCGAACTCCTCGATCGACTTCAGGATCCGCGTCACGTTCGCTTTCGCCTCCCGGCCGAGACGCCCGCGGCGACGATGTTCGGGTAGGCGCCGCAGCGGCAGAGGTTCCCCGCGACCGCGCGCTTCACGTCGTCCTCCGTCGGCTGAGGGACCGTGCGGAGCAGCGCGACGATCGACATGACCTGCCCCGGGGTGCAGAACCCGCACTGGAACGCGTCCGTGTCGACGAACGCGCGTTGGACCGGATGCAGCTCACCGTCCTTCGCGAGCCCCTCGATCGTCTCCACGCGCCTGTTCTCGCACGCGATCGCGAGCGTCAGGCACGAATAGACCGGGCGTCCGTCGACGAGGACGGTGCACGCGCCGCAGGTCCCCTCGTCGCACACCTTCTTCGTCCCCGTGAGGCCGAGCTGCTCGCGGAGCGCGTCCAGGAGCGTCCGCCGCGGGGGCACGTGGACGACGACGCGCTCACCGTTCACCTCGAGCGCGACATCGACCGCGCTCGGGCCGCGCAACGCGGCACCGCGGCGGTCGATCGTTGGGGGCACGGACGAATGCTAGTCGCGCGGGGGTCCGAGGGGGCGGAGCCACCTCGACCTGGGGCGAGGCCCCCTCGACATATGCTGTCCCGACTTCAACGGGAGGGACGGGCGTGTCGATCCAACGCGTCGGTGTCGTGGGCTTCGGTCAGATGGGCTCGGGGATCGCGCAGGTGTGCGCGCACGCCGGCCTCGACACGCTCGTTCGAGAGGTCGACCAAGCCTTCATCGACAAGGGCTTCCAGCGCGTGGACGGCTCGCTCGCGCGACTCGTGAAGAGCGGGCGCGCCAGCGAGGCCGACGCGAAAGCGGCTCGCGGCCGGATGCGCGGCACGCTCTCGCTCGCCGACTTTCGGGACCGCGACCTCGTCATCGAGGCCATCGTCGAGGAGATGGGCCCGAAGAAGAAGGTCTTCGCGGAGCTCGACGCGGCTTGCCCGCCGACGACGATCTTCTGCTCGAATACCTCGAGCCTCACGATCGTGGAAATGGCCGCGGCGACGACGCGCCCCGACCGCTTCGCCGGGCTCCACTTCTTCAACCCACCGGTGATCATGAAGCTGGTCGAGATCGTCAAGGGGCTCACGACGAGCGACGAGACCATCGGCACGCTGCGCGAATTCGTGACGAAGATCGGGAAGACCCCGGTCGTCTGCAAGGACACGACCGGTTTCATCGTGAACCGCCTCATGGTCCCCTACCTCCTCGGTGCGATCCGCGCGCTCGAGCAGGGTGTGGCGACGAAGGAAGACATCGACCAGGCGGTGAAGCTCGGGCTCGGCCACCCGATGGGACCGTTCGAGCTGCTCGACTACACCGGCCTCGACATCAACCTCCACGTCGCGGAGAGCTTCTTCGACGAGTTCCGCGACCCGAACATGGCGCCGCCGTCGCTCCTCCGCCGCATGGTCCTCGCGGGCCGCCTCGGCACGAAGAGCGGCAAGGGCTTCTACGAGTACGACGAGCAGGGGAAGCGCAAGTCCTAGACGCGCACGAGCGCGCCGCGACGCGCCGGGCCGCGGTCTGGGCCGCCGTTGCGGGTGTATCCCATGTGGCGACCACGGCATTCGGCCCCGGGTTCTACCCGAATTGGTACTTCTCGCTCAGCGCGCTCGCCTATGGTCTGCTGCTGCCTGTGCTCGCCACGCTCCACGTCCGGCATCTCGCAGTGCGGCAGTCCGGCGCCGTCCTCGGGACCATCGCCGGCACCGCGGTCGTCACGATCGGCATCGGCGCGAGCGCGAGCTTCGACCTCATCCCCGCCGCGCTGTTCGTGCGCGCGATCTGGTGGTGGACCGTCGGGAAGATATGGGTCGAGACGGCGGTCCTGCCGCGCGTCCTCGGCGCAGTGACCATGGGCCTCGCGGTCGCGTGCTTCGCGCTCGTCGGCTTCTACGCGCTCACCGGGATCCCGATGAGCCCCCCGGACCTGCCGCTGCGGGTCGTGCTTGGTGCGTGGCTCATCGTGCTCGCGGTAACGCTGTGGCTCCAAAGGGGCGAGTGACGCGTCCCGAGACGCGCCTCGTCCTGACGAGCGCGACACTCCTCTTCACAGAGCTTCTCCTGATCCGCTGGATCCCCGCTCAGCTCGTCTACGTGGGCTTCTTCAACAACTTCGTCCTTATCGCGAGCTTCCTCGGGATCGGCGTCGGGATCCTGTTGAGCCGGCGCCGGCCCGATATCGGTCCGTGGGTCGGCTCCATCCCCTTGCTCGCGCTCGTCGCGCTCGTCTTCTCGAACCAGCTGAACGCCTGGATACCGGTGCAGCGCGGCGGCGAGGTCTTCCTCGGGTTCAGCGAGGGCCGCCAGGTCGAGGTCGACGTCGCGGTGCTCGGCGGCGTCGTCCTGCTCGTGACCGCGGCGATGGCCGGCTTCGCGCTCCCGCTCGGACCGCTCCTCGCCTCCATGCCGCCGCTGCGCGCGTACTCCTTCGACATCCTCGGCTCGATCGCGGGTGTGGCGGGCTTCGCCGCGCTCTCGGCGCTCGACACGCCGCCGCTCGTGTGGTTCGCCCTTCTCGCGGCGCTGCTGCTCGTCCAGACGGAGCGACGGCGGCCGACGCTGGCCACCGCCCTCGGTTTCGCGGCCCTGGGCGCGGTCATCGGCCTCGCGGTGCTCGATCAGGTCCGCGGCGATCTGTATTCGCCGTATTACCGGATCACGGTGTACACGCCCGAGAACGGCGCGCAGGCGATCGCGGTCAATGGGATCCCGCACCAGGCGATGTGGCCCGTGGCTCAGCGGAACCCGACGATGGAGCCGTACTACGACGAGGTCTACAAGCTGCTCCCCGGCAAGCGCTTCGATCGCGCGCTCATCATCGGCGCCGGCTCAGGGACGGACACGGCGGTCGCCCTCTCGCACGATGTCGGAAGCGTCCGCGCGGTCGAGATCGACCCGGAGATCCAGCGGATCGGCGTGGCGCGGCATCCCGATCAGCCGTACGCGGATCCTCGCGTCGCGGTGACGATCGACGACGGTCGCAACTTCCTTCGCCGCACGACCGACCGATTCGACCTCGTCATCTTCGCGCAGACCGACTCCCTCACCCTCGTCACGACGACGGCGAACCTGCGTCTGGAATCGTTCCTCTTCACGGAGGAGGCGTTCGCGGCGGCGCGCGACCATCTCGCGCCCGGTGGCGTCTTCGTCCTCTACAACTACTACCGCGAGCAGTGGCTCGTCGACCGGTATTCGCGGATGCTCGATGACGTCTTCGGCCGACCGCCCCTCATCCGTTCCTTCCCGGGACACGCCGTGGCGTCGGTCGTCATCGCGAGCGGGCAGCCCGTGGCGGCCATCGACCCAGCGCCGTCGGGGTGGTCGCGGCCAAGCGCGGCCACGGTCGCCGCGGCTCCCCGGCCGACGACGGACGACTGGCCGCTGCCGTACCTGCGCGACCCGGGCGTGAAGCCGCAGTACGTCGTCGCGCTCACGCTGCTCCTCGTTTTCGCGCTCGTCCTCGTCGCCGGAAGCGCGCGCTACGCGCGTGTCCCCGCCGGGAGCTTCAGCCTCCACTTCTTCGTCCTCGGCGCCGCGTTCCTGCTCCTCGAGACGCGGAGCCTCGTGACCTTCAGCCTGCTCTTCGGCACGACCTGGTACGTCAACGCGCTGGTCATCGCCGCGATCCTCGCGAGCGTGCTCCTCGCGATCGCGGTGCAGTTCCGCTGGCGGGCGCCCCGTGCGTTCTCCTACGCCGGTCTCTTCGGGACTCTCGCGCTCGCGTTCCTGCTGCCGCCCGCCGCGCTGCTCGTCGATCCGCCGGCGCTCCGCTATCTGCTCGCGTCGGCCATCGCGTTCGCGCCGATCTTCTTCGCGAACCTCGTGTTCACCGGATCCTTCCGCGAGACGCGGGAGGCCGACGCCGCGTTCGCATCGAACATCCTCGGCGCGATGTGCGGTGGCGTGCTCGAATACGCGGCGCTCGTCATCGGGTACCAGGACCTCGTGCTCGTCGTCGCGGCGCTCTACGTCCTCGCCTGGCTCTTCGCGCGGATCCGTTGGCTCGCCGATCGCGCTCTCGCGACCTGACCGTCTTCTACCATGACGCCGATGGCGGTCCGCACGCGCGAGGGCAGCACGCCGGACAACGCGAACGAGGTCGCGCGCTCGTCGGGGCCGCGGCACGATGCGCTCGGGCTCTCGCTCGACGACGTGAAGCGCATGTACCGCCTCATGCTCATGACGCGTCTTGTCTCGGAGCGCATCCTCCAGCTCAACCGCATGGGCCGCACCCCGTTCGGTGCGGGGACCGACGGCCACGAGGCGGCGCAGATCGGCGCCGCGTGGTGCATCCGACCGGGGAAGGACTGGACGGTCCCGTATTACCGCGACATGGGGGTGTCGTTCGTCCTCGGCTTCACCGCGCTCGATGAGTTCCGCGCGGTCCTGGGGAAGGCGACGGACACGAACTCGGCGGGCCGCGCGATGCTCAACATGTTCAGCTCGCCTGAGCGCCGCGTCCTCTCGCGCTCCGTGCTCGTCGGCACCGAGTTCCCCCACGCGGTGGGCCTCGCCCTCGCCCTCCGCAACCGCAAGGAGGACAAGTGCGTCGTCTTCGCGTTCGGCGGCGAGGCCTCGACGAGCCCGGGTGACTTCCACGAGGCCGCGAACTTCGCCTCGATCCACAAGCTGCCCGTCGTCTTCGTCATCGAGAACAACCTTCTCGCGATATCCACGCGCTTCGAGAAGCAGATGGCCGTGGCCAACGTCGCGGACCGCGCCGCCGCGTACGCGATGCCGGGACACATCGCCGACGGGATGGACGTCCTCGACAGCTACGAGAAGACCAGGCTCGCCGCCGACCACGCGCGCGCGGGCAAAGGGCCCGCGCTCGTCGAGCTGAAGTGCTACCGCTACCAGCCGCATACGTCCGACGACGACGACAGCCGCTACCGGACCAAGCAGGAGGTCGAGGAGTGGAAGGCCCGCGACCCGGTGAAGCGGGGACGCGAGTACCTCCTCGGCGCGGGCGCGAGTGAGCCGGACCTCGAGGCGATCCGCGTGGAGCTCGCGAACGAGATCGAGAAGGCCATCGCGCAGGCGGAGAGCGAGCCTGACCCGCGGCCCGAGGATGCGCTGACCCACGTGTACGCGGAGGGCACCCCGCGCCCCGACGGAACGCGCGCCTAGCGTCGCCACGGGCGTGAGCGCGCGCCTCGCCGCGGTCGCGCTCGCGCTGGGCCTCGCGGCATGCACGGCGGGGCCGGCGCCGATCACGGCGACACCCGCGCCGACGCATGAGGCGGGCGCGCTCAACGTCACCGCGCTCCTCGACCTCTCGGGCGACCGAACGCCGAACGGCGGGTCGCAGCGCGACGCGCTCCAGCTCTGGCTCGACCAGCAGGGAACGCGGACGCCGCAGGTGCGCGTCCGCTTCGTCGACGTGGCCGGAAGCGAGGCGCGCACGATCCTCGAGCTCAAACGCGCGGCCACCGAGGGGCGCGCGGACGCGGTGATCGTCGGCGTGCCCGTCGACTACGACGCCGCGTTCGCGCGGATCGTCGAGCTGGCCGGCCTGCCGGTCCTCTTCACGCTCCC
>Ga0209689_1000511_pt1 | contig 26839 bp, 37 predicted proteins | sample GraSoiAngelo_149_FD_187119 | JGI IMG/M metagenome (GOLD analysis project Ga0209689, IMG submission 187119) | Grasslands soil microbial communities from the Angelo Coastal Reserve, California, USA - 14_1009_09_30cm (SPAdes) (version 2) | ecosystem: Environmental > Terrestrial > Soil > Grasslands ... | reverse complement strand
CGGAGTGCCGACCTTAAGTTATGGACTGCGCGGAGTGACCGCCTTGGAAATGAAAGTCACCGGCCCGAAGATGGATTTGCACTCCGGCATTTATGGTGGAGCCGTTGCGAATCCGATCACTGCGCTCGCGCAATTACTGGCAACCCTTCACGATCATGAAGGTCGTGTGGCAATCGCAGGATTCTACGATCGCGTGAAGCCCCTGGAGGATTGGGAACGCGAAGCATGGCGTAAACTTCCGTTCGATGGCGACAAGCTGGTTCTGAAAGAAACCGGGGTGCCCGAACTTTTCGGCGAAACCGGCTACAATTCGCTTGAGCGTGTCTGGGCGCGACCGACCGCCGAGATCAATGGAATCGGAGGCGGTTATCAGGGGAAGGGGACAAAGACTGTGATCGCAAGTCACGTGATCGCGAAACTGACGTTTCGTCTCGTTCCGGAACAAGAAGGTGACGAAATTTTAAAACTGGCGAAAACGCATTTGCGCAAGAATTTACCCAAAGGAATCACGCTCGAAATTACCGATGGTCATAGCGGGCCGTGGTATCTCACTGATCCGCATTCACAAATCGGTGAGGCGGCCCAGCGCGCTTTGCACAAGGCGTTCAATGCCGAGGTTGCGCTCATTCGAGAAGGAGGCAGCATCCCGATTGTCTCGGAGTTTCGCGGCATCCTGGGCGTCGAGACTCTCCTGATGGGACTGGCACTTCCCGATTGCCGAGCGCACTCACCCAACGAGAATTTCCCTCTGGAAAATCTCGAAGGCGGGATTCGCCTGAACAAGGCAATTCTACAGGAGCTGGGCCACTGATTTTGTTTCCAGCGACCAAAATAGTCTTTCGAAGTCTTTTAGTCGCCGCGATCTGTTTCGGGATAAACGTCGCTTCGGGCAGGGCGGAAGAGTCGTTAAGCACAAAAATTAAGAAGGTCTTTGAGGCGACACCAACACCCACTCCGACGCGAAAACATCGGAAACGCCCAGCCAGGAAATCCTCGCCCAGTCCTTCGCCTACCGCTTCACCGAAACGGAAAAAGATTTCGCCGACTCCATCTCCAAGCTCGACGCCGGAAACAAAACGAAAGCGCAAAAAAAGGTCTCCCTCACCCAGCCCAGGTGCATCACCCTCCGCAACAGCGACGCCGGAGGAAACGCTGACGCCGGGTCCAACCGAAACCCCGCAGCCGACTGCGATGCCTTCGGCGACCACGCACCCTCCTCCAGAAAAAAAAGGCGCGCCCAACGTGACGGTTTCGCCCGACAAAATCACGGACTATGAAACTTACCCTCTGAAAGTGCGCCAAATCATCGAGGCTGGGCTCGAGCTTACAAGACAGAATCTTGGTTACGCCTACGGTTCTGCTGACCCCGCAAACGGCGGCATGGATTGCTCCGGTTTCATTTATTACGTTCTCAAGCAAAACGGATTTCCGGATGTGCCGCGCGATTCGAGCCAGCAGTATGTCTGGGTGCGCAAGGCGGGAAATTTCGACGCGGTGTTAAGCCGGCATGCGGATACGTTCGAACTCGATGCGCTCAAGCCGGGCGACCTCCTCTTCTGGAGCGGCACCTACCATATCGATCGGGACCCGCCGGTGACGCACACGATGATTTATCTGGGGCGCGAAAAGGGGACGAAAAGGCGCATCATGGTAGGAGCGAGCGATGGGCGTACTTACGATGGCAAACAGCGCTTCGGCGTTAGCGTTTTCGATTTCAAACTGCCGCCGCCGCCGAACAGCAGCGACGCCAAGCTCAGTCCGGTTTTTGTCGGCTACGGACGAATTCCCGGATTGGGTGAGAAGTGAACTCTATCGCTCATTCTCGATCTCCGTAGAATTCGGAGACGCCTTCGGCTCTGTCGTAGTTGTCACCTGAATTGGAAATTGATGAACGCGACGTTCATATCGCATTAGTGCGCCGGCGATCAACGCAAGAACGACGATCAGAACGACGCGTTGTTCGCTTTTCGAAAGAACGAAAATCCTGATCGCGCGTTTCATTTTTTCGCGTACTGGATGGGATCTTCTATCCCGGCTTCTCGGAAGCCTTTGAGCCGCAAGAGACAGGAGTCGCACTCGCCGCAGGCGAGACCTTCGGGTGAGGGATCGTAACAGCTGTGCGTAAGCGAGAGACCGACACCGAGCTCGATGGCTTTGCAGATAATTTCGGCTTTCGAAAACTTGATCAACGGCGTGTGAATGTGAAAGCGTCTGCCTTCCACACCGGCTTTGGTTCCGACATTGGCCAGAGCTTCGAAGGCTTCGATGAATTCCGGACGGCAATCCGGGTAGCCGCTGTAATCGATTGCGTTGACCCCAAGAAAAATGTCGCCAGCCGGAATCACTTCCGCCCAGGCAAGCGCATAAGCCAGAAAAATGGTGTTGCGTGCGGGGACGTACGTGACCGGAATCCCGTGCGCGATTTCAGCTTCCGATCGCTTCTTCGGCACATCGACGTCGTCCGTTAGCGCCGAACCGCCAAAGATACGCAGATCGATCTTTGCGATGCGGTGCTCTTTTGCGCCTAACGAGTCGGCAACGCGGCGGGCAGCCTCCAATTCGATCTGGTGACGCTGGCCATAATCGAATGAGAGTGCGTATGCCTCGTAACCGTCCGCCATCGCAATCGCTAGCGTCGTCGTCGAATCGATGCCGCCGCTTAAAAGCACGACTGCGCGTTTCATTTGCTAAAATTAACAAGGTGCCGCTCTGTACGGGACGACGTTGTCGTCCCGCCGGAAGCCAACTGCTTCCCCTACAGACTACAGATCATCGCGGCCAATTCTGTTTTTGTCTGGATACTCAGCGCGCACCATGAGCGCGATTCCGCCCCGTGCGGAAAATTGCGCAGTCACAATCGCCTCGCGCGGCGCGCACGCTTTCACGAAATCGTCCAGAATGCGGTTCGTGACCGCTTCGTTGAACGTGCGCTCGTTCCGATACGAGGCAAGGTAAAACTTAAGCGACTTACTTTCGACGCAGAGCCGATCCGGCACGTAATCGATGTCGATCCTGGCGAAATCAGGCTGACCCGTGACCGGACAAACGGAAGTGAAATCATCCGTTTCAAAATGAATCCGGTAATTTCGCCGCGCCGGGTTTGGGAAAGTCTCCAGGCGCGCTTTAGCAGGGGAAGCAGGCAGTTTCGCCTCGCTTCTTCCCAGCAGTATGAGTCGACGTGTAACTTTTCCTTTTGCCACTGCAATTATTAAAGCGGTTAACCGCTTTGCTTCAATCGGTATTGCTTCTGGACGTGGACGACACATGGTGAGGCATCTGGACCGGGCCCTTATTTTCGTCGGCTCCCATTCGACAAGCTCAGGGCAAGCTGAGTCCCGCCCCACGAGAAAACAGCTTTCCTAACTCTCGATTGGCTGAGAAAAGGTGCGCAGATCGTTTCACTCGTATCTTTTCACACCTAGAGGCGATTTGCTTGAACTCCCTTCTTGCGTGAACATCGAACGCCCAACATCGAACGTCCAACGTCTGATTGAACGCCAAACAGCAAATCACAAGAGGTAAAGATCGAGTTGGCGTGATCGACGTGATCGCGCACGACACGAAAACCGGCGAAGTCGTGCTGGTCATGAACGAGCCTGACAAGTGGGACGGCTCGGATGCGCGACTGCTCGCATTACAGGAGCGCTTCAACGCTTATGTTTCATTTTTGCTCGACGGCGAAATGGTGAGCGAGCATCGGGAGCTTGCCGGCAAACCAGCCCGGATTGAGGTGCGTTGCGCGCACGTACCAGACCCGCGCGCGATCGAGTTGCTCGGCATGATTCACGATCAGCTCGCGTTCCAGGAAATAAAAATGGAAGTTATCGTGAAAGATCGACAACCCATGGGGCGGGACTCTGTCGAGCCGACGAATTAATCTTACTGCTCCGCAGAGCGTCCCCTTAAACCCGGTTAGTATTTGAGAAACGAAATTACCGGCGTCGGCTCGAGTTGTTTGCGGCCATTAAGGAATTCCAGTTCAATTAAGAACTGTGCTTCGAGAAGTTGCCCGCCAACTTTACGGATTAGCGCAGCCGCTGCAGCAGAAGTTCCGCCGGTCGCCAGCAAATCGTCCACCAACACAACTCGCTCACCCGCTACCATGGCGTCGATATGCATCTCCATTTCGGCTTCCCCGTATTCGAGTGAGTACTTAGCGATCTCGGCCTTGTAAGGCAATTTTCCGCGCTTGCGGATTGGAACAAAGCCGACGCCAAGTTCATAGGCAACCGCTGATCCAAAGAGGAATCCACGCGCGTCAATCCCGACGATTTTGTCGATCGCTTTCCCGCGGCAGCGCTCGAGGAACAGATCGATCGACGCGCGAAACAAAGCGCGATCGCCCAAGAGCGGTGTGATGTCTTTGAAAACGATTCCCTTTTTTGGAAAATCGGGAACGTCGCGGATTCCCGTGCGCAATTTTTCGAGCATGTCAGTCGTCACCGCGCGATGCTAGTGAGGGCTCGGAAAACGTCAACCCTGGTTCACGCGCGACCGGCGGTCTATGACCGTCGCTGCGGGCTCAGTTGCCTCTAAGCGCGCGGCCGCAGCATTGCCAAGCGCGATGCGTCACCTTAGAATGATGAATCTCGGTGGATCGACTACTTCTCATCGTTTCGACGCTTTGTTTTCTCGCGGCGGTCGTGCGGACGATTGTTGCTTTACGCGCGGGCATTTTTCGGACGGGACAATTTAATTTTCTGGCAATCGGCCTCGGATTTATTTTTCAGACGGCATTCTTGTCGATTCGCGGCCATGCCCTGGGGCGTTGTCCGCTTACGAATTTGTTTGAGGTTTTCATCTTTCTCGCGTGGTCGGTGGCTTTGGTCTACATGCTGGTTGGCCCGGCTTATCGCCTCTCGCTGATGGGCGCGTTCACGGCGCCGCTGGTGGTTTTGTTGCAAGGATTTGCCTTGATTGCGCCAATCGACATCCGCCATCCAGTGAAATTGCCGGCAAATCCGTGGCTGGAATTTCATGCTTCGATTTCGATCATCGCCTACGGTGCGTTCGCGCTCGCCTGCATTGCGGGCGTCATGTATCTCGTGCAGGAGCGCCAGCTCAAAACGCGTCAATTGCATTCGATTTTTTATCATCTCCCGCCGCTAACCGATCTTTTCGCGGCAATCACACGGCTGCTTTGGTTGGGTTTTGGGCTTTACACGCTTGGGATTGTGAGCGGTTTTTTTACTTCTCGACCATTGCCGCGCGTGCAGGTGGTGGCGGCCATTGGGATCTGGATGCTTTATGCGGCGATTTTGCAAGGCCGGCATCTTCGACGGCTTGCGCCGAAACGCGTAGCCGCACTTTGCGTTATCGGATTTGTCGCGGCGTTAACGCTTCTCTGGGGAATTACTTTCTCGGCCCAAACACATCCGCTGCCATGAATCTTTTCTGTGTCGGATTGAGCCATCACACCGCAAATGTGGAGACCCGCGAGAGCTTCGCCGGCCACGCTGAGAGTGATTGCATCCTGCGCAGAGCAGGTTGCGCGGAGGCATTGGTGCTCACGACCTGCAATCGCGTAGAAGTTTACGGCGCGTCGGAGAAACGGGTATCAACCGATGAGATCGCGCGCTGCCTGGCGCGAGAGATCGAGAAGGACGCCCACCAGTGTGCACCAGCGTTCTACCGCTACGAAGGCGAAAAGTGCGTGCAGCATCTCTTTCGCGTCGCTTCGGGACTCGATTCGATGGTGGTGGGCGAGACTGAAATTCTCGGCCAGGCCAAGAAGGCATATGAATCGGCGCGCGCTTCCGGTGCAGCCGGGCCCTGGCTGCACCGCTTGTTTCAACGCGCCTTTCATGTCGCGAAGCAGGTTCGCACCCGCACTGAGATCACGCGAGGCTCCGTGTCGGTCGGGTCGGTGGCGGTCGATCTTGCGCGAAAAATTTTCGGCCAACTCAGCAAACGTAAAGTTCTGGTATTGGGGGCGGGTGAAACGAGCGAGCGCACGGCGCGGGCGCTCGTCTCACGCGGCGTGACCGATCTTCGGGTGAGCAATCGCTCCAGTGACCGTGCCAGGGAACTGGCAGGTCTCGTCGGCGGTCAGGCCATTCCATTTGATGATTGGCGGGACGAATGTCGCGAGATCGATATCTTGATTACGTCAACATCTTCCGAAGCGCCATTGCTGACCCCGGCAAATCTGGCGCCGATGCTGTGCGATCGTATCGATCGTCCGCTTTTCATCATCGACATCGCCGTGCCGCGCGATGTCGATCCGCGTGTAAATGAGATGGACGGCGTTTATCTTTACGACATCGATTCTTTGCAATCGGTCGCAGAACAATCGCTTGCGCTGCGACGGCAGCAAATCGCCGCCGCGGAAGCGATCATTGCCGAGCATGTCCCGGATTTTGTCGCCTCGATTTCGCGTGGATGGAATCGCGTCTCGCGAACAGCCGAACGTTCTTCGGTCGCTGATAGTTCGCCGCGCACGTCGGAATTGTAGAATTGTACGGGACGCTGTCAGCTTCCCCTACAGAAACTATGAATCAGAAAATCGTCCTTGGCACGCGCGGCAGCGAGCTTGCGCGCGCCCAGGCCCGCTTGGTTGAGAAAGCAATTCAAACCGTGCGACCTGAACTGAGGATCGAGACAAAAATTGTCGCGACGAAAGGCGATAAGATGAAGGCTGTCGATCTTCGTGCGGGACGAAAAGGATTGTTCACGGCGGAAATCGAGCGAGCGCTTCTTGCCGGAGGTGTCGATGTTGCGGTGCATAGTGCGAAAGACCTGCCAAGTGAAACCAACCCCGGCGCGACAATTGCGGCGGTCCTTCCGCGCGCCTCCGCGGATGACGTGTTGGTGTCAAAACATTCGGGCGATCTGGCTGGCCTTCCGGATGGCGCGACAGTCGCCACCGGCAGTGTACGAAGGAAACACCAGTTGCTCTGGAAACGTGCGGATCTCAAGATTGTCGATCTTCGCGGCAACGTGCTGACGCGTTTGCGCAAGCTCGCGGCGAACGAGTGGGATGCGATTGTGCTTGCGCGTGCAGGGCTCGATCGGCTTGGTCGGTCGCCAGCGCTGAACGAAATCAACTTTGAAGACTCGCAATTCTTCCTTGAGGTCCTTCCGAGGGAAATATTCTTGCCCGCGGGCGGGCAGGGGATCATTGCTCTGCAAATTTGTGTTGGCGACGAAAGCGCAAAGGCGATCGTCGATCCAGTGAACGATCGCGAGACGTTGCTTTGTTTGCGCGCGGAGCGAGAATTTCTGCGTCTGTTGCACGGTGATTGCAATTCGCCAGTGGGCGTCCTGGCGAAGATCGATGACGGCAGGATGAAATTGCACGCGCAAGTTTTCGATCAAGGCTTGGCGGCGCCGCTGGAGGGCAAAGTGGAAGGCGAGCGCGCCGACAGCGAGCGTCTCGCTGCACAATTGTTGAGGCAGATCAATGAGATGTGAGAATCAATCACGATTACGGACATGAACACGAGCACGAAATCGAAAGGTAAAGTTTATCTCGTCGGAGCAGGTCCAGGCGATCTTGGCTTGGTGACGTTGCGGGCAAAGGAATGCATCGAAGGCGCAGATGCGATCGTTTACGATCATCTGGCTAATCCGGAGATGCTCAGTTGGGCGCGCGATGACTCGGAGATTATTTATGCCGGCAAGGAAGCGGGCGAACCCTCGCTAAGTCAGGAGGAAATTAACGCGTTGCTGATTGAGAAAGCCCGCGCGGGAAAGGATGTCGTCCGGTTAAAGGGCGGAGACCCGTTTGTGTTTGGTCGAGGCGCGGAGGAAGCAAAGGCAATCGTTGATGCGGGAATTGAATTTGAAATTGTGCCGGGAATCACCTCGGCTATCGCCGGCCCAGCCTATGCGGGAATTCCCGTGACGCATCGCGCCGAAAATTCGCATGTCACATTTTTTACCGGGCATGAATATCCAGCCAAGACAGAAAGCGCGATCGACTATGCTGCGCTGGCGAAACTTGGCGGCACCCAGGTGATGCTGATGGGCGTGGAACGCCTCGGAGCGGTTACGCGCGAAATGCTTAAGCAAGGGGTGCGCGAGGATTTGCCGGTGGCGCTGATTCGCTGGGCGACAACCGGACGGCAGGAAACGCTCACTGGAACTATTCAGGATATTGCCCAGCGAGCTACTGCTGGCGGCTTTAAAGCGCCGGCGGTGGCGGTCTTCGGAAACGTGGTCTCCCTGCGCGAAAACCTGAATTGGTACGAAAATCAGGCGCTCTCAGGGAAACGGATCGTGGTCACGCGAACACGAAAACAAGCAAGCGCATTGAGTAACAAGCTGCGTGCGCTCGGCGCTCAGGTTGTCGAATTGCCGACGATCCGAATCGAACCTCCAACCAATCTGCGCGAGTTCGCGAAATTGGTGCAGGACGCGCACATCTACGACTGGATCGTTTTCACAAGCGCAAATGGCGTGGAAGCGTTCTTTGAGATGTTTTTTAAACTATACAACGACGCCCGTGAGATCGGAGCCGCGCGGATTGCGGTCATTGGCCCGGCAACCGCGCAGCGTGTGAAAGACTTTCATTTGCATGTCGATCTTCAGCCGGAGGAATTCGTGGCGGAAGCTGTAGTAAAAGAGTTTCGGAAACAGGGCGGCATCGAAAATTTGCGGATTCTCGTGGTGCGCGCAGAAAAGGCGCGCGATGTGCTTCCCAAAGAACTCTCGGCTTTGGGAGCGATTGTGGATGAAGCTTTCGCCTATAGAACCGTTGCAGAGACGCGCGACACCGGGGCACGCCGGCAACTGCTCGAGGAGGGAGCAGATCTGATCACGTTCACCAGCTCGTCAACAGTTGAAAATTTTCTCGCTCTTGGGCTGCCGTGGCCGAAAGGAATGCAGGTCGCGAGCATCGGCCCGATCACGTCAAAAACTGCGCGCGATCACGGCTTGAAGGTCGACATCGAAGCGGGCCGGCACGACATCGACGGTTTGGTAGAGGCAATTCGGAACTTTTTTTCCGGGAAGAATGCTGAGAACAGCTAAATCGTTACAACGAGTAGCGCTTCCCCGAATTAACGTTTTAACTTTGTAACGTTGTAACTCTTTTACAACGTCTCTTACGCATTGAAGCGGAACTTTGTGCGGACGCGTTTGGCGTTGGCTTTCGCCTTGCGGCGGTGCTTTTGCGAAGGCGTCTCGAAGGCGCGCAAACGGCGAACCTCCTCGAGAATGCCCTCAGCGTCGAGCTTGTTTTTAAGCCGCTTCAATGCACGATCGACCGGTTCACCTTTACGAACGATCACTTCTGGCATCAATAATCACTCCTGTCCTCAGTTTTAGAATTGTCTCTCGGCTCTCTTGACCGGGCCGAGCCTACTCGGGCGAAGCCGCCTCGTCAACTTTCTCCGGAAAACCGCGCAGGAAGGACGGCTCAGCGTTCCGTCCCTACCGCTGGGCCAGAGGATTCGCTGCCGTGCTGGTTTTTTCGGTCACTTCCCGACGGAGCGAAACGGTGCTGCGTCCTCGCGCGCGGGTCCACCACAGCACAATAGGCGAAGCGATAAAGATCGAGGAATAGGTCCCGACAACAACGCCAATAATAATGGCAAGGGAAAAGTCGCGCAGCACTGGGCCGCCGAAGAGAAACAGGCAGAGAATCGGAATCAACGTCACCGTGCTGGTAAGAATCGTGCGACTCAGCGTCTGGTTAATACTTTCGTTCATGATTTGCTCGATCGAACCACGGCGTCCACTGGCCAGGCCTTCCCGGATCCGGTCGTAGACGACGATGGTGTCGTTGATCGAGTAGCCGGCAATCGTCAGGACGGCGCCGACCATGGTAAGAGTGAGCTCGCGGCCCAGCAGCGCGAACATACCGACGGTCATGAGGACATCGTGCAGGAGTGCGACAATCGCCCCCACCGCAAAGGAAAGCTCAAAGCGAAAAGTTACGAAGATTAAAATTCCCAGGATCCCGAGACCGAGCGCTATTAGCGAGTTCTTCGCTAGCTCACCACCCACGAGCGCGCCCACCCGCTCTGAGCCTTCCACTTTAAAACCAACATTCGGCATCGTCTGTATGATCTGTTTTTCCGCCTTGTCACTTGTATTCAGCGGAGTGCGTATGGTGATGTAACTTTTGCCGCCCTGCGCCGACTCCTGAATCGACGCGTCGGCGAAGCCAATCGGCTTTAGTGCGTCACGGACTTGTCCGACGTCGATCTTGTTCGGCGCACTCATCGTTATCAGATCGCCGCCGCGGAAATCGACACCGAAATTTCTCTCTCCCCGAATGTAAAAGGCGGTCGCGCCGGCCAGGAGCAGCGCGAGCGAACACATGCAGGCAAGAAAACCTTTACCGAGGAAATCGATGTGCTTCGACGAAATCAAATGCAACATCGAGATGCGCTTCAGTCGCTCGGTATCGACGAACCAACCGAGGAAATTCCGGCCAACGATGAGGGCCGTGAACAACGAGGCCAGGATGCCAAGCGTAAGCGAGATAGCGAAACCTTTCACCGGGCCGCTCGCCTGCCAAAAGAGAATCGCCGCCGTGATCAGCGTCGTCACGTTGGCGTCGAAGATGGAGCTAAAAGCTTTCTCGTAAGCTGCTTTGACCGCGACCTTGAGCGATTTTCCCAGAGCCATTTCTTCGCGCAATCGCTCGTAAATAAGCACGTTCGCGTCCACGGAGAGGCCAATCGTCAAGATGATGCCGGCGATCCCAGGCAGCGTGAGGACGAATCGGAACATGGTGAGTGCTCCGATCAACAGAATGAGGTTGATGATGAGCGCGAGATTCGCGACGAGCCCGGGAATTTTGTAATAAATCGCGACGCAGACGAGAGTGATGGCTAGCCCAAGCAGACCGGCAAGAATGCTCGACCGGATTGAGTCCATCCCAAGCGTAGGCGAAACACTGCGCTCTTCTTCGATGCTCACCGGCGTCTGTAAGGGGTTCTCCAGCACGCTCGCCAGCCCACGCGCTTCCTCCTCGCCCATGCCCCCGCCGCTGATTACTGCATCGCCACCGTAAATGGCTGTCTTGATAACGGGCGCTGACTGAATCACTCCGTCAAGCACAATTGCAAATCGGTGATTCACGTTGGCTTCAGTGATTTGGCCGAATTTCTTGGTGCCTTCACCGTCGAATTTCAACTGCACTTCCCACCCTTCATTGCCATATCTGGGGGCAGCCTGCGTTACATGATCGCCGCCGAGATCTGCTTTCTTTTTCACCAGCAGGCGCTCTTCTCTCGCCGGCTCATTTCCCTCTTTACGCAGTTTGTAAGTTTCGATGCGGTAATCGGGCGGAATCACGTCTTTTCCTTCGTCGATCGCTTTTAAGCGTTGACCGTTGTCCGGATAAACCAGACGAAATTCCAATTTGGCCACACGTGAGAGTTGATCGCGCGCCTCTTGAATTTTTGCGGTATCGAGTCCCGGGATTTGGACAAGAATGCGATCATTCCCAACTGGACTGATAATCGGTTCGCTGGCGCCAAAATAATCGACCCGTTTGCGAATAACTTCGACAGCCTGGTCGAGCATGCCTTTGGTCACGTCCTTATCCCCTTTCAAGCGAATGAGGAAGGACGTTCCGCCCTGAATATCGAGGCCGAGCGCGATCTTTTTCTGTGGCGGCCAGATCGTGATGATGCTGAATGTGACGAGAAGCAGCATCAGTGTGGCTGCGAGCAGGCGTTTCCGCGGCCCCTGGTCGGTGGCGAAGTACCACCCGAAAAGAACGAGCATGACAAGTCCGATAAAAAATGTGAGCGCGGGAGTCATCGTATTTTCGATTTTCGATTTTCGATCTTCGATTTGATCATCGCTTCAAGATTAACGCTTCAACGATTTAGCCGTCCATCAACTATCAACTTTCTTTGAGCACATTTGCGATGGCCGATTTCTCCATCTCGATCTTCACGTTATCGGCTACTTTTACGAGCACCGTGGTCTCCTTCACGTTGGAGATAAGGCCGTGAATGCCGGCGTTCGTAACTACGCGGTCCCCGGTCTTTACACTCGCGATCAATTGCTTTTGCTGTTCCTGTCGCTTTTTCTGTGGCCGGATCATCACGAAATACATGATGATGAAAATGAAAATGAACGGCACAAAGAAGCCGATGCCGCTGGCCGGACTGCTTGTAGGAGCGGCGGTTTGTGCCTGAGCCAGGAACGTGTGGAGCATATTAAGAATTGGAGAGCGCACCTTAAGCCCGAACGCCTCCGCTGCAATTCTTCTTTGTCATTCCCACTGAATTCCCATCATTTCGAGCGAAAGTCCTCCTCTGAGCGAAGCCGAACGGGTCGAGGGAGTCGAGAAATCTCTTTCTGTTTAATCTCAAGATCGACGTCTCGCGTTTTGTATTTCGAAACAAAACTTTTTCGAAACTCATCGAACTTCTGGTTCTCGATCTGCCCCCGGGCTTGCCGCATCAAGTCGAGATAGAAATGCAGATTGTGTAGCGTAATCAGGCGAAGTCCGAGAATCTCTTCAGCCTTGATTAAATGACGGATGTAACCCCGCGCGAACTCCCCACACGCGGGACACGTGCAACTTTCTTCAATCGGACTCTTGTCCAGCGCGAACTCTGTGTTCTTTAAATTGAGCGTGCCTGTCGCGGTGAACGCCGTTCCGTTGCGCGCCAGGCGAGTTGGCAACGCGCAATCGAACATGTCCATGCCGCGCGCGATCATTTCCAGCAACTGCGGCGGCGTGCCAAGTCCCATCGCGTAACGTGGTTTCTCCTTCGGCAGAAATGGTTCGCTCGCTTCCACGGCACGGATCATTTCCTCTTCCGACTCGCCTACACTGACTCCACCAATGGCATAGCCATCAAAATCAAGATCGACAATCGCCTGCGCGCTCTGCTGGCGCAGATCACCAAATGCGGCGCCCTGAACGATGCCAAAGAGGAGCGAGTCGGCGAATGGGCGAATGGGCGAATCGGTGACGACTTCGCCGTTTCCCCGTTTCGCCGTTTCCCCGTTTCGCTTCCATTCTTTGCATCTCTTCGCCCACCGCGCTGTCATCTCCGCGCTGCGCGCCGCGTAATCGTATTCACAGGGATATGGCGCGCACTCGTCGAGCACCATCGCGATGTCGGCGCCAAGCGTTGCCTGAATTTCAATCGCAATTTCCGGAGTGATAAATGCCGGCGTTCCATCCACGTGATTTTGAAAATGCACGCCTTCTTCTGTGATCTTGCGCAATTTCGCGAGCGAAAAAATCTGGTAACCGCCGCTATCCGTCAGGATCGGTCCATCCCAATTCATGAATTTGTGCAGCCCCCCGAAGTGCCGGATGACCTCGAGACCCGGCCTAACAAACAGATGATAGGTATTTCCGAGAATGATCTGCGCATCGAGTTCGCGCAGCTCACGGGGACTCACCGCTTTTACGCTGCCTTGTGTCCCCACGGGCATGAACGCGGGCGTGTCGATCGCGCCGCGTTTAGTCCTCAACCGGCCGCGTCGAGCTTTTGATGCTGGATCTTGCGCGAGAAGCTCAAACACGTTGCAACTGTAGCAACTGTAGGGGAAGCTGACAGGTCCCAGTAAAAAAAGAATTGCTAATCCCAGAGAATGGGCGCGCAAAAAATTCTTTGCGGCTGACGATTTTCCCTCTATATTCGCCGCTCACCGCATCAGGGCGCGTGAGGAATTTGTTACGCGGCCTGAGCGGGTTTTTTGTCGCCCTGACCACGAGGTCTTCGGCGGCACTTTGTTTTTAGAAAATGCCCACGATTAATCAGTTGATTCGAAAAGGACGCCGGAAGGTCTCGGTGAAATCGAAGTCACCGGCGCTGACCGATTGCCCGCAACGGCGCGGTGTGTGCGTGCAGGTGATGACGCGCACGCCGAAGAAGCCGAATTCTGCCTTGCGCAAAGTGGCAAAAGTGCGGTTGACGAATGGCCAGGAAGTGATTGCCTACATTCCAGGCGAGGGACACAATTTGCAGGAGCACTCCATCGTGCTCGTGCGCGGAGGGCGCGTGAAGGATTTACCTGGCGTGCGCTACCATATTGTGCGTGGTACGCTCGACAGTCTTGGCGTGGATGGACGTCGACGCAGCCGCTCCAAATATGGAGCGAAACGACCGAAAGGCGGCGGCGGGCGAGGGGGCGCAGCGAAGGAGGCTGCGGCCGAAAAGAAATAATTTTCGATAGAAGATCGACAATGTCGCGACGGAGGAGAGTTTACAAAAAGGAGGAGCGCGTCGATTCCCGCTACGGGAGTGCCGCCGTGGAGCGCCTCATTACGACCGTTATGAAGCGTGGCAAGAAATCGCTCGCGGAACGGATTGTGTACACGGCGATCGACAAATCGCGCGAAGGTTCTGATTCGGTCGATCCGCTGGAAGTTGTAAACAAGGCGGTCGAGAATGTTCGTCCGCGGCTGGAAGTAAAATCGCGTCGCGTCGGTGGCGCGACTTATCAAGTGCCCATGGAAGTGACGCCTGCGCGCCAAATTTCCCTCGCGACTCGCTGGATCGTCCAGTATGCGGACAATCGTAAAGGAGTGCGAATGGCGGACGCGCTCGCGCAGGAAATCAAGGACGCGGCCGCCGGTCAGGGCAATGCGATCAAGAAACGCGAAGACACCCACAAAATGGCGCAAGCGAACCGCGCGTTTGCGCATTTCCGTTGGTAAAGATTATGGCGACGGCGACAATGGAACAGAAAAAGCCCCCGGCGAAAAATCCAAACTCGCCCAATCGCAAGTTCCCCCTCGAGCGGACGCGGAACATCGGGATCGCCGCGCACATCGATGCAGGCAAAACGACCCTGACCGAACGCGTACTGTTTTACACCGGCATGATCCACAAGATCGGCGAAGTGCACGAAGGCACGACCGTGACGGACTGGATGGAACAGGAGCGCGAGCGCGGCATCACCATCACGTCGGCGGCGACGACCTGCGCGTGGACGCAGCGTCAGGAGCCCGGTGTTTACAAAATTTTCGAGGGCATCAAGCAGCGCATCAACATCATTGATACGCCGGGTCACGTCGATTTCACGGCGGAAGTGGAGCGGTCATTGCGCGTTCTTGATGGCGCGATAGCAGTCTTCGACGCTGTGGCCGGCGTGCAGCCGCAATCAGAAACGGTTTGGCGGCAGGCGATGAAATACAATGTTCCGTGCATCGCGTTCATTAACAAAATGGATCGCGTCGGTGCCGACTTTAAGATGTCGATCGATAGCATGCGCCAAAAACTAGGCGCGAACGCCTGGCCGGTTTTGCTTCCCCTCGGCAAGGAAGATCAGTTCAAAGGCCAGATCGACGTTATTAATAAGAGGACGGTCATTTATTCGGACAGCGATCAGCTTGGATCGACGTATGAATTGACCGATGTCCCCAAGGAGTATGTCGATCTTGTGGACAAGACGTACAACGATCTAGTCGAACAAATTTCAAATCTCGACGACGAAGTTGCAGAGGCTGTTCTCGAGGAAAAGCTGGTAACGCCCGAGTTGCTGAAAGCGGGCATTCGGCGCCAAACCATCGCCAACAAGTTTGTGCCGGTCGTTGCCGGCTCAGCACTCAAGAATAAAGGCGTGCAGTACCTGGTCGATGCCGTGGTCGATTATCTGCCCAGCCCGCTCGATATTCCTCCGGCCAAAGGCATGGAGCCCGACACGCACGAACCGATGGAGGCGCCGACCGCCGACGACGCGCCGTTCTGTTCGCTCGCATTCAAATTGTGGAGCGACCCGTTTGTCGGCAAGCTTGTTTTCTTCCGCGTTTATTCCGGCACGCTCAGCAAAGGCGACACAGTTTACAATCCGCGTACGAACAAGCGCGAACGCATTTCGCGCCTGATCCAAATCCAGGCGGACAAACGCGAGGACATCGAAACCTGTTACTCGGGCGATATCGCGGCCATCGTTGGAATTAAAAACATCACCACGGGCGACACGTTGTGCGACGAGGACCATCCGATCCTTCTCGAACCGCCGTCTTTTCCCGATCCCGTCATTTCAATGGCGATTGAGCCAAAGACAAAATTGGATCAGGAAAAAATGGCGACCGCGCTGCAGCGACTCGCTGAAGAGGATCCTACCTTCCGCGTTTACACGCACGAAGACACCGGGCAGACGATCATCGCCGGGATGGGCGAGCTGCACCTGGAAATCATCCGCGACCGCATGTTCCGCGAATTCAAAGTGGACGCAAACGCGGGCAAGCCCCAGATCGCGTATCGTGAAACGATCACCACCAACGCGCACGGCGTCGGCAAGTTGATCAAGCAATCAGGCGGCCGTGGTCAGTATGGACACGTCGAAGTTGACGTGCGGCCCGCCGATCGCAGCAAAGGCCTCATCGTCGAAAACAAAATCGTCGGCGGCGTTATTCCCCGCGAATACATTCCAGCGGTCAAGAAGGGCATCCAAGAAGCAGTGCTCAACGGCGTCCTCGGCGGTTATCCCGTCGTCGATGTTGAGGTAGATATCGTTTACGGAAGTTTCCACGAAGTCGATTCCAACGAGCTGGCGTTCAAAATGGCCGCGATCTTTGCCATGAAGGATGGCTTCAGGCAGGGCAAGCCAATCTTGCTGGAGCCGATCATGAAGGTCGAAAACATCACGCCAGACGAATTTCAGGGCGACATTTGTGGCGATCTGAGCCGGCGACGGGGCAGCATCAATAGCATTGAGACCCGTGGTAACCTGGCGATCATTCACGCGGAGGTTCCGCTTGCCGAGCTCTTCGGCTACGCGACCGCCATTCGTTCGCTCTCGAAAGGCCGCTCGAGTTATTCGATGGAGCCGTCGCATTTCCAACCGGTGCCGCCAAACCTGGTCCCGGCGATTCTCGACCAGAAGGAGTCCAAATGAGCAATGGCCAGCGCATTCGGATTCGCTTGAAGGCGTTCGACCATCGCATGCTTGATCAGTCCGCGGTCGACATTGTCGAGACTGCCAAGCGCACTGGCGCACGCGTGGCCGGGCCGATTCCGCTGCCGACGTTGATCGAGAAATTCACGGTGAATCGCTCGCCACATGTTGACAAGAAATCGATGGAGCAATTTGAAATTCGCACCCACAAGCGGTTGCTCGACATCATCGAGCCGACTGCGAAAACGGTGGATGAACTTAAGAAACTAAATTTGCCTGCGGGCGTCGATATTACGATTAAGATTTAAGCGGAGGCGCCTCTGAAAGATTTGCAAACCCACGATCATGAGCATCGGGCTTCTTGGACAAAAAATCGGTATGACCAGCGTTTACGACGCCAAGGGTCGAATGTGTCCCGTGACCGTGATCGCGGCGGGCGATAACGTTTTACTGCGTCGCTTGACCGAAAAAAACGAGGGCTATTCGGCGGTGCAGGCAGGGTTCGGCGCGCAGAAGGAATCGCGCGTGACCAAACCATTGCTTGGCGAATTCAAGAAGGCCGGCGTCGAGCCGCAAAAATTTGTGCACGAGTTTCGTCTGACCAGCGATCTTCCCGAAGGCGAGATCAATTTGAGCGTCACGCAATTTCAGGCAGGCGACTATGTCGACGTGATTGGTCGATCGAAAGGCAAAGGGTTTCAAGGTGTGATAAAGAGACACAACTTCCACGGACAAGGCGCGGCGCATGGTTCGAAAACCCACAGGCGCAATGGTGCAGTAGGCAATCGATCTACGCCGGGACGCATTTGGAAGAACATGGGGATGCCGGGTCATCTTGGGGATGAACGCGTGACCGTACAGAATCTTCAGGTCATGCAGGTGCGCGAGACGGAAAAAGTAATTCTGATTAGCGGCGCAGTGCCCGGCGCAAACGGCAGTTTTGTTGTCATTCGTCCGGCGTTGAAAAAGACCGGCGGCGAGGGCGCCGCCGCCACGGTAGCTGCGACGCCCTCATCGCAGAAAGAGGCGGCGAAATGAGCGCGAAAGTTTTGACGAAGGCAGGGGCGAGGGAAGCGAAGATCGAGTTGATTGAAGACGGACGCGGTACGCAGGCCGTCCATGAGACCGTCGTGGCCATGCGCGCGGCGCGCCGTTCCGGATCGGCCAACACCAAAACGAAAGCCGAAGTCAATCTATCCGGCGCAAAGCCCTGGCGACAAAAGGGAACCGGCCGCGCCCGGGCCGGCTACAAATCGTCACCAATTTGGCGTGGCGGTGGAGTCGTCTTCGGACCAAAGCCGCGTGATTATTCCAAAAAGATCTCAAAATCCGTGCGGCGTCTCGCTTTTCAAAAAGCGCTGAGCGAGCGGATCAACGCTGGAGATGTGTTGACAATCGATAAATTCGTTGTGCCGGAACTGAAAACCAAGTCGTTCCTGGCGTTGCTGAAAAAACAAACGGATGCGCGGAAAGTTTTGCTGATTTCGGATGCGTTCGATCCAACAACGTTCAAATCGGCGCGCAACGTCAAACCGGTGAGACTCGCGACTGCTGCCGATGTAAACACAGAGCAATTGCTGGCGTTTGAGAAAATTCTTGTCACTCACAAGGCGCTCGAACGCCTCGCGGAAAGGACCAACCCGCCTTCGTCTCGCACTCGCGGGACTGCGGCGCCATAAAATGAACGAGCCGCACGACATTATTCAAGCTGCCTCGTTGACTGAAAAGTCAACGTTGATGAGTGAAAAGCAGAACAAGTATGTCTTCCGCGTCAGTCCCCGCGCGAACAAAATTCAAATTAAGAACGCGATTGAACGGCTGTTCCAAAAGAAAGTGGTCGATGTGAACACCTGTAATTATGCCGGCAAAGAGAAACGAGTGCGCGGCCCACTGGGACGACGCCCGCACTGGAAGAAGGCCATCGTGACGCTCGCAGAAGGAGAAAAAATCGACCTGGTATGACAGAAAGATTATGGCACTGAAAGATTATCGCCCGCTTACGCCGACGCTGCGTTTCAAATCACTTCCGGGATTCGAGGAAATCACGAAGTGGCGGCCGGCCAGGAGTCTCGTTGAGCCGAAGAAAAGATCCGGCGGTCGCAATAACCACGGCCGGCTCACGTCTCGGCACATCGGCGGCGGGCACAAACAGAAATACCGCAGGGTTGATTTTAGCCGACGCAAGCGCGGTGTTGTCGCGGAGGTGATCGGGATCGAGTATGACCCGAACCGTTCCGCGCGGATTGCCCTCATTAAGTATGCGGATGGCGAGGTGAGTTATATTCTCGCGCCGAACGGGCTTCGAGTTGGATCGACCGTCGCCGCCGGGGATGATGTTGCGCCCGATCTGGGCAATGCGCTGCCACTTCGCGCGATTCCGCTCGGCACGAATATTCACAATATTGAATTGAGTCCCGGCCGCGGAGGTAAGGTTGCGCGCAGCGCCGGGCAGCAGGCAACGCTAAATAACCTCGAAGGCGGTTACGCGCTGGTGAAGATGCCCTCTGGAGAAATCCGTCGCATTCACGAAAACTGCTTCGCCACGATCGGCCAGGTGGGAAATGTCGATCACATGAATGTATCGAGTGGTAAAGCGGGGCGGACTCGTTGGCAGGGGCGTCGCCCGCATGTGCGTGGCATGGCGATGAACCCGATCGACCATCCGATGGGAGGCGGCCAGGGAAAATCGAAAGGCGGCGGAGGCCGGCATCATCCGGTCAGTCCATGGGGACAACTGGCCAAAGGGTTTAAAACCCGTAGCAAACACAAGCCGAGCGATCGTTTTATTTTGGAATGGAGAAGGTCGAAGAAGAAGGCGTGAGACGTGATTAGTGAGAGGTGAGAAGCAGCATGGTTTACTTCTCACTATTCACTTCTCACAAATCACTTGATTATTATGGCTAGATCATTGAAGAAAGGACCCTTCGTCGAGTCGCATCTTCTGGAGAAGATCGACAAAATGAATAGTGCGGGCGCAAAGAAACCGATCAAAACGTGGTCGCGGCGTTCCTTAGTGACGCCGGATTTTGTCGGCCACACGTTTTTGGTGCACAACGGAAAGAATTTTATCTCCGTTTTCATCACCGAGAACATGGTCGGTCATAAGCTCGGTGAATTTTCACCGACCCGCGTGTTTAAGAGACATGGCTCACACACGGCGAAGGTGACCAAGTAATGTGAATTTTCGATTTTCGATTTTCGATTTTCGATTGCCCAAATGGGCAATGAGTCGTGGATCGATGATCATGTTTGTGGGGCTATTGCCGGCCGGAAGGCTGGCGGCAGAGGGGAATAGTTCTTTGTCAGAATCCAAAATTGAAAATGCGGAGCACGCAGTGACGGCTGAAACGTTGCTAGCGCAAACTGAAGAGCTGCGAAGGCAATTGTCGATTGAGCAGGAATCGCTCAGGGCGTTGACGAGCAGTCTGGCGGAATCCAACGCGGAGGCGGAATTGTTTCGCCGCAAGTATTCCGATTTGGAATTGCGAATGGAGGCGCTGGGCCTGGCTTCAGCAAACAAGGATCGCGCGAAGCTGGAACAGCGTTTGCTGGCCGCGGTGAGCGATCTTCAACTCGCAAAGAAGGAACACGATGAGTATCGCGATCAGATGTTGCGACTGAACGAGGCGATGTTGGGTTACCTGAAAACGTCGCAAGGCGGCGATGCGCAGGCGCGGATGGATGTGGAAACGCAATTGCGCAGCACAAACAATCTCGTCACAAGATCCTCCAGCGCGTCGGAATTACCGGAGGCGAGCTTGATGGATGGAAGCGTCATCAGCGTGAAGGACGAGTGGTCGTTCGTGGTCGGCAATCTCGGCGAAAAACAGGGTGTGAAAATCGGGATGCCGATGCGCGTGCTGCGCGACGATCGCAAGATCGCGACACTGCGAGTGGTTGATGTGCGGCAGAAAATTTGTGGCGCGGTGATTCAAGAGAAGGATTCGGAGAAGGAAAAAATAAGAGTAGGGGACCGTCTCCAGGTGGATGCGCAACCCAATGTAAGTTTGAAATGAAGTGGAAGTTAAAAGAGTTACAAAAAGTTATATTGTTAAAGCGGAAAAGCACTTCCGTTGTAGCGTTGGTACCTTTTTTTAACTCTTTTAACGTCGCGAAGCCATGGAAGTAAGATCGATATATAAGTATGCGCGGATTTCGCCGTTCAAGGTGCGCGAAGTCACGCGTGAGATCCAGGGTCTGCCGGTTTCGGCCGCACTCGATCTCCTCGCGTTCACGCCGAAAAAGGCGGCATTTCTGATCAACAAGACGCTCAAGAGCGCAATCGCCAACGCAGAGAACAACGCCAACCTGAAACCGGATGGATTGGTCGTGAAGGAGGCGGTTGTCGGTGAAGGCCCGACGTTCAAGCGGATGATGGCGCGTGCGCGAGGCAGTGGCAGCCGCATTTTAAAGCGCACGAGTCATATTCGCATCGTGTTAAGCGATGAGATTCAAATCGAAACGCGGGAAACGAGGAAAAAGAAACGACAACAGGAAAAGAAAGAGTCCAGGAAGCAAGCAACAAGGGGGGAACCAGCTGAAAAGCCAATGACCGCGACGGAAAAAACGCCGAAGGCAAAAAAGACCGCTGGAAAGAAAGCGAAGAAATAATTTCGCTCGGAATGAGACACTGATTTTTTATGGGACAAAAAGTTAATCCAATTGGGTTTCGCCTGGGCGTGAACCGCGACTGGCGTTCGCGCTGGTATGCTTCGCCGCAGGAACTGCCGGCGTTTTTGCATAGCGATCTGGAAATTCGCGGCTACGTGAAGAAAAAACTGCAGTTCGCTGCCGTCTCAAAGATTGTGATCGAGCGGGCGTGGAACAGCATTCGCGTTACGATTTTCACCGCCCGTCCCGGGATCGTGATCGGGCGCAAAGGCGCGGAGATCGAAAAGATGACGGAAGAGATCGCGAAAATGGCGCAAGGCAAGCAAGTCAAGATCGACATCCAGGAGATCAAGACGCCGGAGCTGGATGCGCAGCTGGTGGCAGAGAACGTTGCGCTGCAAATTGAACGGCGCATCGCATATCGCCGTGCGATGAAAAAAGCGGTACAGACCGCGATGGATTTCGGTGCAGAGGGGATTCGGCTGCGATGTTCGGGGCGTCTCAATGGCGCGGAGATCTCGCGGTCGGAATGGTATCGGGAAGGCAAGGTACCCCTGCACACGCTGCGGACAGCAGTCGATTATGGATTCGCCGAGGCCAATACGGTTTACGGCAAAATTGGGGTGAAATGTTGGGTCTGTAAGAAGGAAGAACCGGCAGCCCAGCCGGCTGCGCCACCACCCCTTCCGCCACCACCGTTGCCGGTTCCTGGGGCAGTTTAAGGAGGAGTTGTTATGCCATTGATGCCAAAACGCGTGAAGTATCGGAAGTCCCAGCGGGGAAGCCGCAAGGGAACCGCTTCGCGTAATCTCAGAATCGACTTTGGCGAATTTGGCTTGCAGACTCTCGAACGCGCCTGGATCACCAACACGCAGTTAGAAGCGGCGCGTGTGGCCCTTACGCGCAATATGAAGCGCAAAGGCAAACTTTGGATTCGCATCTTTCCCGATAAATCGGTGACTGGCCGCCCACCGGAAACGCGCATGGGTAAGGGCAAAGGCCAGCCCGAATTCTGGGTCGCGACGGTGCGACCGGGCAACATTTTGTTTGAACTGGATGGTGTGCCTGAATCCATTGCGCGTGAATCGCTTCGCCTGGCCGCGGACAAATTGCCCGTGCGCACGAAGTTTCTGAGCCGGCATCACGTGGCTGCCGCTTAACGAGCCATGAAAATGAAAGAGATCATCGAGATGAGCACGGACGAGTTGCTGACCAAGAGACGCGACTTGCGCCAGGAGAGCCTTCATCTGCGTTTGCAACAGCAGAGTGGCCAGCTCGAGCAGCCAAGCAGGTTGCATTTGCTGCGGCGCGACGTTGCTCGCATCGAAACAGCGCTCTCGCAACGCACGAAACAGACTGAGAAAAAGTAAATTTTATGGCTGACCAGGATCAACAAACCTCTCTAGAAACGGCCCCGCCGCCCGCGCCCTTCATCCGTGGTTCGCGCAAGACGCGCACGGGCGAAGTGATTTCGAGCAGTATGAACAAGACGATTGTCGTGCGGACGGTCACGCGCGTGCCGCATCGCAAATTCGGCAAGATCGTCAAACAGATGAGAAAATTTTACGCGCACGACGAGCAAAATCAGGCAAAAACCGGCGACACGGTTCGGATCATGGAAACGCGGCCGCTGAGTAAGTTAAAGCGCTGGCGCCTGGTAGATGTGATCCAAAAGTAGCTTCGCAATGATCTGCGAGTAAATTGTCGATTTTTTATGGTGCAACTTCGATCCAGACTTGATGTGGCAGACAACAGCGGCGCGCGCATGGCGACGATGATCGGCGTGATCGGCAAGTCCACTCGCTCGGCCGGAATCGGCGATGTGATCACCGCCAACGTGAAGGAAGCAAGCGCGAACGGGACAGTCAAGAAGGGCGAAGTCGTGCGTGCGGTTCTTGTTCGCACGAAGCAACCGATCCGGCGCGAAGACGGTTCTCTACTGCGCTTCGATAACAACGCGATCGTCATCATCGACAAAGATTTGAATCCGCGCGGGACGCGTATTTTCGGGCCGGTGGCCCGCGAATTGCGTGAGCGCAATTTCATGAAAATTGTCTCGCTCGCTCCGGAAGTTTTATGAATCGCCTCAAGTGCCACGTAAAAAAAGGCGACAACGTCGAGGTTATCTCGGGGAACTTCCGAGGTTCTTCGGGGAGGATTCTGGCGGTGTTTCCGCAGAAGCAGCGTGTTTTGGTGGAAGGCGTGCGGATTATCAAGAAACACCTCCGGAAATCGCAGGACAATCCAAGCGGTAAAATCGCGGAACGCGAGGGCCCGATTCATATTTCCAACGTGAGATTAATCGAACGGGACGGAAAGCCGGCGAAAGCCGCGGAATCGAGGGCGAAAAAGGACAAAACCAAGAGTTAGATGACAGCCTGTTGAAATGGAAAACGAATTTTATCGCCATTACAAAGACCAGGTGATGCCAGCGCTGCAAAAGGCGCATGGCTACAAAAACGTTCACCAGATTCCGAAAGTCGAGAAAGTCGTGATTAACACTTCAGTCGGCTCGCAATCGGACGTGAAGCAGGCACTGGAGGAGGCAAAGGCAGAGCTTGCCTTGATTACGGGCCAGCGGCCCGTGGAAACGCTGGCCAAGAAAAGCATTTCCAATTTCAAATTACGAAAAGGCCAGGCGATTGGCGCAAAGGTGACCTTGCGCGGTGAGCACATGTACGAATTTCTCGAGCGCTTCATCAAAGCAGCGCTCCCCCGGATTCGCGATTTCCGCGGCGTGTCGCCGCGGTGTTTTGACGATCACGGCAACTATACGCTTGGAATTTCGGATCAGTCGATTTTTCCTGAAGTCGAGCTCGATAAAATCAAGCGCAACATTGGATTTGATGTTACCATTGTCACCACGGCACGGACGGACGAAGAGGCCAAATCGCTCTTGAGCGAGCTGGGAATGCCGTTTAGCGACCGGGCGAGGAAGCCCGCCGCGCAGCCCGCCTGATTTTCATGAGTACTGTTACCGATCCCATTGCCGATTTTCTGACGCGCGTGCGCAACGGCACGCATGCGCAACAGATCGAGGTTTTCGTTCCTTACTCGAAGATCAAGGCGGAAATCGCCCGCATCCTAAAGGACGAAGGTTACATCTCCGATTACTCGATCGACACGAGCGCTGCTCGTCCGCGCATCAAGATCGTAAACAAAATCGTGAACCGCTCGAGCGCGATTGCGGGCCTGCGACGGGTTAGCCGACCGGGATTGCGCCGTTACGTCGGTGCGGATGAGGTCCCGAGGGTTCTTGGTGGGATGGGTTTGGCGATTCTCTCTACATCGCGCGGTGTTTTGTCGGGGCGCGAAGCGAAGAAGCAAAAGGTCGGTGGCGAACTGCTGGCCTACGTTTGGTGAATTTTTATGTCACGAATTGGAAATAAAGAGGTCGAGATTCCCGACAAGGTCAAAGTCAACATCGACAGTGAGGGCTCAGTTTCCGTGGAAGGCCCGAAGGGAAAGCTCAACTGGAAGCTGCCGCGCAACATCAAGGCGAGCGTGAAGGACAATCATGTTTCGGTCGTGCGCGAGGCAGAGACGCGTAGCGTGAAAGCCCTGCACGGACTTTCACGCAGCCTCGTTCACAACATGGTGCAGGGCGTGAGCGAAGGCTTTAGCAAGCAACTCGAGATCGAAGGAGTCGGTTTCAAGGCTGCAGTGCAGGGTTCGACCCTCAATTTGAGCCTCGGTTTCTCGCATCCGGTTCCATTTTCTATTCCGAAGGAGATTAAAATTATAGTCGCGGATAACACGAAGATTACGATCCAGGGCGTCGACAAAAAATTAGTTGGCCAGGTAGCGGCGGACATTCGCCGTTTTTATCCTCCGGAACCGTACAAGGGCAAAGGCGTGCGGTACGTAGGCGAGCAAATTCGCCGCAAAGAGGGCAAAACCGTTCAATAAATATGGTGACAACTCGCAAAGCGGCGCGGCAGCGCGTTCATCAACGGATTCGGAAGAGAGTCGCTGGCACAGCGGAACGGCCGCGGCTGGCGGTTAATTTTTCCGGGAAACACATTTACGCGCAAGTTATCGACGATGATGCTGGCCGCACGCTCGCTGCTGCATCGACAATGGAGCATCAGTTACACGAGAAAGGTAAAGCCGCCGCCAACCGCGCTGCGGCAGAACAAATTGGCAAGACGATTGCGGAACGTCTGCTCGCGAAGAAACTCGATCGCGTGGTTTTTGATCGCGGTGGGTTCTTTTATCACGGAAAAGTGCGAGCTCTGGCGGATGCAGCGCGCGCGGGCGGCTTAAAATTTTAACTCATGGCACAACAAGGTTCAGGCAGGCGACCAGATCGGACCCCAGACAGGAGTCCCGCGGCAAGGGGGGATACGACCGAGAAAGTCGTTTTCATCAATCGCTGCGCGAAGGTGGTCAAGGGCGGGCGGCGCTTTAGCTTCAGCGCGTTGATCGTGGCCGGAGATCACGATGGGAAAGTCGGCTGCGGATTTGGCAAGGCGAACGAAGTTTCGGAAGCCATTCGGAAAGCTTCCGAGGCGGCGCGCAAGTCGATGGAAAAAGTTTCTTTACGCGAAAATACGATCCCGCACGAAGTGATCGGCCAATATGATGGAGCGCGCGTGCTGTTGCGCCCGGCATCACCGGGAACGGGCGTCATTGCCGGTGGCGGTGTGCGCGCGGTGGCTGAAGCGGCTGGCATTCGCGACGTGCTGGCCAAGTCGTTAGGCTCAAGTAATCACGCGAACGTCGTGAAGGCGACGATCGCCGCGTTGCGATCGCTTCGTCGGCGCGACGAAATTTTCAAAGTGCGCGGCATCCGGTCCAGTGACGGAAAGGGCGAAACAACATGATGCGTCTTCATAATTTACGCCCACGCCACGGTTCGCAACATCGCGTCAAGCGCCTCGGTTGCGGTGAAAGTTCGGGGCACGGAAAGACCAGCGGCAAAGGCCATAAAGGACAAAAAGCGCGCTCCGGGGGCAGTATTCGGCTCGGGTTCGAAGGCGGGCAAATGCCTCTGATCCGACGATTGCCGAAGCGTGGGTTTAACAACGCGGCGTTTCACAAGCACTATGCGATTGTGAATCTTGACGACCTCAATGCATTCAAGGCCGGTACCGTTGTAAACGAGCAATTGCTGCGGGAATCGAACCTGATACGTGGCCATTTCGCTGGGATCAAAATTCTTGGCGGCGGTGAATTGAAGCACGGTCTGACGGTTGAAGCCGATAAAGTCAGCGCGAGTGCCCGGGGAAAAATCGAGAAGGCCGGTGGATCCATCGCGTTGCGCGACGGGCGAAGGTCATCGGCAACAGCCTCGCATGACGATGGCGGGCTTGCGTCGCAGGAAGCTCCGGCAGCCCCGAAGAGAAGATCGACAAGCAAACCTGCAGCCAGGGCGAAATCGCCAAAAAAGAAAACACCGCGGGAGAGCTAGCTTCCCGGCGCGTGATGTTCCAAGTTTAGCGAATGGTTT
>Ga0209689_1000507_pt1 | contig 26930 bp, 18 predicted proteins | sample GraSoiAngelo_149_FD_187119 | JGI IMG/M metagenome (GOLD analysis project Ga0209689, IMG submission 187119) | Grasslands soil microbial communities from the Angelo Coastal Reserve, California, USA - 14_1009_09_30cm (SPAdes) (version 2) | ecosystem: Environmental > Terrestrial > Soil > Grasslands ... | reverse complement strand
TCCGCCGGGATGTTCCCCAACTGCAACGGGGCGCAAGGCCGCCCATGAATGCCTCTGCCATGGGTGGCACAAGGGATCGAGCGATCCCCATTATGTCCATCGTGGGAGCGGCCCTCGTGGGGCTGGGGCTTGATGTTCTGTTCGGGAAGCTGGATGGACCGGCAGCCCAGTTGGCCAATCTTGCCGACACTGCCGCGAGGGAGACACTCGGGCTACTGCCCAATTTGGTCCCGGCGGCCTGGCAGGTTTTCGCTTTCAATCACCCGCAGATTTATCCGTGCCCTCTCGAGCTTTTGGTATCATCCTGGCCGCTCGTAGAGGTCATGGCCGGACTGGCATAGTTGCGGGATGTCTTAAGGGATAAAGCCAAAGCATGCCAAAAATAATTCCAAAAATAAGGTTGCTGTTCCTTTGACGTCCTCCTCTCCTTGAGGGGCCTGAACGGAGAGGGTTCCCGGAAATGATCCCGTGTCGGGAACCCGTTTGCTTGTGCCCAAAGCTGTGGCGGCCCTAAGATAGACGAGGCAGGTCATTTGCAGCTCGACATCCATTCCGCTGCCGCCCACACGGGGCATCAGGACTTATACTGGACGGGACTCCTGTCCTCTGAGGGCTTTCTATGAATCTTGCTGAGTTTATTGATGGTCAGCGCGACCAGCATCTAGCAGAGCTGTGCGATTTTTTGCGCATCCCCAGCGTCAGCGCCAAGAGCGAGCACAAACCGGACATCGAGCGCGGCGCGCGTTGGGTAGCCGGCAATCTCCGCGCCGCTGGATTCAAAAACGTTGAGATCATCCCGACAGCTCTCCACCCGCTTGTCTATGCGGAATCTTTGGAGGCTCCCGGCAAGCCAACCATCCTCTTCTACGGGCATTACGACGTGCAGCCCGCCGAGCCTCTCAATCTTTGGACTTCGCCGGCTTTCGAACCCACGGTGCGGAACGGCAATCTCTTTGGACGCGGTACCGCCGACGACAAAGGCCAGGTGCACATCCACCTGAAAGCGTTCGCATCGCTCCAGAAAATGGACGGCCGGCTTCCCATCAACGTAAAGGTCTTGATCGAAGGAGAAGAAGAGGTTGGGAGCGTCAGCCTCTGGGATTACGTCCAGAAAAACAAGGAAAAGCTGAAGGCCGACGCACTGGTGGTTTCCGATACTTCCATGCTCGGGAAAGGCGTTCCCTCGATCACTTACGGTTTGCGGGGGTTGAACTATTATCAGATGGAATTGACCGGGCCGGAGCGCGACCTGCACTCCGGGGTATATGGCGGTGCCGTCCCCAATCCACTGACCATCTTGACGGAGCTGTTCGCCAAACTTCATGACAAGAATTTTCGGGTCACGGTGCCGGGGTTTTACGACCAGGTAGCAAGAGTTTCGAATGCCGAGCGCAAGTCTCTGAATGCCTTGCCTTGGAAGAAAAAGGATTTTGAGAAAGCTGTCGGCGCACCGGGCTATTTCGGCGAGACCGGCTTCACCACCGTGGAACGGCTATGGATACGCCCGACGCTCGAATTGAACGGCTTGTGGGGCGGCTATCAGGGAGAGGGCGCCAAGACGGTCATTCCCTCAAAGGCTTTTGCTAAGTTCTCTACTCGCCTGGTACCCCACCAGGTGCCGCATGGGATCTCGAAACTTGTGGAGAAACACATTCGCATGCTCTTGCCGAAGACGGTCCGCTGCAAGTTTGAAGTCTTGAGCACGGGAAAACCGTGGGTGGCTTCCTACCACGATCCCATTTTCAAGAAAGCACAAACCGCACTGGAGAAGGGCTTCGGCAGAAAGGCTGTTTTCATTCGCGAGGGTGGTTCCATCCCTTTCGTAACGCAAATGCACGACACCTTCAAAGTGCCGTGCGTGTTGATCGGCTTCGGCCTGCCTGACGAAAACGCCCACGCCCCCGACGAACACCTGGCTCTTGAAAACTATTTCGGCGGCATCAAAGCGGTGGCCCACTTCTACGCGGATCTCACTACGCTCTAAGCCGATTCTCATGGTCGGCGCCAGTTGACGCGAGCGGCCGTTCGCCCATTCGCCGGAAGCGCCGCGGGCTAGCTGCTCCTGCGCCTGCGAAAGCGGTTGGGACGGGAAGCGCCGAGCCGCATTTTCAGCGGTGATTTCCACACCTCTCCAAAAAAACGCGCATTTTTCCGGCCTTTTTTGCGATTTTTCCTTGCGTTCTGCGATTACCTTGGCTATAGTCCTTTGCGGCCCGAGTTTTTTCGGTGAAAATCAGGGGTAGTCAGCAGCTCGCGGCCTGCTTCGATCGTATCGGAGTGGAAAGAAAAATCAGGAGGATAAGCAGACTAGATGGCAGCCAAGCCACTGAGCAAAACCAAGGTTGTGGGACACATCGCCGAGAAAGTCGGCACACCGAAGAAAACCGCCGCTCTCTTCTTTGATGAGCTCTTCAAACTCGCTGTGAAGGAAGCCAAGGGCGGGGCGGGCAAGTTCGTGATCCCGGGGATCGGCCGTGTTGTGAAGGCGCACCGCAAGGCGCGCATGGGCCGCAACCCACAGACCGGCGAGGCGATTAAAATCAAGGCGAAGACCGTAGTTCGCCTGCGTCCGTCGAAGGCGTTTAAAGACGCCGTCCTGAAGTAGGCACAGTTTTGTTTGAGTTCTAGGCCCCTGGAGGCTTGAGCAATCAGGCCCTCGGGGGCTTTTCTCTTTGGCAGCCCAGCTAGAGCGTTCTAACGTAGGCGACCACGTCTTTAATTTGAGCCGGCTCGAGCGCTTCCTTCATGCCGGGCATTAGGGTGTCGCCGTTCTCGATCCACGTCGTCAGGGACTCCGTGGTGACTTTGTTGCCGTTAACCGTGAAAGTTCCCCGCTTCGAAATGCCTTTGAGTCCCGGTCCGATTTTCTTCGTTTCGCTGTCCGCGAAATGGCACAGGGCACATTTCTGGTCGAACACTTCCTTGCCCCGCGTTGCGGAACCGGCGGCAGCGTGAGCCGGCGCTTTTTTCGAACTTTTCTTTGCAGGCGGATCCTGCGCCGCAAGCGCTCCGGCAAGCGAGAAAATTGCAATCCCTAGAATCAAACTATTCCGCTTCAAGATGTCCCCCTCGTCTAGTCAGTAGTAAATCGCCAAATGATAAGCCGCGCTGGTACCCAACTATTCTCTCCATTTGCAGTCCCAATTTCCACTCTTGGCCCGGCACAAGGTACAGGTTCCGCTCGTGCACCTCCCGGATCTAGTACTTTTGACCGTTGCGAAACCGTGTGCTAATTATGTGCCATGAGCATGGAGACCCTCACGCGGGCGTGGGAAGTTTTGCAGGACGCTTATCAGGCGCAGATGGAAGGTGACTACGAACGCGCCGTGGAGCTGTATCAATCGTCGCTCGATCTGCATCCCACTGCCGAGGGCCACACCTTTTTGGGCTGGACGTATCATTTCCAAGGCCGCGTCGAAGATGCCATTGCCGAATGCAAGTGCGCCATCGAGATCGATCCCGAATTCGGTAATCCTTACAACGACATCGGGGCATATCTGATCGAGCTGGGCCGCTTCGAGGAAGCCATTCCCTGGCTTGAACGCGCCACCGAAGCGCGCCGCTACGAGCCGCGCCACTTTCCGCACTACAACTTAGGCCGGGCGTATCTCGGAAAAGAGATGTATACCCACGCCATACGCTGTTTCCAGGAAGCGCTGGAGATCGAGCCGCGCTACTCGCTGGCGCGCCAAGCCCTCGCTTCGCTCCGCCGCATGGTGAACTGAAAACATGTTCACTTTTCAGTTTTGAGTCAAAAAACCTGGCTTGCAGATTTGCCGCGATTCTTTGGTGTCAACTGAAAAAAGTAAGCAGTTACGATTCTCAGTTCAGAAAAATCATCCTCCGTTTTCCAGGGTCTGCCCAATTCACTAGGACACCTCTGGCCCCGATGGTTTGACAACGCGATCGTAGATCCACAGCAAGAGCGTGGTGGCCAGGCCGATGGCGGTAATGGCCCACCAGAAGCGTTGTGGCTGATGCTGGACTTCGCCGAAATGGTGCAGGAGTTGGCCGCCTATCCGTCCTGCTACAAAAGAACCGATGCCTAAGGGCAAAAACGCAAAGCCCATGTAGGTACCTTGTTGGCCAGCGGGAGCGAGGCGCGAAATGTAGTCGTAGTAACGGGGCTGCTGGGTCAGTTCGCCGAGGGCCACAACGACGAGGGTGGCGTAAGCAGCGATGACGCTGGAATGCAGGGCAACAATCGCAAACGCTACCATGGAGATCAGCGTGCCAAGAACGACGGCGCGGAAGGCGGGGATTTTCTGGGTAAGGACGCTGACGGCGACGGTCAGTGCGATGACCAGGAGCGGGCCGGTAATGAGCATTTTCTCCGTGTCCGCGGTGGAACTGATGTAATCGTGAACGTAGATGGGCAAGGTGATGAATTCCTGCCAATAGACAATCCAGTAGCCGGAAAAAATCAGAAGAAACAACATGAACTTGGGATTGACGAGCACTTTTCCGAAATTGCGAAGCGTTTCGGCAAGGCTGGCAGTCTGTTTTTCGTTGGAGCGTTGCGGCTCCTTGAAAAAAAGGAGCACGGCGAAAAACATGAGGAAGACGCTGACGGCCGCAACGCGGAAGACGTTTTCGACGCTCATGTTTTTGTGCACCCAGGAGGCTACAAAAGGACCGAGAGCGCCGCCGATGTTCACCAAAGTGTAGTAGATCGAATAGCCGATGGAACGGACATTTTCCCTGGAGGCCCGGGCGGTGGTGCCCACGACGCAGGGCTTGACCAGGGCGATGCCGAAGGCGGGAAGCATGAGCACGACGGTCACCAGGGCGATCAGAGGAATCGCATTGCGAATGGGAGCGAGCCAGGGCGCCCCCAGGGAACCCAGGAGAAAATAGGACCCCGCGAGGAGCATATAAGCGAAAGAAAGAGCGCGGCGGAAGCCCAGCCGGTCGGCGATGGCGCCGCCGAAAATGGCGAGGAACCAAACCAGGCCGCCGAACAGACCGGTAAGATCGGCGGCGCGTTCGGTGGGGAAATTCAGCGTTTCGTGAAGGTAGCGGGCCAGCGAAGCGAAGGCCGCATAGTAGGAGAGGCGCTCGAAGAGCTCGCTGAGGTTGGCGACCCAGAAGGGACGCTCGAAGCCGTCGCGGATTTCCTGGAGCCGTTGGCTAAGAGTCATGTGCGTGGTGGCTGCATAGCGGTCCATGCGCCTCCTCCGGATGCGAGGCGGGATGATACCAGAGGATGGCAAGCCGCGGCGAAAAACACTCGGGGTGAACGTGTTTTTGTAGGTACAGATTCTCGAAGACTTACGTATTTTCGGCGGCTACGGGCTCGTATAGGTCGTCGCTAAAGGCCGAGAGACTGTTCCCTGCCTTTCTCTGTGAGTGCGTAGAAGTCGCCGCCGCAGGCGTCCAGCATACCTGCGCGTACCAACTCATCAATGGCATCGAGTACCTGCAGCCGCTCTTCAGGCTCGTTGCCCCCGGCTTCGAAGAGCACATGCAGGTCCAAGCGATCCTCCCCCATTGCTCCGAATAGCCGCAGAACACGCATGGAGAGTGGCCGCACCGTGCACCTCCTGGGAAAGTTGCTTAGACTGATGATCTTAGAACTTTTCTCGACGAATTTGTGGCCGACAGGCTCTGACCCGATGCTCGGCCACGGCCGATCACTGCGAACCGGGCTTCCCACCAGCGGTCGCCGGAACACCACGTTTTCTGATCACCTGGGATTTCGCGGCACAAGCCCGGAGCGGCTAGTCTTTGGCGTCCAAGAGTCGTGCCATCACTTGGGGAGCGGCGGTAGGTAACTTGCAGACATAGTTTTCACAGATATAGGCGGTGGCACGATCTTTGGTGCGATGGGCTCCCGCTACAAACGGCAGCCAGCGGGCCAATTGTTGTTGTCCGGCGCCACCGTCGGCGAGAAGAAGAATCTTGTTGGGGAGGAACCTGGTGTTGACCTGGCGCAGCAAATCACGCGCGTCTGGGGATAAGGGATCACCGGCGATTAGGATTTGTTTCGTTTGCGCGAGTCGAAAATCGAGAGCGGAAACCAGGGCTGGCGCTGCTTCGGGGTTGGACCGCAGGAGAGAGGCGAACGCGGAGAGTGTTTTATAGGCCGCATCCCGCCACCCGCCGCGGTCCGTGAATTGGGCAAGGCGAAGGAGATTCATGGCTGCCGTCGCATTGGGGGAAGGCTCGGCGCCATCGTAGGATTCGCGCGTAGGGCTAAGCACGGCAGCATCGGAGGCATCCGAGTCAAAATAGCCGCCCTCTGGCGCATCTCGGAATAGCTGGTCCTGTTTTTCTTGCAGTCGAACAGCCCAAGTCAGCCAGTGGACGTCGAAGCCAGCCTGGTACAGGTCCAGAAGTCCGCCGATGAGATCGGTGTAGTCGTCGAGGAAGCCGTCTACGCTAGGACCGCCCGCGCGAAAGCTGCGCCAAAGCTTGCCGGTCTTCGAATCATAGAGATGGGATTCGAGAAATTTTGCCGTGGCTTGCGCGCGTTCAAGATAGCGCGGCTCATCGAGAGCCTGGCTGGCCCGCGCCAGAGCGGAGATCATCAGGCCATTCCAGGCGGTGACAATCTTATCGTCGAGAGGCGGCCGCGGGCGGCGAGAGCGCGCTTCCAACAAGGCGCTCCGTTCGGTCGCCAGCTTCCGGGAGGTTTGTTGAACGGTTAGATTGAATTTCTTGGCGGTCTCGTCCGTCGAGTGCGCTGCATACAAAACGTTCTTACCGTTCAGTTCGCCGCGAACGTCTTGTTGCGCAGGAACGTTACCGCCGGGTTCAACTCCATAGGCATATTCGAAGACCGCCGAATCCTGCTTGCCTAGGACACTCTCAATCTCTTTCGCCGTCCAGATGTAAAAGACTCCCTCACTGGTCTCCGGTTTTCCCGGAGCAATTTTGCTGTCGGCGTCCTCCGCGGAGGCAAAACCGCCGCGAGTCGGTTGCATCTCGCGCAGCGTGAAATCGAGAATGCTTCGCGCGGTATTGGCATAGAAACGGTCGTGCTTGATCTGGTAGGCCTCCGTGTAGACGATCGAAAGTTGTGCCTGATCGTAGAGCATCTTCTCGAAATGAGGAACGAGCCAGGTCACACCTGTCGAATAGCGGTGGAAACCACCTCCCAGCTGGTCGTGAATGCCACCGCGCTCCATGGCGCGGAGCGTGTTGAGCGTCATTTCGAGCGCGTCGCGCTGCCCGGTGCGAGCGAAATAGCGAAGCAAAAAACACAGCGCGACCGGCCGCGGAAATTTCGGCGCGCCCCCGAAGCCTCCGTTGGTGGCGTCGTAGGCCGATGAAATCTGTTTGTATGCCTGGTCAAGAATGACGGGTTGTAGATCGCCCGCCGAGGGAGGCTGCTGGCGGACCATCTGCATGAGTTGTTGGGCGGCGCGCCCAGCGGTCTGAGTGATTGAATCCTGTTGTTTGCTCCACGAGTCGGAGACGTTTTCTAAGAGCGCCTTGAGTTGGTCCGGGGGAAAGTAAGTGCCGCCGAAAAAGGGTTTGCGTTCAGGGGTGAGCACCACGTTCAGCGGCCAGCCCGCGCTTCCCGTCGTCGCTTCGACATAGGCGATGTACAGGCGGTCAATATCGGGTCGCTCTTCGCGGTCCACTTTAATAGAAACGAAATACTGGTTCAGGATAGCGGCGATGCCGGGATCGGAATACGATTCCCGCTCCATGACGTGGCACCAATGACAAGTGAAGTAGCCGATGGACAGAAAGATCGGCTTGTTCTCTTTGCGGGCCTTTTCAAAGGCTGCGACGCCCCACGGATACCAATCCACCGGATTGTGGGCGTGCAAGAGAAGGTAGGGACTCTTGGCGTGAATCAGCCGGTTGGTGTAGCGGTATGTCCGTGTTCCCGCGCGCGGCTCAGGTGTCTGACCAAGGTCGGATCGAGCGGAGACGCTGGCGGCAGTACCAGGCGGTGCGGCAGCATTCATCGCACCCGCCAAGGCCAGCAGGAGTGCCCCTCGACGAAGCAGCCTGAAACGCTCATGCCGTTGGCGCAATCTCGCGCTCCTTATGAAATGACTATGCGCTTCAAGTCTAACTGTCGCCAGGGGTGAAAGGTCTAAAGATTCATCCTTCTCCCCGTGGTTGACCGTGGTTGACCAGCCGGGCTTGTCCTCTGCCAGGCCATCTTGCGCGGATCGCGGCGCTTCTTAAAAAAGTGCACGGCCGGCTAGGGAGCTGCATGATGCGGGGTGACTCTCGGCGAGGTCATCCAAACACCTCCGGACCAGGCGCGGGCGAGGCCTGCTTCGCGGTCCACAGACGGAAGTCTGTGCTACTGTTGCCGGGATTTTCTCCTGGAGGTGGCGGAATGAGGGTTTTCACCAGATTGGCGATCGCTCTGCTGGTCGCCGGAGTGGTGTTTCTAGCAGCAGGGAGGGCGCAAAAACCGCCGCTGCTTCCGGAGAAAGAGGTGGCGGCGCTGGCGAACGAGCTGAGCGGGGAGACGGCGAAAAGGAATCTGGAGGGCGTTGCGCGGTTTCACCGGCAGCGGGGGTCGAAAGGATTTCACGAAGCGGCGGAGTTTGTAGCGGAGCGCCTCGAGGCGTATGGATTGCAGGATGCGGCGATTCTGCAGTTCCCGGCGGATGGGAAGATTTTTTATGGCACGCAGAGGTCGCGGCCGGCCTGGGATGCGGACTTTGCGGAGTTGTGGGAGGTAGCCAAGGAGGTTAATGAGGTAAAGGAAAAGCGCTCCAATAAAAGCGATCCCCACGGAGTCGGGGTAAACGAGTGGCTGGCGGCCAGCGGCGAGAAAAAGATGGCGAGTTATGAGGCAGAACCGATCGTGCTGGCAGAGGACAGCGAGAGCGCCGATGTGACCGCGGACTTGGTAGATGTCGGTGAGGGCACCAAGGAGAGTGACTACGCGGGGAAGGATGTGAAGGGCAAGATTGTGCTGGTAAGCGCGCAGCCCGGGGCGGTGCAGGATTTGGCGGTGGGGAAGTTTGGTGCTGCGGGGATCGTTAGCTATGCGCAAAACCAGAAGACCGCGTGGTGGGGCGAGGATGAGAATCTGATTCGCTGGGGACATCTGGAGACGTTTTCGCCGAACAAGACATTTGCGTTCATGGTGTCGTTGCAGACGGCGCGGCGATTGCGGGAACGCTTAGCGCAGGGCGAAGAGATTCGGCTGCATGCGGTCGCCAAGGCGGGGCAGCATGCCGGGAACTATGAGGTGGTGACGGCGGCGATCCGAGGAGCCGATCGCCAGCTGCAAGACGAGGAGATCGCATTTTCCTGCCATCTGGATCATCAGCGGCCGGGAGCCAACGACAATGCCAGCGGTTGCGTAACGATTCTGGAAGTCGCGCGGACGCTTCAGAAATTGATTGCCGAGGGGAAGCTGGCGCGGCCGGCGCGGACGATTCGGTTTATCTGGCCACCGGAGATTGAGGGCACGGTCACGCTCCTGAACGCTAAGCCGGAGTTTGCGAAACGGATCAAGGCGGTGGTGCATATGGACATGGTGGGCGGAGGGCCAGAGACCAAGGCGGTCTTCCACGTGACACGCGGGCCGATGAGTTTGCCGTCGTTTGTGCATGACGTGGCATGGGCGTTTGCGGAGTTTGTGAATGAGGAGTCTTACAAATTTGCGGCCACGGGGAAGGCGGAGTTTCCGCTCGTGGCGCCGGAGGGCGGGAAAGAGCCGCTCGGCGCGGCGGATTCCGCCTACACCCTGGGGAGCGATCACCAGGTGTATCAGGACTCGTCGTTCGGGATACCGGCCATTTATTTGAATGACTGGCCGGACCGCTATATTCACACGAATTTAGATACCGCGGCCAATATTGATCCGACCAAGCTGAAGAGGGCGGCGTTTATTGGGGCGGCCAGCGGGTATTTTTTGGCCCGACTAAACGTGCAGAATGCGTCGTCCGGCCTTGAATTGTCGTCGGAAGCCCGAAGCGCGCGGCTGGCGGCCAGGATGTTCAGCCGGATTCGAGGCCTTAGCAAGGCGGAAGAAGCAAGTGTGAAGCAGGTCTTCACCGATTACGTCGCTGGTTCCGATGAATCGCTCCAGGCCTTTCTGGGAGCTCCCCGATCCACTTCTTCCGGAACTCGTTTGAATGCCAACAACGCGAAACCAGGAGAGCTGGTGTTCGCGCGTACGGCGACGCCGAAAGGGCCGCTGGAGGTGTTTGGGTATGACTATTTTGAAGAGCATAGAAGGGCCGCGGGAGTGGCGACCCCGAAGCTCTTGCGTTATGAGGGATTGTGGGGAGCGGGGGAGGAGTACGCCTATGAGGTGTTGAATTTTGCCGATGGCCAGCGGAATACGCAGAAGATACGCGACGCCGTTTCGGCGGAGTATGGGCCGGTGCCGCTCGAATTGGTGGTGGAGTATCTGCTGGCCGCGGAGAAGATTGGCGTGGTGGAGCAGGTGAAGTAACACGGCCAAGCCTTGGAACGTGGAATGTTCGAAGGTTAGGAAAACGCGCCGCGGCGGAGGCTATACCGGCGAAGAATGCGCGGGCGAAGAAACGGTGTGCTAGCATCGAGATTTGTCCGTTAAACGAGGGACCCTGCAGATGACCGGGACGATGAAGGCGTTGCGCAAGGTGCAGGCGGCCAGGGGCCTGCAGATGGATACCGTCGCGGTGCCGGCGATTGGGCCGACCGACGTGCTGGTGCGCGTGAAGACGGCCTCCATTTGCGGGACGGATCTGCACATTTACGGCTGGGACCGCTGGTCGCAGGGGCGCATCAAGCCGCCGGTGACGCTGGGGCACGAATTTTGTGGCACCGTCGAGCGCGTGGGCGACGACGTGCGCGCCATCAAACCAGGCAGTTTTGTCAGCGCGGAAATGCACGTTAATTGTGGGCATTGCCACCAGTGCCGGGTGGGCGAAGCGCACATTTGCCAGAACCTGCGCATTATCGGGATTGATCAGGACGGGGCGTTCGCGGAGTTTGTGAAGATTCCGGCGTCGAATATCTGGAAGCTGGATAGCGCGATTCCCGAGCATTACGGGGCGATTCTCGATCCGCTGGGCAATGCCGTGCATACCGTGCTGGCGGGGCCCATCGCGGGACAGACCGTTTTGGTGACCGGTTGCGGGCCGATTGGGTTAATGGCCATCGCGGTGGCCAAGGCTTGCGGGAGCGCGACGGTTTTTGCGACGGAAACAAATGAAAAACGCCGCGCGATGGCCAGAAAAATGGGCGCGGACGTGGTGCTGAATCCGGCGGCGGAAGATGCCGTTCGGAAGATTCTCGCGGAAACCAACGGCACGGGCGTTGATGCCCTGCTCGAAATGTCTGGGAATCCCACGGCGATCCAGCAGGGATTCAAAGCGCTGAGAGCGGGCGGGCGCGCTTCGCTGCTGGGGATTCCGACGGAAAATGTGCCCCTGGATCTGGTAAACGACGTGATTTTCAAGGGCGCCACGGTGCAAGGCATCTACGGGCGGCGCATGTATGAGACCTGGGTGCAGATGACCGCGCTGCTTCGGGCGGGGCGACTGAATCTCGAGCCCCTGTTTGGCGAGCGCGCGGCGCTGGACAAATTCGAAAGCGCTTTTACCCTGCTGCAGAGCGGCCTTGCTGGAAAGATCTTGCTGTATCCGAACGGTATGCCGCGCTGAACGAATCGATCTTTCCTGCTTTGCGTTCAAGACGTTTGCTCAGGAGAAGCGGGCTGACGCAAAATAGCTATTCCACCGGCCGAGTCCACCTTAGGAGCGCCATCATGTCTGATACCGCAACGATCCCTTCGAAACAGAACCCCATGCAATACCTAAGTGACCAGTTGAAGGAGATGCTTGAAAAGGGTGTCGCGCCGAAGCTACGCGTGCTCGAGGGCGAGCAGAAGCCGGTGTGCATTTTTGACGGGAGAGAAGTGATCAACCTGGCTTCGAACAACTACCTGGGGCTGACCACGCACAAGGCGCTGCGCAAAGCCGCGCTGGACGCGGTGAAGAGATACGGCGCGGGTGCGGGGGCCGTTCGCACGATTGCTGGCACCATGAAACTGCATCTGGAGCTGGAGGAGCAGATCGCAGCGTTCAAGAAGGTGGAAGCCTGCGTGGTGTTTCAATCGGGATTTACGGCCAACGCGGGAACGGTGTCGGCAGTTCTGGGAAAAGACGATCTGATTATTTCCGACGAGCTGAATCACGCTTCGATCATCGATGGCGCGCGTCTTTCCAGAGCCACGATCAAAGTTTTCAAGCACAAGGACGTGAAGGACTGCGAGCGCATCCTCGAAGAGAACGCGAATTTTCCGGGGAAGAAGCTGATCATTACCGACGGCGTTTTTTCGATGGACGGCGATATTGCGCCGTTGCCGGAGCTGTGCGACCTTGGCGAGAAATACAGCTGCATCATGATGGTGGATGACGCGCATGCCTCGGGCGTGCTGGGCCGCGGGGGGCGCGGGACCGTGGACCATCACCAGTGCCACGGGCGCGTGCACATCCAGGTGGGCACGCTGAGTAAAGCGATTGGCGCGATGGGCGGATACGTTTGCGGCTCACGGGAGCTGATCGACTTTCTGTATCTCCGCGCGCGTCCATTTCTTTTTTCCACTTCGCACCCGCCGGCTACTGCGGGGGCTTGTCAGGCGGCCTTCGCGCTGCTCAATTCGCCGGAAGGTGAAAGGCTGGTGAAGAAACTCTGGGCCAACACGAAGTTTTTCAAACGCGAATTGAAGAGGCGCGGTTTTCAGTTCAAAGTCAGCGAGACGCCCATTATTCCCCTGCATGTGGGAGATGCGGCCAAGGCTTTCGAATTCTCGAAGAAACTCTTCGAAGCGGGGGTCTTCGCCCCGGCCGTCGGTTATCCCACCGTGGCGGAAGGTAAAGCACGGCTGCGCGCTATCGTCAGCGCGACCCATAAGCGCGAGCAACTTCTCGGCGCGGCAGAAATTTTGGCCGCCGTGGCGAAGCCGCTCGGCATCGTTTAGGCGGGCACCCGGGAGGGGTGTAAATCCTGCGCACTAGCCGGTCATTTCTCCGGAGCATGAACCCCTGCTTATCCAGTTAACTGATAGAAAACAGGGTCTTTACTTCGCGGTGCTCGCATTGCACTATCAGACGGCTCCGAGGATACCCCTAGGTATACCGATACTTCCAGCTCACCAGTTCACAAGGCCAACTCGAGGAGGATTATGATCATGAATCGCACTGGTTTTGCAATTGTTGTGGGGGCAGTTTTCTCGCTGGGCGCTGCAGCCGTGTCGCCCACGGGCGCCCAGGCGGGAGCGCAAAGCAGCAGCCAAGCTTCGGTTCAGGCCGGCCAGACATCGGCCGAAGCATCCGGCAAGGCGTCAGCTTCCACGCAGAACGAACAGGCCAATGCCGCGCTGGCGACGGGCTCGGCGTTTAACGCCGCGCTGAGTTCGCCGATCGATTCGAAGAAGTCGAAGCCTGGCGATGTGGTGAAAGCCCGCACCACGGAATCCGTCAAATCCGAAGGCAAGACCGTGTTGCCGAAGGGAACACAACTGGTCGGGCACGTAACACGGGCCTCGGCGCGCGCCAACGGGGAATCGGAATCGTCGCTGGGAGTCGTGTTCGACAAAGCCATCCTGAAGAACGGCCAGGAGATTCCCTTGAATGCAGGGATCCGAGCGCTGGCTGCAGCGCAAAGTGGTGCGTCGGCCGCAGGGTCGGACATGGACGCCATGGGCGGCCTGGGCACTTCGGGGGCCGCGTCAGCCGGCGGACACGGTGCGCTGGGCGGCGCGACTTCCACCGCCGGTGGTGCGGTAGGCACGGTGACCAACACCGCGGCTAATGTGGGAGGAACTGCCGGCGGAACCTTAAACTCTGCGGCCAACGCCGGCGGGAGCATCACCGGTGCTTCGAAGGGAGCCGTCGGCGGCTTGAACACCGCGGGTCAGCTCACTTCGAACAGCCAGGGCGTGTTTGGCCTGAACGGCCTGAACCTGAGCGCCGCGGGCTCGAATGCCACCGAGGGTTCGGTGATCACTTCGGCGGGAAAGAACGTGCACCTTGACAGTGGCACACGGCTGCTGCTCGTGTCGCAGGCCGAAGCCGGTCCCCAGGGTGAAGCAAATCAGCCGGCTGCCAGCAAGCCGGAAGCAAAGCCCAACAAACAATAACCGGTTGAAGTCTGGAGGCCGCGCGGGAAATAGGACCACGCGGCTTCCTTCCCGATTGCTCCGCGGTGGCCCGCCCCACAGTCTCGCAAGTCCCTTCTTCGTCCTTTGCTATACTCGCCCGCATGCCTTCGGCACCCAAGAAACTGTTTCTTGTTGACGCCATGGCGCACATCTATCGCGCTTTTTTCGCCCCCATGCCGCAGCGGCTCACCGGTCCTGGCGGCGTCCCCACTAACGTTCCCTTTTTATTCGGAAATATCCTGCGACGGCTGATGAAGGACTACCAGCCGGACTACATTGGAATTGTGTTTGATCCTCCCGGTGCGACTTTCCGCGACAAGCTGTTCGAAAAGTACAAAGCCCAGCGGCAACCCATGCCGGAGGAAATGCGCGTGCAGCTGCCCTTGGTTCGCCGCTTGTGCGAAGCCATGCGCTTGCCGATGCTCGAAATCAAGGGTTACGAAGCGGACGATGTGATCGGAACGATGGCGGTCAAAGCGGGAAAGCACAATCTGGAAGTCCTGATTGTGTCCAACGACAAAGACATGATGCAGCTCGTTGGCAAAAGTGTGCGAACCCTGCGGACCGGCTCTGGCGGTGCTAAGGGCGACATCATCGTGGATGAAAAGAAGGTCGAAGAGCTTCTGGGAGTGCCGCCGGAAAAAGTGGTGGATTACATGGCACTGCTCGGGGACACCATCGACAATATCCCCGGCGCCAAGGGCATCGGGGAAAAAGGCGCAGCGGAGTTGATCCGGAAGTACGGCAGCGTGGAGAGCGCGCTCGATCATGCGGCCGAAGTGTCCAACAAGCGCTACCGCGAAGCTTTGCAGCAGCAGCGCGAACAAGTGCTGATGTCCAAGCAACTGGCGACGATTGCGACGGACGCGCCGATTGACGTCAAGCCGCAGGAACTGGAATTGCGCCCGCCCAACGGTGCTGCGCTCGCGGAACTGTACCGCGAGCTGGGCTTCAACTCGCTGCTGAAGGAATTGGGATCCGAGGCGGTGGCCCCGGCCAGCTCGGAGTCAGCCGCCCAGGCGGACTACCGACAGTGTGCCAGCGTCGCCGAGTTTCGGAAGTACGTGACGGAACTCCCTCGCAAGGAGCCCCTGGCGATCTGGCTGAATCTCGAGACCGGCGAACGCGAATCGGAAGGATTCGGGACACACATCTCGTCGATCGAAGTCTCTTCAAAGGCAGGCCAAGGGCGCTCGATTTGCTTTGACGAAAAGGGTGAAGCGCTGAAGGCCCTCGCGCCACTGCTCACCGATTCGAAGCGGCTGAAGATCGTCCACGATCCCAAACTGTTTCAATTGCTAACCGGCCGGGCGGCCAACATCCGGTACGCGACTCAGCTTCTTTCCTATCTGCTGCGGCCCACCACTGCGAATCACAATTTCACCGACGTGGTGATGCGCCAATTCAACGTCATGCTCGGAGGCGGCCCCGGTGAGCGCGCCGATTACTTGCAGCGCCTCGTGCCCGTTCTTCACGAACAGGTCTCGCAGCAAAAACTTGACGGCGTGTATGAAATGATCGACCTGCCGCTCGCGCCGGTGCTTGCCGATATTGAGCGCACGGGGGTTCGCGTCGATCCCCAAGAGCTCGGCAAAATGTCGCAGACGATGGAGAAAGAAATTCGCCGCCTGGAGAAAGAGATCTGGAAGCTTGCGGGCTTGGAATTCAATGTCAACTCACCGACGCAGCTGGCAGAAATTCTTTTTGACAAACTGAATTTGCAGCCCAACGCCAGGCGCGGAAAAGCGAAAGCGCGTTCCACCGCCGCGGACATTCTCGAGGAATTGGCCGCGCAGCATCCGCTTCCGGAAAAGATCATCGAATACCGCGAATTCGCCAAGCTCAAATCGACTTATGTGGACGCGCTTCCGAAGCTGATCCATCCCGAAACCGGACGATTGCACACCAGCTTTTCGCAAACCGGCACGGCCACCGGCCGGCTTAGCTCGAGCGATCCGAATTTGCAGAACATTCCGATCCGCAGCGAGCTGGGGCGAGAGATTCGCGCCGCTTTCGTCGCCGAGAAAGGAAAGGTATTGCTGTCCGCGGACTACTCGCAGATCGAGCTGCGCATCATGGCGCACTTTTCGGGCGACCCCGTGCTCGTCCAAGCTTTCCGCGACGGTGAAGACATTCACGCGCGGACGGCGCAGGAGGTGTTCGGCGTGGGACCGCTGGCACAAACCGCGGAGCACCGCCGCGCCGCCAAGGCCATCAATTTCGGCATCATTTACGGCCTTTCGCCATTCGGGCTGGCGCAGCAATTAGGCATCGATCAGAAAGAGGCCGCGAAATTCATCAACGCATATTTCACGCGCTATCGCGGCGTGAAAGAGTATCTGGACCATCTACTTGCCGAGACACGCAAGACCGAGGTAGCGAAGACTTTGTTCGGAAGAATTCGCCCGATTCCTGAAATCAATTCGCCGCAGATGCAGCTTCGCAACTTTGCCGAGCGCACGGCGCTCAATTCGCCGTTGCAGGGCACCGCCGCCGATCTCATCAAGCTGGCGATGATCAATATCGACCGGCGGCTGGCCGAGGAAAAGCTCGAAGCGAAAATGATCCTGCAGGTGCATGACGAGCTGCTCTTCGAGGCGCCCACAAAGGAACGCGGCAAGCTGGAAAAATTGGTTCAGGAAGAAATGGAAGGCGTCCACAAACTGGCAGTGCCCATCGTCGTTGAAATCGGTGCCGGGCCCAACTGGCGGGACCTGAATTGATGCAAGGCGCGACCGCAGCCGCGGCTTCGCGGAGGAAACTGCCAGGCATCCTTTGCGGGGTCGCGGCAGTCCAACTTTCGAAACAGGAATGGCCATCGCTCACCCAGCCCAAATGTGCTAGCTTGAAAATTCCCGCCCGGAAAATGAGGCCCCCGATGCGTCGCGCGATGTTCCTCACCTTGGGCTTAACGGTTGCTGCGTTTCTAGCTTCGTGCGGCGGAGCAGCCGGCGGGGGGCAGCCGCAAATCACGGTGACCATCAACCCTACATCCGCAGTTGTGACCGTCAACCAATCGATGCCCTTTACTGACAAGATCACGGGAACGACGAATACCGCGGTGGGGTGGGAAGTGAACAGCGTTGTGGGGGGCACGGCCACCACCGGCACAATCAGCGCTTCGGGCGTGTACACGGCGCCAGCACAAGTGCCGAGCCCTGCGAAGGTGACCGTTACGGTGCTGTCGCAGGCGGACGCGACGAAGTCTGCATCGGCCGCGGTCACCATTGAGGCGCATACACCGAACGAAGCGGCGCAGAACTTGCCGATCATCCTGGGCACGACGGGAGGGAATGCCAACGATTCGAGCGCGCAGCAAAACCTCATCTCCTGCTGCGGCGGGACTCTGGGCTCCCTGGTCGAGCGGAACGGACTCTTCTACATTCTGAGCAACAACCACGTGCTGGCACGGAGCGATTCGGCGACGCTGGGAGATAACATCATCCAGCCTGGGCTGGTCGACAGCAACTGCAATCCGAGCATCCCGTCGGTGGTAGCCCATTTGTCGCAGTTTGAAAGACTCGAAACGTCAGGCACAAATGTCGACGCGGCCATTGCGCTGATCAATCCCGGGGCCGTAGATACGACTGGGACAATCATTTCCCTGGGGAGCACGGCGACCGGGAATGTGCCCGATCCCGGTCCTCCGCACGCGGGAATGGGAATGGCCGCGAACGTGGGCCTGAGCGTGGCCAAGAGCGGGCGCACGACGGGACTGACGTGTTCAACGGTGGCGGCCATCGGAATTACGACCAGAGTGCAATACCAGACAGGATGCGGGACGGGAACGATGTTTACCGTTACCTATCAAAATCAGATTTCGGTTTCCGGGGGAACTTTCAGCGCGCAAGGAGATTCCGGATCGCTGATTGTGTCGCAAGGTTCGGCAGATCCTGTGGCCCTGCTTTTTGGCGGATCGGATACCGACAGTGTGGGCAACCCTGTCCAGGATGTGCTAACCGCGATGGCCGACTCGCTGGGGAACAAACCGGTGTTTGTCGGAAGCGCTTCGGCACATCAGGTGATTGCCTGCACGCTGCCAGGATTTTCCCCGGCAACAACTACAGCGCGATCCGGCTTGGCCTTCGAGGCGCAATCGCTCGCGTCGGCGGCGGCAGCGCGGGACCTCCACGCCAATCAGCTACTGGCCAATTCCTATGTGCGCGCGGTCGGAGTGGGCGCGAGCATCGATCATCCGGGGGAGCCCGCCGTGTTGTTGGTCGTTGATCTTAGCCAACCGCGGACAAAGTTGCCGGCCACTCTGGAGGGGATTCCTACGCGGATCGTACCGAGCGGGACAGAAACACCGCGAGGAGTGCTTGATGAAGCGCAAAGCGCGCGGCTGGCTCCGACCGGAGATGCATTTTCAGTGAACAGTCTCAGCGCCGAGCAAGTGAGGCAGGCGCAAGCCGTTCAAGCGGCGCACGTGGACGAGTGGATGAAGAGACCGGAGGTCCAGGGATTTGGGATTACCTCCAGTGCAGATGCGCCGGGCGAGGCGGCACTCGCGATTTTCCTGATTCGCGGGGTTGCGCACGACGCGGTTCCGCCGGTGATCGATGGAGTGCGAACGCGGGTCCGTGAATCTAGCCCCTTCCGAGCAGGTTTTAACGATGCGCCGACCAAGCGCGGATGCTCAATGCGTTCGACAAGAAAAACGCAGTCAGGACCTGTCTCGAATTCGCGGCTGCGACCCTAGTTCGCCGGTAGGGCGGTGGTGGGAACCGCGCCTTTTTCATTCTTATCTCTTTTATTCCTACGCGCGCGGGCGTAGAATCCTGTAAAAATCAAGCCGAACTTGCTCAGGAGGAAACTATGCATAGGACGCTCCTCGTCCCGGGTGCGATTCTGCTCGCGAGTTTCGGGATTGCCTACGCTGTGCCGAATTCCGCGCAGGAAAAGCCGGAGTCCAGCGAGCCAAAAATGACGCCCGAAGACGCGGCCAGGAAGAATCCTGTCCCGCCAACGCCGGAAGGATTGGCGGAAGTGCGCAAACTTTTTGGCTACAATTGCGCTATGTGTCACGGCAAAAATGGCGACGGTAAGGGTGACCTCGCTGCGGACATGAAGCTTGAACTCCGCGACTGGCGCGAGGCTTCTTCCATCGAGAAGATGACCGACGGCGAGCTCTTTTGGATTGTCAGCAACGGTAAAGGCAAGATGCCAGGCGAAGGCGGCCGAACGACGGAAAAAGTACGCTGGAACTTTGTGAACCTGGTGCGCGCTTTTGCCAAAAAGGGCGCCGGGGATAAACCAAAGGCGGATTCGCCGGCAAGTTAGTTGCTACCAGCGGGGGCGTCCGAATCAACCAAGGTGATGGAATCCTGGATCGCCGCGCGTGGGGTGAGCGGCGTCTTCCCCTATGTTATGCTGGCCTCGAATCATTCCCGTAAGGAGACTTCCGATGGCCCATGCGCCACAATTTCTGAAGCTGGTGAACGAAGCAAAAAAGAAAATCAAAGAAAGCAATGTGGCGGACGTGAAGCGCCGCAGCGACGCGGGTGAAAAGTTTCTGATCGTGGATGTTCGCGAAGACAACGAATGGGCGAAGGGCCATCTTCCCGGGGCCATCCACCTGGGCCGAGGCATCATCGAGCGCGACATCGAACAACGCGTTCCGGACACCAATGCCAAGCTCATTCTGTATTGCGGTGGTGGTTTCCGATCCGCACTCGTGGCGGACAACCTGCAAAAGATGGGCTACCACAACGTCGAATCGATGGATGGTGGGTGGAAGGGCTGGCTGGAAGCGGGTTTGCCGATCGCCAGAGACTAGCGGCGGCGATTCGCTCCGGGCGGAAGGAGTCGAAAATTAGCCGCTGCCCTTGCCACGCCTCTAAATAGTGGCTATTCGATGTTTCCACCAATTTATTCTGGCCTTCGCGTTTTTTTACTCTCAATAACTCATCCCCAACTAGTTTCGTTTTCGCCTCCGTCCTAAATCGAGACTCACCCGGGACTCACTTATGTGCTTGCGAACCAATTCTTCGACTGATATACAGGCGCGCATAATTAAAAACAGCTTAACAAACCACGATCTTTACACAAAAGTCCGCGCAGGGTTAGGTGGCATGAGAATAGATGCATGTAGTTATTCGTGCCGCAATATATCAGCAGGGTCCAGCGATGACGCCCGCATGGCGGGAAGGATGGCTGCCGAGGCAGCGATCAGAAAGAATAGCCCGGCGATGCTCACAAAGGTCAAAGGATCGGCCGGCTTAGTTCCGACCAAGATGGCACTCATCAACCGTGTGAGAACAAAACCACCGGCCAGACCAATGCTGAGCCCAATAAGCATCAACCGGAACCCCTCGTTCAACACAAGTTCGAGAATTTGGCGCTTCTTAGCACCAAGAGCGACACGGATGCCGATTTCGGCTGTTCGCTGCCGAACAGCTGACGAAAGTACGCCATAAATGCCTATTCCGGCGAGCAATCCTGCGATCATCCCGAAGCTGCCAATGAGGAGCAATGTAAAACGCGTGGTGGTCTGAGCTTCATCAATCAACGCATCGGCCGGCAGTATGCCGGTGACGAGCAGGGTAGAATCAACACCTTTGACTGCCGCCCGGACCGCCTGTTCATACTGCACGGGTTGACCGGTGATCCGAGCCGCCCAGGAGTCCACGATACCAGCCTCTTCGAATCCACCGGTTATATAGATCTGTTCCCTGCCGGGTTCCGCCAATGATGTGGCTCGCACGTGTTGAACAACGCCAATTACTTGCACCCATTCAACGTCGGGTGTTCTAATGTGCACCAGAATTCGTTTCCCGACTGCGGATTGTCCAGGAAAGGCTTTCTTCGCAAGGAACTCATCGACAATCAGAAGTTTGCGCCCAGGGACATTGTCAGCGTCCGTAAATGTACGTCCCTCCAGCACTGGTATATGCATCGTTTCAAAATATCCTGGAAGGACCTCTTCTTGATCGGCTTCTTGATACTTGCTCGCATCCGACAGCGCCTCGTCGGTTCCCCAACGGACTACGCCGAAGAAGCCCCCCGCGAGTGGAAAACGGTCGCAACCGGTTACGCTTTGGACCCCCGGAATAGCTTGCAGCTGCTGGCGAATCTCCTGGATGAGGGCAGCCCGTTTTTCCAGGCTGTTTTGGTCACGGTTGACACCTAGAACCTGAAAGGTGAGTAGTCCATGCGAATCGAACCCGGGATCGATGCGCTGCAGCACGAGAAAGCTGCGAAACATCAGTCCTGATCCAATGAGTAATACAAAAGCCAAAGCAATCTCCAAGACGACCACGGACTTGCGCAGCGAACTGCTCCTGGATAGGCCGGCGTGCTGACTCGCGCGGTGCAATGAATCCATCAGTTCCGAGCGCGAGATACGCCAGGCAGGCGCCAAAACAACTACAATGACTACGATGAAAGCTGCCAGTGCAGCGAAACCGAGTACGTGAAAATCAATTCGCGCGGTATCAAGACGCGGAATATCTGCGGGACCAAAGGTACGCAGCGAGCGGATTGCGATGGCGGCTAGCATTAGGCCCGCAACAGCGCCAGTGCCGGCGAGGAGCACCGCCTCGACGATAAGTGAGCGAAGGAGTCTCCAGCAAGTTGCGCCGAGCGCCGCACGAACTGCCAATTCGCGTTCCCTGACGGACAGCGATACCAAAGCAAGATTGGTGACATTCGCATAAGCAATGAGTAGCAGAAAGATACCTGAACCAAGGAGGGCCAAAATTGCGGGGCGAACTGCAGCAGCCAGTTGTTGTCGAATGAGCTGGATGCGAAGGGAAAAGCCTGCAGTTGCGCAAAAGGGACAAACTTCCCTGATTCGAGCCGCGACCACATCAGCGCTGGCTTGTGCTTCTTCCAGTGGTACTCCATGCCTGAGCTTGCCGACCACATAAATCGACTCTCCGTCGCGGTCATAGCGCGATCGGGTCGCGGCCCAGACATCCGGCGTGGCATCGATGCCGTCCTCCGGAGGAAAATACAATTTGAATCCCGGTGCTAGGACTCCGACGATGATAGGACCGGGTTGTCCCAGCGGAAACGCGGGGTGGCCCAGAATGGCGGGATTCCCACCGTACCGCCGCACGAAGTATTCGTAGCTGAGAATGCCTATGTACGGCAGAGGCGGCGTCTGCGGTGCGGTCCACAGCGATCTGGGAGGCTGTGGCAATCCGTCCTGATCCGAGAAGTCACGGCCGTAGGCGATATTCGCTCCCAGCAAGCGGAAGAAGTTCGGGGTCACACCTGCAACGCTAATTTGTTCAGGCGTGCCGTTTTCCGTTTGAACAATGGCACGCTGCGTCGTTTCGACGCCAGCGAAGTCCTCAAACGTGCTCTTCGTCTGATCCCGAAGATCGGCAAGGTTGGCAAAGGAAAATCGGACGTTGCGAACGTCACGTTTACGCAGGTCCATGCTGGCGATGACAATGCGATTCGGGTCCTTATAGGGCAGTGGGCGCAGAAGGACCGCGTTGGCTACAGTGAACACTGCGGTGCTGGCACCAACTCCCAGCGCTATGGTTGTAGCTGCAAGCACGTTCGCAAGGAAGTGCTTTCTCAACGCCTTTACCGCAGTTCCAATTAGTCCTAGCTCCACGGTTGATATTTCCCTTTTGCCAATGTCTATGACGAGGGAATGCTGAGCATTATCGCACGTCGAAGACCTCCAACGGCGCTTTGATCACGCGAGGCGATGCGGGGCGCGGATTGGAGAGAGCTGCCGCGTAAGCGGTTGAGGTCCTCGTTAACAAAACAATGGAGAGAACGTGCGTATCGGCATTCTTGGCTGGCCAATGATTGTCGACCGGCGATCACTTCATGCCCACCGTACCACGCGATGGCGCCAATTGAGCCAAAACCTAGAAACATCATCAGGGACGCGAATGATGAACTGTATAACGCCAATCGGACTGATGCACCGAGCATCGCCCGTGACGCCGCTGCGATTATGCTGCATCCTCGTTTATCTAGGGCATAGCGTTTTTCGTGGCGACAATTACGGTACTGTACATCAAAGTTGGCAACATAACAGGGATACATCGGGAAGGGCTGGTCGAACAGCAGTATGGGAGGAGGCGTACGGTTTTGCCTTTGTCGAGCCTTGTCTTAGGGATTTTACTCTGGTATGCCAACTGCCTTTTGAAGTTCCTCCCGATGGCCAACAGATTAAATACTAATGAAGCGGCATTGTGCAAGTTGCAATGAGACGCTAAGAAAAAGCAACTTGCAGGTTACTTTAGAGCGGTTACGGGTAGCGTTGGCGGATTTTCACCGTGCGATCCAGCTCGTCCGAGACTTCCAGAATCTTGAGCTGCAGGTCTTTATCCAGCGCAGCGGCACTCAGAAATTCGCGGACCTCTGCTTGTGCGGCAGCGGATTGCTGGCCTCCAATAAACGCGTTCAGCCAAGCGAGCACAAAAAATATTTTGCGTTCTCTCTTGATCTGCGGGAGAGCTTCTAGAGCAGGTTTCAAATACGGCAGCGCCAGCCCTGACTGGTTCCAGTAATTGAAGGATCCCAGGCTCTGCTCGATCCAGTCTTCCGGACGAGAAGAGTTGTGCAGGTAGTCGTCGAAATAGCGCTGCTTGGAGGCGCTCTCCGGATGGGCGGCCTGGGCCATGTATGCATATTTCTGGCCGTCGCCGGTGTTGTCCCGCTTCTGTTCTGCGGCATAGAGGGCATCGGCTTCTGAGTCGTTCAGGGCAATCAGCGCGGTGACCATGGTCCAACGGTCCAAGGGGCGAGGATCCATACCGGGAACGGTAAGCTTACCGGTGAGAAGGTCTTTCAGTTGTGCGCGTCCCAGGGCGCTCTCCGCGATGGCGCGGAGGCCGCGAAACCAGATGATGCGAAGATCCTGATTGGCAGAATGGAGCATCAGGTCGGAGGCCAGCGTCTCGGCTCTGGGAACAATCTCCGCGCGGACACTCTGGTTTACGTAACGGTGCAGGCCGATAGTGACATGGCCGATGAGATTTTGCGCCAGCGCTTCGTCAGTCTCATTGGGAAGCAGACGGAGCGCAAGTTCAACGAAATCGCGTGGAGCAAGGTCCGCTTCGCGGATAGCATCCCACAGCGAGCCCCACAGCAAGGTCCGCTCGAAAACATCGGAGACTCCGCCCAGCCGCTCGATGACGGCCTGGCGGCTGCGCTCATCCAGCAGAAAGCGGCCGTAGGCGTAATCGTGATCGTTCAGGAAGACATATTGGGGACAGGGCTTGGCAATGACTTCCTGCAACTCGGCCCTTTCCGTGTTCAGTTCCGTGTGGATGTGGGATGGAGCGCGGTCTGTATATTCGAACAGGACTTGCATGCCCACTGGCCAAACGCCGCCTTCGCCGAGAGCATCGTGTTGCGTCAATGAAAAGTGATCAATGCGGTTTTGAGAGTCACAGGACCAGACAACATCTATCTGGGGCATGCCGCGGTGACGAATCCACATGGCCGCCCATTCCTGCAGCGATTTTCCGGAGACGCGCTCGAAGGAATGCACCAGGTCGCTCCACTCCGCATTGGCGTAAGCATGTTCCCTTAGATAAAGGCGCAGGCTATCTCGGAAGTCTTCTTCACCGAGTACAAAGGCGAGCTGCTTGATGACTCCCGGAGCCTTGGAATAGACCACGGCGCCATAGGCCGATTTGGCGTCCTGGAGGTTGGCGATGTTCTGGTAGATCGGGGTCGTGCCCTTGGTGGAGTCGATGGAGTAGGCGGCGGGTTTGATGGACTGATAGAAGCGCTTCCAGATGTTTTCGCTGGGCTTGAGGGAGGCCAGCGCGTGAAAAGCCATGTATTGAGCAAAGCCTTCCTTTAACCAGAGGTCGTCAAACCAGCGCATGGTGGTGAGGTCGCCGAACCATTGGTGGGTCAGTTCATGAAGCAGCAGGATGTCGCGATTGAGGTGGTCGCTGCGAGTCGGCGCAATTCGAAAGAGCACAGATTCCTCTCGCAGAAAAGTGGCTCCGGCGTGTTCCATTCCACCGTAAGCAAAGCCGGGAATCATCACCATGTCGTACTTAGGAAAAGGGAAAGGTTGGGCAAAGAAACTGGAAAGATAATCGATTCCTTGGGCCGTAATCTGCTGCACTTCAGGCGCTTCCTGTTCCGCCTTCTTGAATTTCGACTGGCGGACATACAGTCCAGGCAGGCCAGGCGTTTCACGCACCTTGCGAAATGGGCCAGCAGCGAAGGCGAAAAGATAGGTGCTGATCGGACGGGTTTCGGAAAAAACCGTAAGGCGCTGGCCAGGGCCGGCCGGTGATTGAGATTTGATGGCAGCGTTGGAAATGGCCGTCCAGTTTTCCGGGGCCGTCAATTCGAGATGGAATCGGCCTTTCAAATCAGGTTGGTCAAAACAGGGAAAGGCCATATCAGCGTCCATGGGGACAAACAGCGTGTAGAGGTACTCGGTGTTGTCGTCCTGGTCTTCAAAGCGAGTGATGGCTTTCCCCGCCGTGGCCACCGGGGCAGTGAAATCCATGCTGACCTTATTTTCGCCGCGATGCACGGCATCGACAGGCAGCTCCAGATGACCGTGGTCCATTTTTGCGGGAACCGGGACGCCGTTGACGATCAGGTTCGCGGCGGTTCCATCCCGGAAGTCGAGCAGAAGGGGGCCGGAAAAACGGGAATGAAACTGCAGGTCCTCATGGCCGGAGATAGATGGAGTATGAGGGGTGAGCGTAAAGCGAAGATGGTAGCGAAGGTCTGAAATCTGGGTGGCGCGCTGCCGGGCAAGGTCACGCGGAATGCCGTCTGGTGGCGCAGCCATCAAATTGCCCGCGGCCAACATTGCGAAAATTGCAAGAATCATGCGCATAGACGGAAGAAATCTACACGAGCGACGGGGGCCTGGGAAGACCTGTGTAATGCGTTTCACAGCTGAGCTGTTATTGACGTTGGTGCGTTTAACCTTCTCGAGAATGTCGTTGGCCTTTGCGCCAAGGTTTTAATTTATGACCCATTATGATATTGCTCAGCCATGGGCAAACAGCAATCGATGGGAAAGTGCAATCTCTGCGGTGAGATCGTCGGCCGCGCTGCCATGACCCGGCACCTAGCTGCGTGCTGCCAACCGGAAGCTTCCGGGCTATTGCGGGTCTCTAAACAACGACCGCCTGCCCCGAGTTTCCATTTAGCCATCGAAGGACGTAATTCGGGGGCGTACTGGATGCATGTGGCATTGCCGCTGACCGCCCCGCTCAGTAAACTCGACGATTTTCTCCGCGATACCTGGCTTGAGTGCTGCGGCCACTTGAGCGCATTTGAGATTGGCGCCAAGCGTTATGCTTCCGAGCCCACGGATGAAGAAATGAGCATGGGAGCGCGGTTGAGCGAAGTGCTTGAGGTAGGGATGAAGTTCTTTTATGAGTATGACTACGGTTCTACAACGGCTCTGGTGCTAAGGGTTGTTGCTCTTCTTGAGCAAGGCATGCCGAAAGGCGCCGTAGAACTATTGGCCAGAAACGAGGCACCGCAGGTAAGCTGCCAGCGATGCAGCATCCAGCCTGCCACTCGAATCTGTACCGAATGCGCGTGGAATGGGAAGGGCTGGCTTTGTGAGGCGTGCGCCGTCGCACACGAGTGTGGCGACGATATGTGCTTGCCGGTAGTTAACTCTCCTCGCGTTGGAGTGTGCGGGTATACGGGTTAGGCGCTCCTCTGCCATGGCTGCTCGGAATTTCGTCGCACTACCATGTCGCGCCGTAGAGCCCCTGCCTTCAGGCATGGGGGATATACAAGTCGAACAAAAATGTCGTGTACAGCAGCAAATATCACGTCATTTGGTGCCCAAAGTATCGCCGCAAAGTTCTCGTTGGCGATATCGCCAAACGGCTTGAGGAAATCATGCGCAAGACTGCTCTAAAGTATCGAGCGG
>Ga0209689_1000506_pt1 | contig 26939 bp, 26 predicted proteins | sample GraSoiAngelo_149_FD_187119 | JGI IMG/M metagenome (GOLD analysis project Ga0209689, IMG submission 187119) | Grasslands soil microbial communities from the Angelo Coastal Reserve, California, USA - 14_1009_09_30cm (SPAdes) (version 2) | ecosystem: Environmental > Terrestrial > Soil > Grasslands ... | reverse complement strand
TTCCGGGTTGCCGTCATCCGGACATGATTGCCAGAGTGACCCTGCTCCGGCGATTATCCCGGGGTGCGTTTTGTCAGTATACTCTTCGTGGCGCGAGCTAAACCGATGGACAAACCCGCCAAGACTGCTGGCGCTCATGTGCAGACCGCGTGGCCGATCATCTTCCTGCTCGGCATTGTGGTCAGCTTCTCAACCGCCCTTTACGCCCAAGAGACGCGGGACCATGTTCTGACGATGGGCAAGCCAAAAGAAGTCGGTATGTCGAGACCTGTCCTGAAAGCTGCCGTGAGCATGTATTCCGAAGCCGCGGCACGCGGAGATATTCTGGGGGCAGTTTTGCTCGTGGCACGACATGGGAAAGTGGTGGTGTATGAAGCCGTTGGGCTTCGAGACCGGGAGAAGAACCTCCCCATGGAGAAGGACACGCCCTTTCAAATTCAATCGATGACGAAGCCGGTCGTCGCTTCGGCTGCGCTGATTCTGTCCGCTCAGGGCAAACTGCGATTGGACGATCCGGTTAGCCGGCATGTGCGTGCTTTTTCGCAGGGCGCTCGCAAGAGATCAAAGTTCGCAATCTGGCCAATCACACCAGTGGATTTCGGATTCCGACCAACTTCATAGCCAAGACAAACGCTGAGATTCCAGATGGGTCAACGCTTCAGCGAGAGTTGCCCGTTTTTCCGGAAATCGGTCCCGCTGAGGCTCCCGGCTCCTCGTACGACTACAGCAACCCTGGCTACAACACGCTTGCGGCTGTTATTGAAGTGGCTTCCGGTGAGACGATTGATCGTTTTTTGTCCGATTTTATTTTCAAGCCGCTCGGAATGAACAACACCTACTCCTACTGGCGCGGTCAACCGAGGAGGGGACTCTCGCCAGTCTATGATGAAAGGAGAAACGGTGCCTGGGAAATCGTCCAGGAAGATGAAGCCCCATTCCCCAGAGGGTCGGGTAGCTTGGTTTCCACTGCATGGGATTATGCGACGTTCTGTCAGATGTACCTGAACCAGGGTATCTACGCCGGGGTCAGGGTAATGAGCGAAGACTCCACTCGGCAGGCGACCTCCCTCACTATCCGTAGTCCGTTGGTGTATCCAGGTGCCTGGCAACTGGAACAGCGTCGAATGCAACCACGGTGGCACTACCGGCGGAATTCTCGCGGACTAGGAATTGACATTGGTTATGGCCTAGCCGTGGTGCTTCCAGGCGGCAGCGGCGTTGACCGTGGAAACGATACGGAAGCTCGGCTGGCAGGTCAATCCTCCGGAATAGATTTGAGGAACGAGATGCCGCACACAAGTGAAATCGAAAAAGCTCTCGACGATTTGATCATCGATGAGCCGGCATGAAGTTTCAGGCCCTTGCGGTGGTACTAGCCAAGCAGAAGTGGCCCCGCCTGATCGCGTGCGACCTCAAAAAGGACTTAGGTCTCGATGCGTATGCGAGCGGAGAGCTGGAGCCCGACGGGTCCTACAGTATGGTCGGCAGTCCGGGGAGAGGTGGGAAAGCGTCTTCGAGCTTGGTATGCACAGCAGGACGGACATCACAAACAGTGCGCTCTGGCTGCGATGCTGACTACTGGGTCGGACGACTTCAAAGACGTTCTCGTGCCGTTGCTTAGAGACGCCAACAACCAAATGCGTCTCGCCGTGATTCACACTGGAGCGGAACTTCTTCCATCGAGTCTGGGACCGAACTGGCAGGAAGAAGTGAGAATGTGGCCAGAAGCCGCTCGTCTCGATTTCCTCACGGAATTGGCACGTAATGCCTGCCCGCGCCCGCTGGCATAACTTCGCAGTGTCATTACGCAGCTTTGGACAATTTGGCCACGGCTGGGAGGGTCGAGCATGTAGCGCGGATTTTTCTGCACGACAAGGTCGGCCGCGTCGAGCAGGCCCTGGAGGCGTGCACAGGAATCCGCCTGCGCCGCTCACCCGAAGATTAGTTCAGCGTGATCTTCAACGCCCAAGCCGGCTGGGCTCTAAGATCCTCAGGAAGATCTGGCAGCTCGATGGCGAGGCCTGATTTCATCGCCTTGAACTTCACTAGTGTCGGCGAGCCCAGCAGGGCGACTGATTTGGCAGCGTTCAGGTCTTTAATGACCAGGCTATGGCCTAACCAGTGCGGCAGGATGGCGTAAATATCGTTACCTTTCGCGGTGAAGAACGCCTCGATAGACGCTTTGCCGCCCGAAGGCTTCTCGATCAACTTAGTGACATCGTACGCGGATGAGAATTCCTTGTTGTATTCGATCTTGGGCACTTCGCCAGCCGTCCATTGCCGCGTATTTTTCCACGGCTTGGTGCCATAGATGGCTTCGCCGTTGATCCTCATCCAATCGCCGATTTCTTTGAGCCGCTGCTCCATGATGACTGGGATCGTTCCATCCGCGTTGGGGCCAATGTCGAGCAGCAGGTTGCCGCCGCGGCTCACGGTGTCGACCAGGATAAAAACCAATTCCCTGCCGGTGTGATAGACGCTGAGGTCCTCGGCGCGGTTGTAGCCGTAGCTCACGCCCATGCCGCGGTTCTCTTCCCAGGGATGGTCGATCCCGCTCATGCCCGCGGTGTATTCGGTCGTCCAGTAGCCGCCGTGCTTGTGGCGGGTATCGCTGCCCCAGCGATCGTTAATCACTACTTCATCTCTGACGGGCGAGTCATTGAAAAGCCATGCGAGCAGTTCGGGAGAATGCCAGTCGGCCGAGGACATCTCCCACTCGCCGTCGCTGAAGATGACCGAAGGCTTGTAGCGCGTGACCAGGTCTTTGAATTGCGGGAACATGTGCTCGGTCACGTACCGCGGCTTGTTGTAAAGCCAGAGGGGGTTGTACCACTCGTACAGCGAGTAGTAATAGCCCATGCGCAAGCCTTTGCGGCGAACGGCGTCGGTAAGATCACCTAACAAATCCCGCTGCGGACCGATCTCGACCGCATTCCAGGGACGTCCCCATGTGGCGGAAGCTTCTTTGCTTGGCCACAGGGCAAATCCCTCGTGATGTTTGGAGGTTAGGACAACGTATTTCGCTCCCGAGCTGGCAAGAACGTCGGCCCAGTGATGGGGATCAAAGAGCTCAGCTTTGAATTGCACCGCAAAGTTCTGGTAAACGAAATCGGCACCATACAATTTTTGATGGAACGCCCAGGTACCCCTCTCGAGATCATTCGCTTTTGGATCGTATCTGCCATTAGTCATCGCGTGCCAGTACCACTCGGCGTAGGCGAGCTTGCCGGGAATGACAGGAGCATAAGCTGGTAGAGAATAGCTGCCCCAATGAATAAAGATGCCAAAACGCGCTTCGGTAAACCACTCCGGGTTCGCGCGTTGGTCAATGGAAGCCCAGGTAGGCTCGTATCTTTGCGCAAGTATCGTTGCGGCTGGGAAGCAAAGTAAGAAAAAAAGAGCAGCAAGTCTCTTCATATAATCTCCCTATGGCTGAGCCGCAGTACAAAAGCGCACGCTCTGTTACGGCAGAAGCGGGCAATGGTTGTTAAGATTCTGGCGTCAAATCAGAACATAAATCTCAGTCAGGAACCTGCTTCCTACTAAAGCTTTGTCCAGTTACTTTGAGCGTCGATCGTCCTGGATGGATATCGGAGAGTCCTCCGAAACTCGGACACCGGTGCGGGGCGCGCTACCGTCACCAATGACTCGGGTACTTACGTCTTCCAGCCCGAGATCGCTCATGTTATTCCTACGGACGTTTAGAAAATTTCCACAAGAGTATTTCAAATTAAACCTTCATTGCCCCCCTTTTGCTTAAGGCGCTCTTTGGCTCTAGCTTTTCATCGCGCTCCGCAGCACTTCTTGGAGACGCCTCGCTACGATCTCATCCTCACTGGGTTGCAGCATCCAAACTCCCACAACGATTACATTGCTGCCTCCCGCGAGACCCATGCTGGCGGGGCCTCCGCCTGTGGATGGGTTCAGTTCAATGCGCGGGGTCCCTTCGCGCATCCTTTGCATCACCTCAATTGCCGAGACCTTGATTCGATTCATGTCATAGGTAATCAGCAGGTGCGGGACATGGTTCGCAACGGGAGGAATAAAAACTCTTGCTTCTACGCTAGGAACGCTTTTAACGCGCTCTGCGATTAGCGCGGCGCGCTTGCGATATTCCGCTTCCATGCGGGCATCGTCCTGCTCAAGAAACCAGTCCACGGCAGCAACCAGACCAATGATTTCTTCCTTCCCCACCTTCATCCCGCGACCTATTGTGTTTGAGTTGGGTGAATTGTTTAGCTGTGCCGCGTCGATCAAATCTTTTTTCCCCAAGAGCAACCCGGTACATTGCGGCCCACGCAGACCCTTTCCACCCGAAAAAGCCACCAAATCAAAGCCCATCTCCGTATAGTTCCAGAGATTTGAAATAGGCGGAACATCGGCAGCCGCATCGTTGAAGCACGGAATTCCATGCTTGTGGGCTACGCGGACCCAATCTTCCCTACTGATCCGGCCTCCCTCGGCGGCATTGAAAAACTGTGTCATGACCGTGCGTTCCGAGAAGGCTCGTTCATATTCATCGAGCGTTTCCACGTCGATGAGGCGTGCGCCACAGTCTCGAATCGCGTGATCGTAGTCATAGCGATGCGCCTTTTGGACGATAACTTCGTTCTTTAATCCCTGCATTTCCGTGGGAATATTTATAACCGCAGATTTGTTGCCCCGAGTAATGCACGCTGCTGTCGCCAGCTTGATTGCAGCGGCAGCACCGGAAGTTACCAATGCGCCCTCACAGCGTAGACGCTTGGCCAGGTACTCGCCAGCCGCCTGGTGTAGCTCCAACAGATGAACTGGCCTTTTTGCCGCCAAGGCGACGGCCGCTTGCACCTCATCTGGCATGGTTGAAGCGGATAAGATCGTGTAGGTGCCAGCCGCGTTGATGAAGGGCGTTACTCCAAGTCTCTGGTAATAATCTACGGCGCTGGCAGCAGGGGTAGAGGCGTTCGCAGGCAAGGCGCAACCGATGCACAGGCCTCCGGCGACAGCTTGACTCCCCTGGCGCAGAAGTTTTCGACGGCTGATAGATTCCGGCATGCTTCCTCCTTTTTTAATTTCTCGCGTAGTTGTCGGCGGTCGCTCCGAAGGGAGCCTGGTAATATCGGAAGATTGAAATATTGCGGGCGGGCTTTCTCCCATTGGACCATGCTGAGGCCCGAAGGGTCATAGAGGATTCTCCCCCCGCAAATCGTCATTTGCGCCACGATCCGCAGGGTTCCCTCCATCTTGGCGTAACCGCAATCAATGTACCCGAAATGACCGCGCAACTCTTCCAAAACGGCGATGTCCGCCTCCCGGCCAACGGACAAAGTTCCCAGTTCTGGTCGGTGAATTTCGTATGCGGGATTCGCCGTGGCACGCCGGATTAAATCGCTCAGCGATACGCCCATATTCAGAAACTTGGAAATCACATTACTCATGCTGAGAACTGTGAAATCGCCGGTGTGCAAGTCGGTGGACATGGAATCGGGAACAAATCCCTGTTTGACCGCAGGCACGGCATTTCGGAACCAGAAGCTCCCCGCTCCGTGACCCACATCGAAAATCACTCCACGGTTTCGCGCTTGTTGCAAGATGGGATTGATCTTCCCATCGGGCAGAAGGATCGGAAACTGCTGCGCAAAAACATGAGTATGAATGTCTCCGGGTCTGGCTTTTTGGAGAATGAGGTCCGCATAGGGCCTTTCTGGACGAGGCCAAAAATCGAACATCACCGGAACTTTTGCTGCTTCTCCGCAGGCGATGGCCCGATCCACAGCCGCCCAACTGGGATGCAGTTCGTCCAAGGGTTTCTGAGGCCAGTAGTGAGCCGTCTTTACACCCACGATGATGTCCGAATATCTTAGAACCGTATCAGCACAGCGCTTCACATCCATCGCATCGACGTTCTGTTCCAATCCACCTTTCATCCCATTGGCCACGATGTTCAGAAAGGCCAGCACACGCACCTTCGCCTGATCGATCACTTCTTCTTTTTCCTGCAGAAAGGTGTCCGCCCCCGCCGTCCCTGCATCAACTATTGTCGTTACGCCCGACTGCAGCGCTAAGTCCGCTGGAACTCCGAGCGGTGCAAGCTGCCAGCGTGGACTGGTTGTGAGCGAAGCAGTTGCGAGCGGAACTTCGAGATCTGGAGAATCGGGAGCAAACCAATTCAGCGGTGCGCCTCCTTGCCCGATATGGTAGTGAATGTCAATCAGCCCCGGCGTGACGTACAGACCTGAGACATCCACCACCTTGGCAGCCTGATCGGCGGGAATATCCTTTTCAACTGCTGCGATCTTGCTGCCAGAAACAGCAACATTGATTCTTCCATCGCGCTCATTAGCGGGATCGATGACATGGCCTCCCTTCAGCAGCAAGTCGTACCGTGGAGTGTCGACGACGGAGGCGCCGTGGCTGCCATCTCTCCTGGGGGCTTCGGGAATACTGTTCGCCGCCGCGACGCCGCGCATCGCGACGAATGCTCCAGCCGCAGCAGAATTTTGAAGAAAAGCCCGTCGGTTCTGTCTATTCATTCCGACCGCGCCTCGATTCGCGCTTCAATCGTACGCGCGCGATTGCGCCATTCTCTATCACGGAGCACCTTCCCCGTCTATACCGTGTCGGTATACATTAAGAGATCCGCAGATAGGAAACGCGATCTGCTGCCACGGAATGCCGGGAGCATCGACTTTTGAACTGGAGGCCGGGTATCCCGCGGAAACCTCGTTGCCACTCCCCGCTGCAAAGCGTGTGAAGTGCATACAGGAGAGATGGTCCGATGGGCAAGCAGGTGAATCCCTGCATTGGCCGTCCGGTCAAGAGGGCATAGCCAGGCGCAGCCGCGCCCGGCTCACAGGTAAGCTCCGTGCCAGAGAGGAAGTGTCGGAATGATCGCAGCGAATCGCTCCGGTGACGAACAAGAGGTCATTCAGGGTGGTTCGCTTCCCACAGCCAAAGACCCCTCGCCGCAGGGCACATTCGACCGATCCGGCGGCACACCAATGAAAAACGGTTAGGGCCGGATGACCGTGCCATCCCGTCGCCGCGTCGTCCCCCAGGAATAATCGAAATTCGGCGGACCAGCGGGGATCGGGAATTTCGCCGCGAGCTTCTCGTCAACCTCGATGCCCAAACCCGGCTTCTCCTGCGCCAGCATGTAGCCGTTCTGGACTTCGGGGCAGCCCACAAATACCTCCTGGGTCTCTTTTGGGAAACCGCTGCCTTCATGGACGCCGAAGTTGTAACTCACCAGCTCGAGCGCCAGCTGCGCGGCGTGCGCCAGCGGCGACGCGTCACCTGGTCCGTGCCAGGCGGTACGGACACCGAAAAACTCGCTCAGCGCGGCGACCTTGCGCGCCGGACTCAAACCGCCGATCTGCGAAATGTGGATGCGGATGAAATCAATCAGCCGCTCTTTGATGAGGGGCACATATTCGTGCTGTGTGTTGAACAGTTCACCCATGGCCAGCGGCGTAGTCGTCTGCTGGCGCAGCAAGCGGAAATGATCGTTGTCTTCCGGCGGGAGCGGGTCTTCCAGAAAAAACAAGCGATAGGGTTCGAGCGACTTGCTCAGATTGATCGCCTGATTCAACGTCACGCGCTCGTGCACGTCGTGGAGGAGCTCGACATCGTCGCCCAGTTTGGTGCGCAGGTGTTCAAATAACTTCGGCACCATCCGCACGTACGGCGCCGGCTCCCAGATGTCTCTCGGGCTGGTCGGACCGACAACTTCGCTTCGGGCGCCCTCCGCCGGCGCGTTGCCGCGCGCCCCGTAGCCGGCGTAACCGGGCGTGGCGACCTGCACGCGCACGTGCCGGAAGCCCTGCTCCATCGCCCGCCGGGCGTTCTCTTCCACTTCAGAAAAACTGTTGCCGCTGGCGTGAAAGTAACAGTCTGCGCCGTGCCGCACCTTGCCGCCGAGCAATTGATAGAGCGGCATCCCGGCGCGTTTTGCTTTGATGTCCCAAAGGGCAATGTCCACGCCACTCATGGCATTGAACAGCACCGGTCCGTTGCGCCAATACGAACTCACATAACTCGACTGCCAGATGTCCTCGATTTCATCGACGTTGCGCCCGATCAGAAACGGCTTGAGATAATCCTCAAGGGCCGACTGGACGGCCAGCGCACGCTGTGTAAATGTCGCGCAGCCCCAGCCGACCAGGCCTGCCTCGGTCGTTTCGACCTTCGCGACAACCAGCCGGATATGATTCGGCGCCGTGAGGATCGTTTTGATGTCCCGGATCTTCACCGGCGCCGTGCCTCTCAGCGCCTGCGCGTAAAGCGCATCGGATTTTGACGCGAGAACTCCGGCCAGCGAAGGTGGGGACGCGAGCAGGGACGCTCCGCCAGCGAAAGAGAGAGAACGTATTGCTTCACGACGGTTCATAATGGTGCCCTCCATGAAAATTGACCGTAGAATCGCTCTTAGCTTACGGCATCCTATGGAGAGGCGGTTCGCTTCGTAACGCTTGAGACCCTGTGGACGCCTTCTACCGTGCGCAACGGCGCCGGCGAGCCATCCGGCGACGACGCCGAGTCACAGCGTGAAGTCACTGGAGAGAGTAGCTTGTCAATTTCCGCTTGACAGGTTGTCGGCGTCCTCGTGTAGTAAGGCGCATGGACAAACCATCACGAAGAACGATCCTGAGGACCGCCGGAGTAGCGGCCCTGGCCATGCCCGCCACTTACGGCGCATCCGCCTTGTCATTGTCTGGCACTTCCGGCGCGACTGCTCGCGGTGGACTGCGCTTCGAAGGAAAGGACACGCCGAAGATTTGTCTGGAGGCGGCGCTGGGCGGGTCGCTGGACAACACGGCTGGTGCGAATGACCAGGCCGCGGCGGCGGCCCGACGAATCCGTCAGCTCGGCGTAAATCATGTGATCTCCGGTGGCGGCGCGATTCCCTGGGAAGAAAGCCGACTCCAGGACATGATGGGCCACCTCAAGACGAATGGGCTCGTCCTGGCCAACTTGATGATCACAGGCTTTCCGAATGCCATCTACAACCGGCCCGGAAGGGATCGCGACGTCGAGAACGTAATCCAGTCGATCAGGGTTGCCGGTAAGGTCGGCCTGCCAGTTATCGAATATAACTGGTACGCGCACCGGGCGATGGAGGGCTATTTCGAAGAGACCGGGCGCGCTGGCGCGGGCTGGACCGGCTTTGATTACGAACGGATGAAGGATCTTCCGCCGCTCGCGGAAGAAGGGGCCCATACGCTCGACGAAATGTGGGCCAATATCACCTATTTCCTCAAGGCCGTGATTCCGGAGGCCGAGAAGGCCGGCGTGCGTCTCGCGTTGCACCCCAACGATCCCCCCGCGCCGATCAGCCGTGGGTCTCAGCAGATCATGGGAGCGATCGAAGGTTGGAAGAAACTGATAGGCATAGTGAACAGCCCTTCGAATGGGATCACCTTCGATTGTGGCGTGACCAGAGAGATGGGCGGCGATCCTGTCGAGGTGTGCCGCTGGTTCGCTTCCCGGGACCGGATCAACCATGTGCATTTCCGCAATGTCAAGGTGCAGAAGCCGAATGAGCGGTACACCGAAGTGTTCATCGATGAGGGCGAGAACGACATGTTTAGGGTAATGCGAGAACTGGTGAAGCAGCAGTATACGCGCCTGATCTACCCCGAGCATCCCCGCGGACTTGATTACGACCGCGAACGGCCCAACTTCCGGTCATCGTATCCAGGGGGAGGTGGCTATGCCGCTTTCGCATTCAACGTGGGCTATACCAGAGCCATGATGCAAGCCGCTCTGGCGTTGATGTGAGGATTAGGATCATGACGGATCGAATGCGGCGCGTGCTGACAGCCCTGTTGGCAACCGAGCTCGTTGGCGGGCCGGTTGTTCACGTTGATGAAACAACGAATCATCGACTACACCGTGTCGAACACCTTGACCTGTTTCGCCATGGCGGACCGGAAGGCTACCGACGTGCTGATCGAGCGGGCCGGCGACGTAGACAACGAGGAAATCGACGACACCGGATGCTAGGCGAAGAGTTCCGCTCGATTAAAGAGGCCGCAAAACAGTTCAGGAGAACCTAATTATCCGTGAGCAACAAACGTTATCGGCAGGCGGTCTGTTGCCCGTTTGCCCCGCCCCCAGTGGGTTCCCTGGGACGCGTCACTGTATGCGTATTTCAATTTTCGTCTTGGGTTCACTCCTCGCGGGTTGGAGCCTCCTCGCGCAGGATATCGATCCGGGGCGCAGATTATTTGAAAATCGCTGCGCGACATGCCATGGCGCCGACGGCAACGGAGGCCCGATGGGCCCCCCGATTACCTCCCGCCTGGCTAGCCGCGAAGCTCGGCAGCTTGCCGCACTCATTCGGGAGGGCCTGCCCGCGCGAGGGATGCCTCCAAGCCAAGTCGCCGATCCGGAGATGGCTTATTTGCTGAGGTTCTTGCGCACGATTCAACAGCGCGCATTGGAGAGGCCTGTTGTGCACATGACCGTTCAGACGATCGACGGCAAGAGACTGGGTGGGCAGGTGCTCGGCGAAGGTTTCGAGGACCTGCAACTGCAAACCGATGATAAGCGCATCCATCTGTTGCGCCGCGCTGGAGATCTCTTTCGAGAGGTCACTTCCGAGACGAACTGGCCAACCTACAATGGCGATCCCGGCGGCAACCGCTACACCACGCTGACGCAGATCAACAAGAACAATGTCACCAGGCTGGCACCGAAGTGGGTGGCTACGATTCCGGGCGCGGGACGGCTGGAAGTGACGCCGGTGGTCGTGGACGGCATCATGTACGTGACCGCCCAGAACCAATGCTTCGCGCTGGATGCGGGGACCGGCCGCGAGCTCTGGCATTACCAGCTGCCCCCCACGCCGGGAACGGTTGGCGATTCCGGACTCAACCGCGGCGTCGGAGTGGCCGGCCAGCGCGTTTTTCTGGAGACCGATCACGCCCATGTGATCGCCCTCGACCGCTTTACCGGTGATCTACTCTGGGACACAGAGAGCGCGGACTGGCGCCAGAACTACTTCGCCACGTCCGCGCCGCTTCCGGCAGGCTCCCTCGTTGTTTCCGGCGTTGCGGGGGGCGAACATGGCGCTAGGGGATTCGTCACCGCCCTCGATCAGGACACCGGCAAGGAGGTGTGGCGGTTCTGGACCGTGCCGAAACGCGGCGAGCCAGGCTCGGAGACCTGGAAAGGCAAGGACGTCGATCACGGCGGTGCGCCAACGTGGTTCACCGGCAGCTATGACCCCGAGCTCGATATCATATATTGGCCGACCGGCAACCCTAGCGCGGAGTACAACGGAGACCATCGCATCGGAGACAATCTCTACTCAGATTGCATGCTGGCGCTGGACCGCCAGACCGGCAAGCTCAAGTGGTATTACCAATTCACCCCTCACGATCTGTGGGACTGGGACGCTACGGAAACGTCGGTTGTGGTAGACGCGGACTGGCAGGGCCAACCCCGCAAACTGATCCTGCACGCTGACCGCAACGGCTTCTTTTATGTTTTCGATCGCACTAACGGAAAACCTCTCCTGGCGAAACAGTTTATCAAGAACCTGACTTGGGCAAGGGGGATCGGATCGGATGGCCGTCCCATCAAGCTGCCGAACCAGGAGCCGACGGAGGCAGGCACCAAGGTCTGCCCTTCTCAGGATGGAGCGACCAACTGGTTTTCGCCCTCCTTCAATCCCTCTACTGGCTTGTATTACGTACAGACGTTTGAGAAATGCGGTATCTACACCAAGGGTGACGCTGGAGAGTGGGAAGCCGGTAAGTCATATCTGGGCGGCTCGCAACGCACGGCTCCCGATCCGAAGCCGCAGAGGGTTCTGAAGGCCATCGACATCCGCACGGGAGCGATTGCTTGGGAACTGACCCAACCGGGACCTGCGCTCTCCTGGGGCGGCACCCTCTCTACGGCGAGTGGGTTGGTAATCTTTGGGGAAGAAGGTGGAGGCTTGATGGCGGCGGACGCCACGAGCGGCAACCCTCTGTGGAGCTTCCAAACCAACCACGCGTGGAGGGCCTCGCCGATGACCTACATGTTTGACGGCAAGCAGTACGTAGCGGTCGCTGCGGGGTCGAATATCATCGCTTTGGCAATTCAGGAATAGGCGGCGAGGAAGCGTATGGTGTCGCAGAACGGCAGGTCAACCGCTGGCCTGCATTTCCGGAAAACGAGTCACGCCCCCACGCGAAGAAGCCGCAGGTTAAGTCCTCACGAAGAATGGCTGTGTTTCCCTGACGGATCTTCTTTTTGAACCGGGGCGTGAATTTATGGTTAGGAAGTTGATTTGATCGCGACTCGAATGCAGCCTTGAATAGATTGATTCTGCCGGACTCCGGGCGGTAGAATTCGAATTGAGGTATGGAACAATGATTCCGAAAACGTTCTTCTTGATCGCGCTTGCAGTTCTTTTCTGCGCTTCCGCAGAAGCGAAGATCGCCGGCGATTACCTTGAGAGCCGCAGCGCCGACGTCTATACAGGTCAGTGCTTTGCCAATGGCGAGGTCGGCCTGACGGGCGATCAGGCCATCCTGGCGTGGCATATTCGTTCCGGCAGTTGGGATGGCGTGAAGCTGGACGGGTTCAGTGTGGTCGCTGCCGTGAAGGCCAACGCTACGTTGGGCGATCCATACGCCGACCCCTATCCCGCGAAATCCGTGCTGATCGTTGATAACCGGGCGGACGCTCGTGAGCGCGGCGCGCTCGCTGCTTTCGCGCGGCACATGGGCGGCAAGTTGCTCGCAAATGTGGTGAACGTCATCGACGCGCCCATTGACATGCAGGTAGCCCAGGAGCATCACGGTGGCGCGCTTGTTCGCGCCGGCGATTTCGTAACGCTCCAGACCCGCAGCATCAACGAGAACGATCACCTATGCGGCAACGAGTCGACGTTCTATCCTCCGCTGACCGAGGTCAGTCATGCTATGGCCGCCGTTGCTACGACCGACAGCTATAGCGGCAAAGGTTTGGGCGCGACGTGGACGTTGCACGACAAGCGCAGCGCCTTTGTTGGCTCGTTCTAAGGCTGTACGTTTTGAGCTTTTCATCAGCACCCAAGCAGGCGTGTAGCAATTTCTTGCTTCGACCGTAAAGCATCGTCTGAGGTATATGCGCTGGAAAACTGCTGCCCTTCTCCTGTTGGTCCTTTGCGCCAGCGCTCTAGCGGCACCCAAGGTGGAGACCATCGGGCCGTGCACTGACGCAGCCGTGGCCGACGCGGTGAAGAAAGCTCTCGCGCCACAGGGCTACCGCGTGACCCTCGACGACGGCTCGACCGTTGACCTCTGGCCTCCTGCCCAAATTCAAAGCAGCGCCAAAACTCGCGAGGATGCCACGTATCCTCTTGCACCGTCGCTTTTCTTCGGTGTTATCCATTTTGCGAAGAACGCCCGCGATGCCCGTGGCAACGCCATTTCTCCCGGTACGTACAACCTGCGCTATGAGCTACAGCCGAACGATGGCAATCATCTGGGCACTTCGCCCACCCCTGACTTCCTGCTGTTGGTCCCCGCCGCGGCAGATACAAATCCAGCTCAGAGCTACAGTTTCGATCAGCTGATTCATCTCAGCGAACAAGTGACCAGCAAGAAGCATCCTGCGGTATTCAATCTGGTGCCCGCCGATGCCAAGCAGTTTCCACTTGTTGTCACCGATTCCGGGGATCACACCATTCTGTTCTATAGAGTGAAGACCCAGTCCGGTGAGCTGCCGCTTGCATTGGTTGTGAAGGGGACCACGGAGGAATAGGCGCGCTAGGTCCGTGAGGCTTTCCTTCAGGGATGGTAATGGGTCAATTTGAATTTTCTGAATCATGACCAGACAAAAATCAAACTAACGGCTACGCAATGACTCTTGACAGAGAATCTCGCTCGGAATAATGATAAATTCCAATTAAATTTAATTCCACGCGGTGACTACATGACCACTAACAACAAATCCTCTGGCTTTTCGCGACGAGACTTCCTGAAAATTTCTAGCATTGCGGCATCGGTTCCGCTAGTCGCGGGACCGAAGGTCATCGAAGTAGCGGGGCAGGAGGTTGCTGTCCATGGTCCCGGTGCGGTTCCCGTCACATTGAGCGTGAATGGAAAGCGGTTCAATGCTGAACTGGAGCCGCGCGTCACACTGCTCGACGCATTGCGCGAGCATTTCGACGTGACCGGCCCCAAGCGCGTCTGCGATCGTGCGGAGTGTGGTGCTTGTACCGTGTTGATCGACGATCGCCTCGTATATTCATGCACCACACTGGCCATCGAAGCGCAGGGCAAAGAGATTGTCACCGCCGAAGGTTTGGGCGGGGGCGACCGGCCGCATGCTGTACAGTCTGCCTTCGTCAACAATGACGCGCAGCAATGCGGGTTCTGCACGCCAGGGTTCACCGTCGCCGCCAAATCCTTTCTGGACCGAAATCCTCACGGCCACGACGCAGAAATTGCCCACGGCCTCGCAGGGAACCTCTGCCGCTGCGGAACCTACCGCGGTATCCACGGCGTGGTCGCCCAGATGACCGGGCGAGAACCGCAAGGCAATGCGGGTACGACGATGATCGCGTCTCGCGCTACCCCTTCCTCGAAAGGAGATGCGTGATGCCGGCCGAAGACAAGTACGCCTACCCACCTGCAGACGAGCGCACTTACGTCGGCCGCCGCATGGGCCGCGTCGATGGCACTGCAAAGTCCACTGGCCACGCGAAATACACATACGATTACAACGCCAAGGGCTTGCTTTACGGCGCCTTTGTTCGCTCTCCCTATGCCCACGCGCGCATCAAGAATATCAATACCAGCGAAGCCGAGAAGATGTCGGGCGTAAAGGCTGTCGAGATTGTGCAGAAGCCCGGCAGCGAGATCTATTGGGCCGGAGACGAAGTCGTAGCCATCGCTGCGGTTGATGAACCCACCGTGCGCGACGCCGTGCGCGCCGTCAAAGTCGACTACGAGCAACTCCCGCATCTGGTTATCGATTCCGAGGAGCCGCCTCACAATATCCCGCCAGATACCAGTCCGCTGGGCCTCGATGATCTCGAAGACATGGCTAGAAATCAGGTACCCACCGCTCAGATGGTGAAGGAAATTAACGAGCGCGGCATCACCTTCAAACCGGAAGAGGCTCCGCTGGACCGCATGCCGGCCGACATCGCCAAGGCGGTGAAATCGGCCAAGCAGAAGCCCGCCGAAAAGAAGCCTCCGGCCTGGTACAAACCGGCCGCCGCGGAAACGCAGGGTGATGCGGATGCCGCTTTCCAGGCTCCCGAGGTGGTCATCTCGGAAGGGCTTTATGGATTACCGGTCATCACGCATTGCTGCCTTGAGACGCATGGCGCTGTTTGCGAATGGACCGATAGCGATCACCTGCTGACACACGTGTCCACCCAATACATCTCCGGCATTCCCGGTCAGATGGCGGAGGTCGTGGGCATTCCTGCCGCCAACATTCGGCAAGTGCAGGAGAACATCGGCGGAGGGTTCGGCAGCAAGTTCGGACCAGACCGCTGGGGGATCTACAGCGCGAAGCTATCAAAGAAAGCGGGCGGTGCCCCTGTCAAAATGATGCTCAGCCGCGCTGAGGAACTCGAAGTTGCGGGCTGCCGCCCCTCAGCTTACGCGCGCGTGCGTGTGGCCGCGAAAAAGGACGGAAAGCTGACCGCCTGGGATTCGTTCGGCTGGGGCACTGGCGGGCCCGGCGGCGGCGGTTCGCCCCCCATCCCTTATCTGATTCGCGATCGTGTCCCCAACTATCGCATTCAGTGGACCGCAGTCGTCAACAACATCGGCCCGGCTCGCGCGTGGCGTGCGCCTAACCATCCGCAAGCCTGCTTGATCACTATGGCCGCTCTCGACGACCTGGCGCACAAGCTCGGCATGAACCCGCTCGAGTTTTTCAAGAAGAACATCGAGCTGACTGGGCCGCGCGCCAACATTTACATGGACGAGTTTCCTGTCGCCGACGAATTGATGGGCTGGTCTAAGCGTTGGCACCCGCGCGGCGACAAAACACCTGGGCCCATCAAGCGCGGGCTCGGTATGTCCATGCATACGTGGGGTGGGCGCGGACATCAGAGCGAATGCGACCTCACCATCCAGCCCGACGGCTCCGTGACGATCAACATGGGCACGCAGGATCTCGGCACAGGGACGCGGACCGCCATCCTGGCGGTCGCCGCCGATACCCTGGGCCTCACACCTCAGCAGATCACCTTGCTTTACGGTGATACGCGGTATCCCATGTCTGGTGGTTCTGGCGGTAGCACGACCATTGGCGGTGTTTCCTCCACCACGCGTCGGGCTGCCGTGGACGCGCGCGATGCGCTCTTCGCGAAAGTTGCGCCGGTACTCGGATCCACGCCCGAGCAGCTCGAAGTCGTGAAGGGCCAAGTTCGCGTGAAAGGCCAGGCTTCCAAGGCTCTAAGCTGGAAGGAAGCCTGCGCGAAAATGGGCGCCGTTCCTATCAACGCCCACGGCAAAAACCTCGGCGGTCGCGATCCGCTGATGAACAGCGGTGTCGGTGGTGTGCAAATGGCCGACGTGTCCGTGGACACCGAGGCGGGCATCGTCAAAATCAACAAGATGGTCGCCGTCCAGGATTGTGGCTTGGTCGTTTCGCTAGAAACGGCGGAATCGCAGTGCTATGGCGCGCTAATTATGGGCATCAGTTATGCCCTGTTTGAAGAGAAAGTCATGGACCCGACCAGTGGGCGCATGCTGAACCCCAATATGGAGTTCTATCGGCTCGCGGGCATCGGCGATATCGGCGAGCTGGTCGTTCACATGATGGTCAACAAATACGACGGCCGCGGTGTTATCGGCCTCGGAGAGCCGCCGGTCATTTCGCCCGGCGCCGCCATCAGTAATGCCGTGGCCAATGCGATTGGCGTGCGCGTGCCCATGCTGCCCCTCACGCCAGCTCGCGTGCTGGCTGCGTTGGGAGAGCAGAAAGGGGAAAACGCATGATTCAGTTCGAGTACCTAAGTCCGAGCTCGGTGAAACAGGCGCTTGGCTTGCTCTCCCCTAACTGGGGCGATACCGAAGTCCTCGCTGGTGGGACCGATCTCCTCGGCCTCATGAAGGATTTCGTTCTCACTCCCAAGCGCGTCGTCAATATCAAACACGTTTCCGGCCTGGAGGCGATAAGGAGCGAAGGCGATGGCGGCGCGCGCATCGGCGCCTTGGTCACACTGGACCGCATCGTCGAGGCCGCGCACATCCGGCAAAACTATCCTGCCCTGGCGCAAACCGTCGCCGATGCCGCCAGTACGCAAATCCGCAACATGGCTACCATCGGCGGCAACCTGTGCCAACGCCCCCGCTGTTGGTATTTCCGGAACGGAATGGGCCTGCTGCCAAAGACGCCGGATGGGAAGTCCATGGTTGTCGAGGGCGACAATCGATACCACGCCATCTTCGGTAATGAAGGTCCCGCCTACTTCGTAAGCCCCTCAACGATTGTACCTTTGCTGATTGCTTATGGTGCGCGCCTGCGCATCGCCGGAGCGGATGGAGAGCGCGAGCTAGCGCTCGAAAAATTCTTCCGGATTCCGGGCTCCGATGCTGAGCGCGAGCATGACCTGAAGCCGAATGAGCTTGTTACTGAGATTCTCCTTCCATCTGCAAAGGGTGTGCGCGCCGCAAATTACGAAGTGCGCCAGAAGGCGTCGTTTGACTGGCCGCTGGCCACCGCCGCCGTGGCCTTGCGGATGAACGGAAGCGCTGTAGAGAGCGCGCGCATCGTTATGGGCGCGGTCGCACCCGTGCCTTGGGTTTCGCAAGAGGCCGCGCAGGCGATTGCCAACAAAACCATCAACGAGCAAACTGCCAGCGCGGCCGGAGCGGCTGCCGTCAGTAAGGCTCGGTCTTTAAGCCACAACAACTACAAGGTGAAGCTGGCGGCGGTGGCCGTAAAGCGAGCCTTACTTGTCGCTGTGGGGCAGACGGTGCCTGATCTGTCGACCGCGCAAAGAGGAGGTGGGGCATGATGGCGAAACCCGAGCGCCAACGCTTCGACACGAGTCACCCGCACCTGTGTTCCGCGCTTCGCTGGAAGGGACTCTTCATTGATGCCGAGCGCGACGCTACTGTGCCGGCCTGCAACGACGGTTTGTTCTGGTGCATGCACACCCAGACATGCATCGGACCAGACGGCCAACTGGCCGAGCCGGGCAACTGCAGCAACGCCGTCCGGAAGTGCCATGGCACCGGGAAATGCGGGTGAACCCAGTACCCCACGGTCAGACTATAATTCTGCATTTGACACGGTATTATGCCTGGTCTTATTTCCCAGTGATGCCATAAGCCTGATTGACCGGATGTCGCGAGTATTCGATTTGGACACCGCACAATTCTGCTCTGAAGCCTCAAACTCCGCGCAAGTGACTGTCAGACGGTTCTTCTATCTGCCGGTCAGCGCGTGATCGGCCGAAATATCTATCCCTCCCCATGCCTTTTCCGCGGTTGTGCGCCCCGCCGGTGCGCTCCAGAATGAATCTGTTGCCGGAAGGCCAAGCGGAAGCAAGGCAACGCTACACAAGTAGAGACTGCCGGTAGAGATATACGGCTCGCCGAGTGCTGGCTGATGTCCGGCGAGGCCGATGCGCAACCATCCATCCGCATCCCAAGTACCTGGCGATTCCAGTGTGCGGCGAATTACTAATGTGAGCGCACGCCGCGCTTGCCCGGGTTCGACACTGTCCGGCAGCATATGACGAAGAGCAGCGAGAGCGAGACCTTGAAACGCTCCGCAACGATACGAGAGTGAGCGGCCGATGGCGGGATACGATCCGTCTGGCGCGATCAGGCGCTCCTGGATTTCGGCCCAGCGAGCGAGTCGTGCGCGTGATTTGTCGCGCAGGGTTTTCCACTCGGGACCTTCGTCGCCGACGATGTCGAGCGCCTCAACCAGCATTGGTTGAATGACGAACGAGTTGTAATAATCCCAGTGAAACTCCGGACCGTCCCCATAGACACCATCTCCAACATACCAGTCGCGGTGTTTCGCGATTCCGTCAAACAGGCGCGCGTCATCGCGGCGCTCGCCAGCACGGTGCAGAAACACTTCGACTATTGTGGCAAACAGTTTCCAGTTGTTCTCGCCGGGCCTAATCGTCCGGGAGGACTTCAGCGCCGCGATAAGGTTTGACCTTACGCGCCGCTCGAGGTTCTTCCAAAGCTGCGTTGGCGCGCGCAGCATCCCCTGCGCTAAAAACGCAGCATCAACGAGCGGCTGCGCGCCCTTTGAGAAATTCATGCGGTCGGGCGATGCTGGATCGGTGGCCGCATCAATTGCACCGAGTGCGAGCTCCGCATACCGTTTACGCGCTTGGCCTTCGGCGGAGGAGTCGCCGCCGAGTTCCAGCCACGGCGCGAGTCCGCACACCAGCCGACCGAGTGCTTCGAGGTCCGTGTAGTCGGCCCGATCAACGTGCACCTGGACAGGCATTTCCGCTTTGAGCCTGCGCCGGGACAGTGCATCGAGCACTGGTGTCGCAAGTCGGCCGGCGATGTCGCACCAATAGCCTCGGTCGGCAGTTCCGGAATTTTCCGAAGAGCCTGCAATTAGGTCAGTTGATTGTGCCGCAAGCGCACGCGTCGCCCCGGTTGCGCTCGCCACTACAGCGAGCTTCAGGAAATCTCGGCGAGCTTTCATATGTATAGATACCATCTTTTCGCCATTGCCACGCGCAGTAAAACCTCCACGATCGATCTCCTCTTCCCCCAAACGCCTGCCTGCTCTACCTTGCCGAGCTTTTTGACCGCGCAGAAATCTCGCCGGTTCAGAAATCTAGCGTTCGACCTGCGCTAGTAAGGAATCTGTGGCCTGCGATCATCTCCGGGATCGGCGCAACGCTCGTTAGGGATCGTCAGTCTCCAGCAGGGCCGTAGAGCGTCACGGTCGTAAGGATAGGGGCCGAGACGTCGGTACATTTCGCTATACTCCGACAGTAGTTTCTATCAGCACAGCGTGGCGACTTATGCTTTGAACGATACCTACGCGCTTAGTCCAACGATGTTTAACAATCTGATCATGGGAATCACCAACCTCAACGCCGGGCCGATACGCGCGACTGTGAATGAGAAACTGAACTGGCAAATCTTGGGAGCGGCGGTGGTGCCCGATGCCCATGTCCCGGCCACCAAGGTCCCGAATATTCATCAATGGATGGGGAAGCAACGGGACCACGATCTGGGGAAATTTGAGTCGAGCCAGGTCCTAATATAATAAGCGCGCCCATTCCTAAATTCTCCGGACCGTACTTGAAACGTCGCACCGAGAACATTCGTTGTTTGGTGAATGGCCAATGATCCAGCGTCTTGAAAACTAAGGAACCGTTCCTGCGATCCATGGCCATAGAGTTTTTGCCCAACAGGGCATTATTATTCTAATCTTCGATAGACAGGTGATCAGGCGGTTTCTGCTCGGAGGCTTCCTTGCGCGTAAGATTTATTTACCGACTCGTTCTGCTATTCTGCGCCTTTTGGGTTACTTGCTATTCTTTTGCCCAATCCGTCCGCGTGCCCGCGGTTCCTCTCTTAACGCATGACCCGTACTTCAGCGTCTGGTCCATGAATGACAAATTGACAGACGGTCAAACGCGTCATTGGACTGGCACAGTGCAGCCATTGATCGGGCTGCTAAGGATTGATGGAAAGAGTTTTCGGTGGATGGGTACCTGGCCCCAGTCCATTCCCAGTATTGGGCAGACTGCTCTCGAGGTGACTAGCACACGCACGACATACCGCTTTGAAGAGGCTGGCATCCGATTGGAAGTGGCATTCCTTTCTCCGCTACTGCCTTTTGACTTGGAGGTTATGGCGCGCCCCATTAGCTATGTCACGGCGACGATTATAGCCACGGACCGTGCTTCACACGATGTTCAACTCCTGTTCGGAGTATCACCAGTGTTGGCGACGGACACTCCGACGCAGGAAGTCCTTTGGTCCCGTTCGCGACTGAGAGGAATGACAGTTCTCCGCGCGTCTGATTTTCAGCAGCCCATCCTAGAGAAAGCTGGCGACAACTTGCGGATCGATTGGGGTTCGGTGCTGCTTGCAGTCCCAGACCAGTCTGGGGCCAGCGCCGCGACGGAGGCGAGGGAAACTGCACAGTCAAACTTCGCAGCGGGCAAACCGTTGGTGAGCGATGACCTCGATATGCCACGGCGTGCCAGCGAAGGGGCCCTTCTAGCTGTCTCGTTAGATTTCGGCCACGTGGGCTCAGGATCAGTTTCGCGGCACATCCTCGTCGGTTACGACGATCTCTATTCTATTGAGTATTTGAAACGGTGGATGCGTCCGTACTGGCGCCGAAAAGGTATGACTATAGGCGAGCTACTCGAGACCGCAGAACGAGAGTATTCGGCGATCGACCGGCGCTCGCGAGAATTCGACGAGCTACTGGCCTCCGACCTGCGGCAGGTCGGTGGTGAAGCATACGCCGACCTGGCGACCGTTGCTTTTCGGCAGACGATTGCGGCTCACAAGCTGGTCGTGGATGTTGATGGCCAGCCAATGTTGTTTCCGAAGGAAAACTTTAGCAACGGTTGCATCTCGACCGTGGACGTGATCTATCCTTCTTCGCCGTTTTTCTTGCTCTTCAACGCCGAACTTTTGAAGGCGGAATTGCGCCCGTTGATGGAGTACACGCGAACCGGGCGCTGGCGTTTTCCGTTCGCACCACACGACCTCGGCACATATCCCCAGGCCAACGGGCAGGTGTACGGGGGCGGAGAACGCACAGAAGAGAATCAGATGCCGGTTGAAGAGAGCGGTAACCTGCTTTTGATGTTCACCGCGCTGGCCAAAGTGGAGGGCAATGCTGACTTCGCCAACCGCTATTGGGCGGAGTTACAACAGTGGGCGGAATATCTTCGACAAGAGGGGATGGATCCAGCCAATCAGCTTTCCACGGACGATTTCTCTGGCCACCTCGCACATAACTCGAATCTGTCGATTAAAGCGATCCTGGCGCTGGCAGGTTTCGCAACTTTAGCGGACCAGACGAACCGCAGGGCCGAGGCCCTCGAATATCGCGACATGAGCCGAAACATGGCCGAGAGATGGGTGCAGTTGGCGGGGGACGGTGATCATTTTCGACTCGCATTTGATAAGCCGGGAACGTGGAGTCAGAAATACAATCTTGTCTGGGATCGAATAGTCGACCTCAACGTATTTCCGCCCAGCGTTGCACGGACGGAGTCGCAGTTTTACCAGGCTCACCTGAATGAATTTGGTTTGCCACTTGACAACCGAAGCGACTATACCAAACTGGATTGGGAAGTCTGGACGGCCACGCTCGCGGACAACCGGCAGGATTTCGACCGGATGATGGCACCCCTCCAGCGATTTCTCAGGAAGACTCCAAGCCGGGTACCTTTAACAGATTGGTACTGGACAACTGATGGAAAACAACAAGGATTCCAGGCGCGGTCTGTCGTAGGCGGCGTCTTCCTCCCGATGATTGCGAATCACGAAATGTGGCGAAAGTGGGAGAGTGGCCACCAGAAATAGCTAGCAGCTAGTCCAACCAGAACCAACACGCCGCGCGACTTCGTCCTGCGGGACGACTTTAGTCGCTTTTTCTAAATGGCCAGCCGCTTCCTGTTACATGCCGAGATCTGCCAGCCCGCGTCCAAGATAATAATCTGCTACCGTCGGCCCGCCGAGGATTTTGACGGCTTCTTTCAGCAACGGCACTCCTGTCTGACTCTTGCCTTGCTCCACGAGGGTGCTGCCGAGATCGCCCAATTCTTCGTAAAGGTCCGGTTGTTTCGGCGAGAGCTTAACCGCGGCTTCAAACTCGCGAATGGCTTCTTTGTGCTGGTTCGCTTCAGAGTAGATTTGCGCGCTCAAGCGGTGCATGCGCCAGGAGTTTGGGTCCAGCGCGTACATTTGCGCGTAACTATTCTTGGAAACAAGAAGGTGAGCGCGGCCGCGGTAGTCCAGGATGTTGATGTCCTTGGGGGCGAGGTCGGCAGCTCTATCTAGCGGGGCGACTGCTTTCTGGAGGATGGCCCGCAGCGAGTTCCGTAATTCCCAACCACAAGAGCGCCTCGGCATTTCCGGCGTTAAGCTCGATTTCTTGTTGCAGCGCAGTTCGCGCGTCGTCGAAACGACCCATCTGGTAGTAGGTGATGCCCAGGAACATGTGGCCTGCTGGTATGCGCTGATTCAGAACCAAAGCTTTTTGCAGCGACGCAACCGCGTCGGGAAGTTTGCCTTGGCGTAGCTGAGCCAGACCGAGATCCAGATAGCCCTCCGGGAGGTCCGGGGCGATGCGTGTCACCTCGCGGAAGTAGTGCTCGGCTTCGTCTGCCTTGCCGGTGTGCATGGCTTCTGCACCGGAACGCAGGTTCGCTTTCACCTGGTCATCTTGGGACGCTGGCCGCACGCCGGAGAATGGCAGCGGGCGTGAGGAGCTGGTCCACTCCGCATGTGAAGACGGAGCAATCAGAAGCAGGGCCAATGCTGCAAAGGGAACGGACGTTTGATACTTCACAGGCATTAGGCGAAGGTAGCCGAAGGGAAAATGAGTGTCAAACTAACCTCTATGTTGAGCAGTTCGCGGTGTTGCAATTATCTGCAAGATTCTTTTAACGCTTGGAGAATTGGATTTCCGTGACGCTGGCATGCCGAAATGTGTATTCAAGGGGCGCATTTGGTATGGACAGGCGCTGTTCGCGCGGATAGATCTTTTTCGGCGCTTCCGCGTCGTTTTGATCGTAGATGTTGTCCGAAGATAAGCTCGTGACAACGGCTTCGGACGCGGAAGAAAAGCCGCGGAGCGATATAAGCGCGCGGATGTCCTGGGTCAAGTGGCGATTCACGCAGAACAGGGTGAGCGTCCTGGCATCGTCGCCGAGTGCCGCGACCGCGTCGAGGTAGGGCACATCCGGAATTTCGGGGAGCCGCTTGTCGCCTTGATGCACATTGTAGGTTTCGCTCTGCACGCGAGTCTCCACCGGACGGCTTACCCCGGCGTTTGAGTACATGTTGAAGACGTAATAGGCGGGAGCGCCAAAAACTTGGCTCCGTTTTTTCCAAATCCCGGCAAACTCCATGATCCCGGTCATGTCGGAAATGGGGACGATATCCGCGGAGCGCAATAACATATTAAAAACTCCTGCGGCGCCAATAGCACCGGCCACGTTGTCGTATCGAGGGTAAGTCGCATCCGGAGCCCAAAAGAGCCACTCGGTAAACGCGGTCTTGACGTCCTGGTCCGGGCTCCCGGCGATTTGGTTGTGCATGGCACGTAACAGCCGCTCTAACTGCACCGGCAAGGCAAACGCTGCTTGGGCGGTAAACTCCGCTGAGGCATTCTTCTGGACCAGGTCGCTGGTGGTAACTACAAAATGGGTCGATAAATAGTTGAACGTGCCGGGCGGGTTCTCGAGCTGTACCGCGTTCCAGTCGCGAAACCTGTCTGGATCAGCGCCAGTGGCAATTAAGCGGGCGCTCGGGTCTACGGTGCGAACTGCGTCGCTGAACGACTTAGTCAGTTTTCCGACTTGGTCGCGAGGTGGGTAGCCCACTTGAAAAGCACCCCACAATTCATTTCCGAGTTCCCATGTTAAGCCGCTGTGATTGTCCCAACGTTGATCTACATACCGTGCCCAATCCGCAGCCTCCTCCGGTGTGCCAGTCCCGAGGTTCAACGCGATTTGCGGTTGCGCGCCGATAAGACGGCAAAATTCGAGGAATTCATCGGTGCCGAACTGATTGTATTCCGGCATGCCCCAGGCGAGGTTCAGCATGGTGATACGTTTGTCGCGCGGACCTATGCCGTCGCGCCAGTTGTAGGCCGAAGTGAAGTTGCCGCCAAATCTCAGGAGGGGGGTCTTCATCGCTTTCGCCATGGCGATCATGTCAGGATCCATGCCCTGTACGTTATCCGCAGCCATCAACGATGCCAGGTCAACGAGCACGCGCGTCGCATCCCTGACCACCAAAACAAAATCGGACGGCTGAAGGGGCCTGATTCTTCCCTCTGGCATTTCAAGGGTGAACGGATACTTGTTCCATGCATTGCCGCTCAAGTGGATCGGCGCGCGCGCTAAAACGTTTTCGGCGTGATTCCGCTCGCGGATGGAAATTTCAATCTGCGGCGGACCATCGAGATGCTTGACGTAAATGCTTCCCGTGTACTGCAGGATGCGCTGAACTGGCAGGTACACCTGCTGGCGGATGCCAACTTCCTTTTGGGGGAGTCCCATGATTTCGAGCGAGCGATATGAGTTGGCGGCGTCGTTCCAACACGGCGCATAGCGGTTTCCCTGAGCCGAATCCAGCGGTTCCCAGGGCAACGGCAAGCCGAGCTGAGATGCTCGCTCCAGTGCCGGATTGTCGCGGATCATGGTCCGTAGGTTGTCGGCGCTCCAGAGATTGTCCTCAAAGCTCGGGTTCTGTAGTTCTTCCGCCCACAAACCTCCGTAAATTGAGTTGCCGATTGGCTCGAGAAAGCTGCCAAAGATCGTCCGAGGAATTGTGTAGGAAGCTGGGCGAGAAGCGTCAATGTCAATGGTGGAAACTGCGTTCTGTGGGACGGTGCTCACACTCAAGGTGCACAAAGCGAAAATAAGGATCAACAGATATTTCACGAATTTTTCCACGTAGCAGTTTTTTACGACCCTGGAATACTCCGTGCGGCACTCCGGCCGTGAAGTTGTCGCAAGTCAAGCCGATTGGATCGAAACGAGTCCGAGTATAACGCAGGAGGAAATGCAGCTCTTAGTTTTCTGTTGCGGCAGCCACGTTTGCAAGGACGCGGCGTAACAGGTGAAGAATGGGTGCCGGTCAGGACGGCACAACGATCTACTTCGATTTTGGCTTTGTCCATTAGCGCCTGCTTGCGGTATGCCCCTACAAGCATGCAATGAAGATTGGCGTTCCTCCGTATCAACCCAAAACCACAGACAGAGGTTCCGCGGAAGCTCTGGATGTGGAGGGCCGATTCCAACCGGATGCGGGGCAAGAGGTGCAGTTCGCGATCAGCGGGCATGGCATGATTGCGGCGGTGGGAAACGGCAAAGACGGCGCGACGTACCAGGGTGACCGGTGCAAGCTTTTCCAGGGACGGGCCTTGGTCGTAGTGCGCACGTCGAGACAGGGCGGCCCGATTCATCTGACCGCCCGACTCCCGGTCTAAGCGCGGGCGTTATAGATATCCAGGCAAGAGCGGCAGGTTCGCGCCCCGAACTGCGTGGACTTAGCCCCGCACGTAACAGAACTCCGCATTTCGGCTGGCACCTTGTGAATGGTTTGCATCACGCGGTTGATGTCAGCTTGCGAGATGAGTGTGGACCTATCGCACCGCGATATATCGCTAACTGCCACAGCCATGGTGGATTATCACGATCGTTGAGCCGCTTTCGTCTTTTTGGCAGGCATTTCATCGCCTACACGCGGCGGTCTTCCGCCGCGCCGTTTCATGAGCTTGTCAAAGGCCTTGAAATCCGCGCTCGCTTTGCGGTCAGCAAAAAACTCCACCGTTTGCAAAGCAGAAAGCTTTTCAGCCACTGCCGTGGCGACGAACTGGTTTATGCTTGTCCTATCTTCCTTGCTCTGTCGCTCCACCGCCCTCTTTAGCGAACGTGGCAACCGCAGCGGGTATGTCATTGTCTCCGTCATCTTCTCATCCTCCCTATCACTTCACGTGGGATCATCACCTCGATCCCGAACCGCGCGGGCACGGTCCCAAAGTCCGGCACGTTGAATGTAACCAATCCGTCGGCCCGCCCATTGACCGCCGTTTCCAGAACCATCTCATCGCTAGGATCCCGCAATTGTGGCCGCCACAGAAAGTGTGTTTTCACCGGCTCCGCCATCGCCACCACCGCATCCAGGAATATTTCAACTTCTCGCTCACTTAATCCGGCTGCCAGCCGGTGCTCGGCTTCTGAGCAAGTTGCTTCATACTCGATGGCCAGCGGGACGCTGACCAACAGCGTTATCTTGCTTTGCCGAGCCGCGCGT
>Ga0209689_1000505_pt1 | contig 26974 bp, 24 predicted proteins | sample GraSoiAngelo_149_FD_187119 | JGI IMG/M metagenome (GOLD analysis project Ga0209689, IMG submission 187119) | Grasslands soil microbial communities from the Angelo Coastal Reserve, California, USA - 14_1009_09_30cm (SPAdes) (version 2) | ecosystem: Environmental > Terrestrial > Soil > Grasslands ... | reverse complement strand
GCCCAGGTCGTTGAGGACCGAGCGCACCAGCGTGCCAACGGTGCGATCGGACACGCCGACGGCACGGGCGATACGCCGGTCGGTCCAGCCACGCGAGATGAGTAGCGCGATGCGCTGCTGGCGGCGGCTGAGCGGACCGGCGATCTCGCGCGCGATCGTCCGGCGTCGCAGCTGCCGGTTGAGGCCCGCAACGTAGCGGCGCGCGCCGAACCGCTCGAGCTCCTTGATGCGCGACGAGAGCTCGCGACGAGCTTTTGCACGACCGCGTGGGTCACGCATGCGCGCAAGCTCGGCGCTCGCCCCGCGATATGTCGCGCGGACCCGCGCCCCGAGCGTCTCGTAAGTCCGGGCGATCTCGTCGAACGCCGAAGCCGCGTCTAGTCCGGTGCACAGCGCGCGGATGGCGCCGATCTCGAGACGCACCAGCCGGATCGGTGCGGTGTCGCGTCCGGCAAAGTACTCGTCGAAGCGGGTCGAGAGCGCGTCGATCCCGTCGAGGTCACGACGGGCTTCCGCGACCTCGGCGGCGTTCAGAAAAGCGGTCATCCCCATTCCCGGCGTCGCGACCGTGAGCTCGACCGCCTGAGTCGCGGATCGCCACGCCTCGTCGAGGCGGTTCAAGCCGAGGAGTGTCTGGGCGCGATACGACCAGTAGATGACGCGGCGGTCGGGCTCGTTCCGCTCTGCTTCCTCGCGGACGGCGTCGAGCATCGCGAGCGCTGCCTCACCGTCTCCTTGATCGGACATCACGTGAGCCAGCGCGATACGAGCCGCGCTCGCAGCGATCGTGCCGGGCCGAGCCAACGCGACCGCTTGTTCCGCGAACGCGCGCGCTTCCTCGTAGCGCCCCAGGTTCACGCAGATCGTCGTCCCGTTCGCCAGGAGACGCGCCTGCGCGAATTCGAGGCCGCGCTCTCGTGCGAGCGCGAGGCCAGCCTTGATCGGGGCCAGCGCCTCCTCGTTCCGACCTCGGAAAAGTAGTGCGCGCGCGAGCTCGAGATGGGCGTCGACCGACTCGACTCCGAGGCCGAGCGTCTGTCCGCGGCGCGCGGCCTCCGCGAGGTCGCGAAGCCCGTCCTTCTCCTTACCGAGGCGAACGCTCGCCCCTCCGAGGAGCGTGAGAGCCTCGATCTCGGCGCTTGGGGCTCGGTAGCGCCGCGCCGCGTCGAGCGCCTCCCGCGCGAGCAGCAGGGTCTGCGTGAGATCGTTCTCGGCCCACGCCAGCTCCGCGTGCCGTACGAGCGCGAGGGCGAGCATCGGTCCGCGCTCGATCCGCAGCGCCTCCGTCGCCCGAAGCACCGCGTCGCGCGCTTCGGCGCGCTCGCCCTCGATCCGGAGCGCCGCCGCCAGCTCGAGATCGATGTTCGCGCGGTGTCGCTCGTCGCGCGCAAGGTCGCGCGCGCGGAGCAGCACGTCCTCGGCCTCGTGAGCGCGCCCCGCCGATCTGAGTGCGGTCCCGAGCTCGAGAAGCACGTCGACTTCCTGCGCGATGCCGGCGCCCTGAGCCGCAGCCAACCGGAGATGATCGATCGCCGCGTCATAGGCACCGACCGCGATCGCGCCACGGGCCGCATTGCGAGCGTGCGCGACCGCCTTCGCGTTGTCGCCAGCGGCGGCGAAGTGTCGCGCTAGGGTCGCATGGAGCCGATCGTCGCCGAGTTGTTCGAGCGCCTCGCCCACGCGGAGGTGGAGCCGCGTCCGCCGCTGATCCGGGATCGCGCTCGCGATCGCGTCGCGAGTGAGCGAGTGGCGGAACATGTACATCTCCCGCTGCGTGGGCGCGCGCTCGAGGAGCTGCGCTTCGACCGCCGCGGCGAGATCGCCGACGAGCTCGTCCTCGGGTCGGTCCGCGAGGGTGACAACGACCTCGTACGGCAGCGGGACGGCGGCGATCGCGAGCGCCTCCAGGAGGTCCGCGGCCTGGCGGCCGCGCTCCTCCGCGAGCCGCGACACGCGCATCTGGACCGAGTCGCGGACGGTCCGCGGAAGCGGCAAGCGGTCGGCGCGCGCTTGGGGGTCATCGATCGCGGTCTTGAGAAGCTCCTCCACGTAGAACGGGACGCCTTCGGAGCGCTCGAGCACGGCCCGTGCGAGCTCGTCGGTCGCGCGTTCGGGCAGCAGCGCCTTGGTCATGCGCTCGACGCCCGCGGCGTCGAGCGGCTTGAGAGCGATACGAGCGAGTCGGCGCTCGCGATCGAGCTCGGCCACGAGCGCACGCAGCGGATGGGTCGGACCGACATCTTCCTCGCGGTAGGTGAAGAGGACGCAGACCCCGCCGTGAAGCGTCGCCGCGAGATAGCGCAGAAGGTCGCGGCTCGCGGGATCTGCCTCGTGGAAATCGTCGAGCACGACAAGGACAGGACGAAGAGAGGCGGCGTCCTCGAGGAGCAGATGGATCGTGCGAAGGAATCGCTCGCGACGCTCGTCGTCAGGGATCGTCCCCTCGTCTGATGCCGTGGCGACATCGATCTCCGGCAGGAGACGCCGGAGCTCCCCGGTGAGTGTTCCGAGGAGGCGCTTCAGGATCTCGCTACCGCGGGCCTGCGCGTAGGGGCGCAGCGCCGCGATGAACGGCTCGTACGGCAGCGCGGCCGAGGCGTGCGAGCGTCCGCCAACGACGTAGAGGCCGTCGTCGTAGGCGAGCCGGGCGATCTCGCGCGCGAGCCGCGTCTTCCCGACCCCCGCCTCACCGGTCAGCGCGACGATGCGACTCTCGCCGTTCGCGGCCGCGCCGATGTGCTCGAGCAGCGCCGCGAGTGCGCCCTCGCGCTGCACGAGCTCCGGGCAGACGACGAGCCCGGTCGCACCCCGGAGCGGAGGCGGGACGAGGACGGCGGGCAGGCGGAGCGTCGGGCCAACGGCGCGTGACACCGACGACTCAGTGGTTTCGAGCTCGAACACGTGGACCGACTGCGCAACGCCTTTGAGCTTCCACAGGCCTACGTCCCGCATCGCCGCGTGGCCGCCGGTCCGCACCAGCGCGCGCACCGTATCGGTCACGAGGTTTCGTCCGGCTTCGGCTTGCTGGGCGAGGCGCGCGGCGAGGATCACCGCCGAGCCGATGTACGCCCCGTCGTGCTCCACCGCTTCGCCGGTGTTGATGCCGATGCCGATCCGGAGCGGAAGGTCCGGGTGGCGCTCGTTGTGGGTCTTGGTCCGCCGCGCGATCCCGAGGGCGCAACGGACCGCGTCGCCGGGCGAGGCGAAGACGAGATAGAAGCTGTCGCCCTCGGTCTTGATCTCCACGCCGCGCTTCGAGCGAACCTCCGCGCGCACGATCGACCGGAAAGCTCGAACGAGACGCGCGGCGGCGGCATCACCATGCGTCTCGACGAACACGGTGTAGTCGCGCAGATCGGCGAAGAGATAGGTGCGAACGGATCGTCGTGGCACGGTCGATATTGTCTCGACCGGGAAAAGCCCTAACGGCTGGCTGCGCGCCTCCGCGGGTGCCGCTCGCGGGCGGACTCCTCTTCGAGCTCCTCCCACTCGCGCGCGCTGAAGAGGTTCGCGGCGACCCCGGCATCCGCGAGAAGAACGACGAGGCCGGCCACCGTGAGGAGAAATGGCGCGGGCGAGGGAGCTGCGGCGCTCAGATCGGCGCCGCGAACCGCAGCGGATCCGCCGTAAAGGATGAGCGCGACGATCGTGGCAACGATGTCGAGGCGAGCGAGGCCGCGGTCCTCATCCGGCGTGTCGACGTACTCCGCGACCGCACCGAGCAACGCGATCACGCAGAGAAGGGCGACCACCCAGGCCAGGAAGTACGCGACCACGACGTACCCATTCGTCTCCGTGGTGCCCCAGGCGAACCAGGCCATGAGGTCGGTGAGGGTCAAGGCGATCGCGGTGCCGACGGCGATGAAACCGAGCGCGGGACGGGGCGCGAAACCGAAGCGACGACCCTGCAGGAGCTCTTTCACCGGCGGCGCAATGCTAGCGGCGCGGAGGACCCTCCGACGGTTTCGTCACTCAGCAGCCGGGCTCACCATCGTGGCCACAACACGCTTGTCGGCGGATCCCGCGGACCGCGACATTCCGCATCAAGACGGCGATCCGCTCGGGCATCGGCAGCTCGCTCCGCCGAAAGTTTTCGACCCAAGCTCCCCAGGATCGGCGAGGGTGCGCGTGCACGTTCGTACTATCGCGCGATGGCCGACGAGTCGCGCGCGAAAGACGCACCGTTAAGCCTCGAGCAGATCGCTCAGCTCCTGCCCGGCACCGGGGAGATCATGGCGTCGGTCGGCGAAGCCTGGTGGAGATGCGCGTATGCGGCGCGCGGCGGGAACTGGGAGCTCGCGGCGTATTTCGCGCGTCGCGTTCGCGGTCTCCAGCGCAAGCTCGCGGTCCTGCGGCCCAAGTACGCCGACGACCTCGGGGAGTTCGAGCGACAGCTGGTCGCGCCGCTTCTGAGCGCGCTCGACACGCGCGACGGCCCCACGTTCGAACGCTTGTACGCGAGCGCGACGGATCGCGCGAACGAGCTCCATCACAAGTGGGCGAAGCCATACATCAAATGGGTGCTGCCCGACGAGCCGCCAAAGGATCTCGAGCTCGGACCGGTCGAGGAGACCGGCCGGGGCTAGGCCATTACGCGTGCGCGTCGAACCAGTCGGCGATCCGCCGGCAATGCTCGACGCGGTGGATGGGCTTGCCGCTGCGCGTCAGATCGTGGTTGTCTTCGGCGAAGCGGACAAAAATGGCTTCCTTGCCCAAGACCTTGAGTGCGGCGAAGAGCTGCTCCGCCTGCTCGATCGGACAGCGCAGGTCGCGCTCCGCATGGAGGATGAGCAGTGGCGTCTTCACGTTGCGCACGTAGGTGAGCGGCGATCGGAACACGAGCTTGGCCTCGTCGCGCCACGGGGTCGCGTCGCCCATCTCGTGCTCCCAGAAGTGCCAACCGATGTCCGAGGTGCCGAACGCCGAGATGTTGTTCGAGATGCTGCGCTGCGTCGCGGCGGCGCGGAAGCGATCGGTGTGGCCGATGATCCAGTTGGTCATGAACCCCCCGTAGCTGCCTCCAGTGACGTAAAGGCGTCGCTCGTCGACCCATCCCTGCGCGAGCAGGCGATCGACGCCGGCCATCAGATCCTCGTAGTCCTTTCCGCCCCAGTCGCCGACGCACGCCTCGACGAAACGCTGACCGTATGCGTGGCTCCCGCGCGGATTGAGATACAGGACGGCGTAGCCGCGACCCGCGAGCACCTGGAACTCGTGGAAGAACGAATGGCCGTACGCGGTGTGCGGGCCGCCGTGGATCTCGAGGACGAGCGGCCACTTCTTCGCCGGGTCGAAGCCGCGAGGCCGAAGCAGCCAGCCCTCGATCTTCCAGCCGTCGGCGCCGGTGAACTCCACGCGTTCCGGCGACGCGATGTAACGCGAGCCAAGGAGCTCGTCGTTCAAGCACGAGAGCTTCCGCATCGCGCCGCCGATCTCGCCGACCACCACGTTGCCGGGATCCGTCGCCGTCGCGACGACCGCGGCGAACCGCCGGTGATCCTGGTCGAGCGACCAGGAGACGACCTGGTGGGCGCCGATGCTCTCGGCGCGGACGTCGCCGCCAGCCGCCGCGCACGAGTACGCGTTCGCGGTCCCCTGGTCAGATCCGAGGAAGAGGATGCGGCCGTCGTGCGTCGCCGGCGCGAGCGTCTGGGCCTGCGCGCGCATGTCGCTGATCACCGACGAGCCCACCGTGCGGTCCCAGCCCTCCAGCAGGTCGCGCCCCGCACCGCCGGCCCGCGGGAACGCCCAGACATGGATATTCCGCGCGGACGACCCGATCGCGACGTCGGTGCCGTAAGAGAGGATCCGCTCACCGTCAGGCGACCACGCGGGGTTCCCGTAGCTGCCTCGCCCGTCGGTGATCACTCGCGCACATCCATCGAGCGCGACGACGTGGATGTCGTTCACCGTGTTCAGGTCGCGGCCGTCGGTCCGGTTGGACACGAACGCGATCTCGCGGCCATCGGGTGAGAACTGCGGCTGCGCGTCGTCCCAGTCGCCGTCGGTGAGCTGGCGTGGAGTGCCGTCGACGTCCGCGACCCAGACGTGCTTGTGGCGGCCGTCGAGGAGCCCGCCTTCGTCGGTCTTGTACCGCAGCCGCTCGTAGACGTGGATGCTGTCCTCGGCATCCTCGGGCTTGCCATCTCTCACCACGAAGGCGAGCGAGCGGCCATCGGGCGACCAGGTCAGATCGGCGCAGTCCTCGGTGAACGAGCTCAGCTGGCGCGCTTCGCCGCCCTCGAGCTCGAGCAAATACACGTTGCGCGGCGCTCGCTTGCGGCCCTTGGGCGGCTCGCCGCGGTCGGAAAGGAACGCGAGCCGCGCCGCGTCCGGCGACCATCGCGGCGATGAGTCCTGACCCGCTCCGCTCGTGAGCTGCGTCGCCGGACGCGAGCCATCGAAAGGTGCCAGCCAGATCGCGCCCCGGTAGCCATCCCGTTTCTCGTTCGCCAGCTTCACGGCGTACGCGACTCGCTTGCCGTCGGGCGAGATCTGCGCATCCGTGAGGAAGCGGAACTCGTACAAGTCTTCGGGTGTCAGGGGAAGGAGCGACGCGGACAACGCGGCGTATCGTGCCATACATGGGCCGCTTCGACCGGCGGGCCCGCACCGGGATGCTCGTCGGCGCACTCGCGATGTTTTTCGCGCTCGACGTCGCGTTCCTCCTATCGATGGCGGGCATGCCCTTCGTCGCCGACAGCCTCGGACAGGCGATCATCGACGTGCTTCCGGGGTTCATCTCGATCCCGCTCATCGAGCTGCTGCATCAGTGGGCGAAGATCCTGCTCATCGTCGGCGTCATCGCGCTGTTCCTCATTGACGGCGCGGCGACCGGATACATCGCGGCGCTGGGCCGGCGCACGAGGGCGGTCGTCGGGCTCGGTCTTCTTCCGTGGGTCGCCGCCTATGGGCTCGCGCGGGTGTTTGCGGCCGAGCGGATCGAGCCCACGACGAGCCTCATCGACGCGGCAGCCGGCGGAGCGGTCTTCCTCGCTTCGCTGGCTTTCATCCTCCCGAGCGCGCTCGCGCGCGACGAGGTCGCGTCACCGCCATCGCGGCGGCGCGCGCTGCTCGTCGCGGCCGCTGGCTCGGCGATCGTCGCCATCGTCGCGCTGCCGCTCTCGCGATTCGCCGGATTTGGTGCGAGCGCCCTCGGCAACACGCCGACAGCGGCGCGCCGGTTGAAGACGCGTGCGGAGATACCAGCGCCGGATCCGGCCGTCGACTCGCTTCCGGGGATGACCCCACGCATCACCGCGAACGAAGACCATTACGTCGTCGACACGACGCTGGTGAAGCCGCGCGTCGACGTCGCCCAATGGCGGCTCGACATCAAAGGCGAAGTGGAGTCGCCGTTCTCGCTCACCTACGAGCAATTGCTCGATCTCGACGCCGTCGAGCAGGTCCACACGCTCGAATGCATCTCGAACTACGTCGGCGGCGACCTCATCTCGACCGCGGTATGGACCGGAGTGCCGCTTCGCGACCTCCTCGACCGCGCGCGCGTGAAACCGACGGCATACGACGTCGTCTTCACTTCGGTCGACGGCTACACCGACTCGATCCCGATCGCGAAGGGGATGGAAGATCGGACCCTGGTCGCCTACCTGATGAACGGCAAGACCGTTCCCCAGGAGCACGGCTATCCCGCACGCATGCTCGTCCCGAACATTTACGGCATGAAGAACGTGAAATGGATCCGGACGATCGAGGTCACCAACTACGACTTCCTCGGGTACTGGCAGCAGCAAGGCTGGTCCGACAGCGCGGCGATCAACACGAACACTCGGATCGACTTGCCTGGACGGAACGTGCGCTGGACGGGCGGCGAGATCGTCATCGGCGGCATCGCCTTCGCGGGGAGCCGCGGGATCGCGAAGGTCGAGATCTCACCCGACGCGGGGAAGACCTGGAATCTCGCGGCGCTCGAGACCCCGCCGGGCGCGCTCTCGTGGCGGCGCTGGATCTACCGCTGGAGCCCGCCCGGGACCGGCACCTTCAAGCTCGCGGTCCGCTCGACAGATGGCGCGGGCAATACCGAGACCCCGGTGAACCGCGATCCCTATCCCGATGGCGCGACGGGCTACGACAGCGTCGACGTGAACGTGCAGCGGGGCTAGCTGAAGCTAGCGCCGCGCCATCGCCGTCACGCGAAGACCTCCAAAGCGCGCCGGCAGACCCGCGCCGCGTACGACGAACAGCGCCTGCCGCTCCTCGAGACCCGCAAGAGCGTGACGGCCGACGCTCCGGAAGGTCACGCCGTCGAGCGTCGCGTTCGCCAGCGCTTCGTGCGCGGCAGCCGAGAGCAGGATGTGACCACCCTGGCTCGCCCAGCAGATCCGGGCGGCGGTGTGGACGGCAATCCCGACGTAGCCGGCCTCGCTGACAGTGGGCCGGCCGGTGTGCATCCCGATCCGCACGCGGACCGCGACGCCGCTCGGCCAGCTGCGCTGCCCGAGCCCGCGCTGGATCGCGAGTGCCGCCTCGAGCGCGCGGACGGATTCGGTGAAGACCGCGAAGAACTCGTCCGCTCGCGCATCGACCTCGTGGCCGGCGGCACCACGGACGACCGTGCGGATGAGCGTCCGGACGTCGCGGAGGAGGTCCACATACCCGTCGCCGAGACGCTCGAGAAGCTTGGTCGAGCCCTCGATATCGGTCAACAAGAAGGTGACGGTTCCGCGTGGCAGGCTCGCGAGGTCAACCGAGCGCGCCTTGAGCTGCCCCTCGAGGCGCTCCTTCCGAAGCTGACCGTCGAAGAAACCGAGCGGCACGATGCCGTATCGCTTCGCGGCACGAAGAAGCCGCTGGCGCGCCCGCTCGCGAGCCCCATCGTCCTCGAAGCCGGTCTGGTCGAACCGGGCGAGGGCATTGCGGACATGCGACGCGTCGTTGATCGGGAGCCGTCGGCGGCCCTGTGAATCGATATAAGCGAACGAGCTATCGGGCAGTCGCGCGCGGGAAGTTGCGTCGAGCGGTGGCACTGCTTGATCTCCTCGGAAAAGCAAATTGTAAGTCGCATCCGGACGCTCACAGGCGGTAGGCTCGCTGTGTGGCGAAGCGGCGTTTCACCTTCAGCGCGACCCTGCCGACGTACGCTCCTCCGCGGAATGAGTGGCGCCGGCGGGTGCACGCCGCGGTCCTCGAGGCGCAGGCGATCCGAGGAGTCGGTTACAGCGAGAACGACCGGCTCGAGGTCCGCATCGAGCTCTTTCTCGGCTCCCGGCCGCTGGCCATGCTCGACATCGAGGAGCGCGTGAACGACGTGATCGATGCGCTTGGCGGCTACATCGCGGGCCCGCGCAGCGACCGCCGGATCGCCCCGATCGTCCCGAACCCCGACCAGCTCCGGAGGATCGTCCTCGAAAAGTCGACACGGATCCCGCGTGGCCGCCCGCTCGGGCAGATCACGCTCGCCCGGTATCGCCGGCGGCGGAGGACTTGACCGCGAAGCTGGGTCCCGGCGCGCTCGTGTGGGCCGGATTCGATGGGGACGCGGTACCTGCGCCTTTGCTCGACGCGATCCGCCTCGGGACGGTCGGCGGACTTCTGCTCTTCGCCTTCCGCGGGAACATTCGCTCGAAGGAGCAGGTGCGCGGCATGCTGCGCGAGGCGCAGGACGCGGCGCGCAACGCCGGGCTTCCACCGATCCCCGTCGCCGTCGACCAGGAGGGTGGCACGGTCGTCCGGATCGGTTATCGCGCGGTGTTCCCAAGCGCCATGGCCATTGGGGCGACCGGCGACGCGCGCTACGCGGAGCGTGCCGCGCGCGCCGTCGCGCTTGGCCTCCGCGCAGACGGCATCACCGTGAACCATGCGCCCGTCTGCGACGTGAATGTCGAGCCACGCAACCCGGTGATCGGCACGCGCTCGTTCGGAGACGATCCTGGGCGCGTCGCCGAGTTCGCGTCGGCGTGGGTGCGCGGCTCCGAACCGTCGGGCGTGGCGTCGACGCCGAAGCACTTCCCCGGACACGGCGACACCGCGCAGGACTCGCATTTCACGCGACCGGACGTCACGGCCGACCGATCGACGCTCGAGCGGCGCGACCTGCGTCCGTTCAAGGCCGCGTTCGCGGCCGGGGCGACGATGGTCATGACCGCGCACATCCGTTATCCGGCGCTCGATCCGAACGCCCCGGCGACGATCTCACGCGCGATCCTCACCGACCTGCTCCGGTCCGACCTCGGCTTCGGCGGACTCTGCGTCACCGACTCGCTCGACATGAGCGGCATCGCTGACATCTCGGTGCAAGACGTCGTCGTGACCGGCGTCGAGGCCGGAGTCGACGCGATGATGGTGACGAGCGGGCTGGACCGGCAGCTCGCGGCGGCCGGCTGGATCGAGAGGGGTGTCCGTCCCGAGCGTATCGCGCAGGCGCTGTCGCGCGCGACAAGCTTCCGGGCGAAGTTCGGCGGACGCGACGCGGAAGGCGACGTCGACGATGGTCCCGCGCGTGCCCTCGCGGCGGAAATCGCCGCCGCGTCGATAACGCATGTCGGTCCGCCACTTCCCCGCCTCGACGGACCCGTGCGAGTGGCGTATTTCGCGCCCAAGCTCGCATCGCCGGTCGAAGAGCTCGCGCATCCGGCGAACGTGTTCGAACGAGAGCTCCGGGCACGTTTTGGCGGACAGCTTCGCTTCGCGAGCGGTGGCAGCGTGCCCGATGGCGACGGGTCGCTCGTGGTCTGCTCGACCAATGCGTGGTCGCAGCCCGAGCAAAGCGCACGGGTACGCGCTCTGCTCGCTCAGGGTGGCGTGCTCTGCGCGATGCGCAGCCCTTATGACGCCGCGCTGGTGCCGGACCGGCCCGTGCTCCTTTCCTATGGTGACGTCCCGGTCTCGCTCGCCGCTCTCGCCGCGGTCCTTGCCGGTGAGCGCACGGCCACGGGAACGGCGCCGGTCAAGATCGCGTGAAGCGGCGCACCCTGCTCGGCGCCGCGGCGGCGACGGCGCTCGCCGCGTGCACGCCAGGCGGGCCGAACGCGGCCCCGGGCGATCCGGTCTCGGCGATGTCGCTCGAGCGGAAGGTCGGGCAGCTGATGAGCGTCGCGTTCCATGGGAGTCGGGTCACGAGCGCGCTCGAAGCGATGATCCGCGACAAAGGCATTGGGGGCGTGATCCTCTACAGCGAGAACTTCAGCGACGCCGCGAGCCTCAGCAAGCTCATCGCCGATCTGAGCGAGATCGCCCGACAAGCCAAGACGATCCCGCTGTTTTTCGAGATCGACCAAGAGGGCGGCGCGGTGACGCGCATCGGCAAAGGTGCGACCGTGCTGCCCGGACAGATGGCGCTCGCCGCGACGCCCGATCCCGCTCAGAGCGTCCGCACCGCGGTGGGGATCATCGCGAACGAGCTGAACGCGGTCGGGGTCAACTGGAATCTCGCGCCCGACGGCGACGTGAACGACGAGCCGACCAATCCGGTCATCGGCAACCGGTCGTTCTCGAGCGATCCAGCGCGAGTGTCGTCGCTCGTGACCGCGGCGGTCCAGGCATACGCCGCCGCGAACTTCCTGTGCTGCGTGAAGCATTTCCCCGGTCACGGTTCGACGACCATCGATTCCCACACCGGACTGCCGCGCATCGACGCCGATCGCGCCACGCTCGATCGGATCGAGCTCGCCCCGTTCCGCGCCGCGATCGCGGTTGGTGCTCCGGCGATCATGAGCGCTCACATCGTCGTGCCGGCACTCGATCCCACACCGGGGCTTCCGGTCACGCTCTCAAAGCCTGTACTGACGGACCTCCTGCGCGGGACGCTCGGTTTCGGCGGCGTGATCGTCACCGACGATCTCGAGATGGGAGCGCTGCAGAGCGTCGGCGAGGCCGCCGCCGGTCTCCGAGCGCTCCAGGCCGGCGCCGATTTCCTGCTCTTCCGCTTCGACGAGAGCGCCCAGCTCGAAGGACATCGGCGGATCGCGGACGCGGTGCGTGCCGGCGCGCTCCCGCTCGAGAGGCTCGAGGCATCCGCGCGCCGGATCGTCAACCTCAAACGGAGCCGCAGCATCTACCTGGGACGGCGCGAGACGCCCGCGCCCGACCTCGCCGCTCACGCGCAGGTTTCACTTGACCTGGCCCGAGACAGCATCACGCTCCTTCGGAACCGCACGGTTCTCCCCCTCCGCGGACGTGTCCTTGTCATCGCACCGGCGAATCCCGATGTCGCGGTGCTGCCCGACCAGCCCGCGCTCGGCACGGTCATCGCACGCAAGCGCTCGGACGCCGTCACCCAAACGATGTCGTTGAAGCCGAACGCTTCCGACGTGGATCGCGCGGTCAGCGCCGCCCGCCAATCGGACGTCGTCGTGATCGGGACGACGGATCTGTTCGCGAATCCCGAGCAGGCGCAGCTCGTGCGCGCGGTCGCGAACGAGCGGCCGGTGTGCATGGTCTCGCTGCGCGGGCCATACGACGTCATGACGATCGCCGACGTGCCGGCGTACCTCTGCGCCTACGACGGCCGCGAGCCGAGCCTCGTGGCCGCGAGCGAGATCCTCGTCGGCGAGCGCAAGCCGGTGGGCGCGGTGCCGGTGGAGATCCCGGGACTCTTCCGGATCGGCGCGGGGATGAAGGATTTCGGATGAGGAGCGCGGAGCCGATCTCCGCGGCCCCCGCGGGCCCGATCGTCGACGCCGCGATCGGGACGCTCTGCACCGCGTGCGTGGTCCGCGTCGAGCGCGCAGGCCGATCGGACACGTACGCCGCGGGCACGCTGTGCCCGGACGAGACCGGCGGGCCGGACGGACCTTGCAACGACGACTCGCTCTTCGATCTCGCGTCATTGACCAAGCTCGCGACGACGGCGCTCGTCCTCGCGTTCGTCCGCGAGCGGCTTCTCGAGCTCGACATGCCCTTCCGCGAGCTCGTGCCTGATTTTCGCGGCGGCGCCAAGGATCGCGTCACGCTGCGCCATGTGCTCACGCACACCGGTGGGCTCACGTGGTGGAAGCCGCTCTGGAAGGAGGCGAGCTCGCTCGCGGAGGCGGTGTGGCTTGCCGCGAAGGAGCCGCTGTCGCAGGAGGTCGGCGAGTTCAAGTACAGCGATCTCGGCTACATCATGCTCACGGCCGGTCTCGCGCGCGTCGGCGATGCCGCTTTCGCCGATCTCGTTCGCGCGCGAGTGCTCGGCGTTGTCGAGGCCGCGGACGCCGCCTTCGGCCCCCGACCGCCCGAACGATGTGCGGCGACCGAGGAGGATCGCGAGTGGCGCCGCAGGCGCTTACGCGGCGAGGTCCACGACGAGAACGCGTTCGCGGTCGGCGGCGTCTGCGGGCACGCGGGCCTTTTCGGCACGGCGGCCGACGTGGCCGCGCTTGCGCGCGTATTCCGCGACGGCGCGGTGGTCGGCAACGAGCTGGCGGCGCTCGCGCGCACCGAACAGGTTGCGGGCGACAACATCCGCCGGGGCCTCGGTCTTGCCCTGCGCGCCCCAAACGGGCCGATGTGCGGCCGCTATTTCTCGCTCGACGCCTACGGTCACACCGGATTCACCGGCACGAGCCTCTGGATCGATCCAGCGATCGACCTCACCGTCATCATCCTCACCAACCGCGTGTACTTCGGTCGCCAGAACGACGATGCGCTCTACCAGTTCCGCATCGCCGTCCATGAGGCGCTCTCCGCGCCCTGATCTACGCCGCGATGAGGCGGTAACGCTCGTCCAGCGCCGACCGCGGGCCTGCATCGCTCCATCGCTCGTGAAGACCGCGCACCATCGCGCAGCGGCGAACGATCCGCCTGCCCTCGAGATCGCCGCGCACCGACAGCAGCTTTTCGATCTGGACCGTCGTTTCCGTCAGATGGGCCGCGATCTGATTCACGCGCCGCCGCACATCCATCTCGTAGGTGCCCCAAAGTGACGGGCGAGTCAGCGCGTCGTCCGCGAGCGACGCGAGCTGCGCATCGCTCCGCGCACGCGCGCTGCCGAGCAGCTCCAGGATGCGGATGATCCCCGCTGTCCGCGACTCGCCGAACTCCGCCTCGGGAGGCGACAGCCGATCGCACGGGAGCCGTGATTCGGGGATTGCGAGGGGCTCGTCGTCGCGGCGGCCCGCCGACCACTGGACCTGCGCCGCGTACCGCAGCTCGACGGCGATCGCGTGGCGGAGGATGTCGCGAAGCGTCCACTCGGCATCGCGAGCGCTATCGAGGATCGCATCGTCATGACCGACGAGCGCGCCGATGAGATCGCCGTAGGCCGCTTGCGCGAAGTCGAGGATCCGCGCGCTTTCGGACCGCGCCGGTTGGGTCTCGGCGGCGAGGGCCTGCTCGCGGCGCAGCTGGTCGTAGAGGAAGAACTGCGGCGTGTTTCGCTCGCCGCCCACCGGTACCGGTCGATGGAGATCCGCGTCGGCAAGCCGAGCGATCCGCGCGAGCGCTGCCAGCGGCGGCGGCACGCGCCGTAGTCTGCGACCGCGCGCCGCCGCGTACGACAATGCAGTCGTGATCGCGATCGGCATGATGTCGGGGACGTCTGCGGACGGCGTCGACCTCGCCGCGATCGACATCGAGGGCGCCGAGGTCCGGCTCGTGTCGAGCTCCCGGTACGACTATCCGGAGGACTTGCGCGAGCGTGTCCTGCGCGCCGCCGCCGGCGACGCGGTCGGCGCGGCCGAGATCGCGGCGCTGCACGTCGCACTGGGTGACAGCTACGCCGAAGCGGCCGCCGCTCTGGTGGGCAAGCTCGAGCGACCGCCCGAGTTGATCGCGGTCCACGGGCAAACGGTCGCGCACGTGCCTTCGCGCCATGCCACCCTGCAGCTCGGCGACGCATCTCGCGTCGCCATCCGGACCGGGATCACGACCGTTTGCGATTTCCGCAGCGCGGACATGGCCGCGGGCGGCGAGGGCGCTCCGCTCGTGCCGTTCGCCGATTGGGTGCTCTTCGCGAAGCGCGCGCCGGTCACGCTGCTGAATCTCGGCGGCATCGCGAACCTCACCCTCATGCCGACCGACCGCAAGGAGGACGTCATCGCGTTTGACACCGGCCCGGCGAACATGGTCAGCGACCTGATCGCGCGACGCGCGGGTCGCCGCTTCGACGATCGCGGGCAAGGCGCAGCCCGCGGCCGCGTCGACGAGGACGCCCTCGCGTGGGCGCTTCGCAATGACTATTTCGCGCGGCGCGCACCCAAGAGCACGGGCCGAGAGGATTTCGGACAACCGTTCGCGGACGAGCTCACCCAGCGTGTCTCGCGCGACGGCGGCACCCACGACGACATGCTCGCCACCGCGATCGCGCTGACGGCGCGCACCGTCGCGGATGGTCTCGCCCGCGAGTCGCCGAAAGGCGCCCAGTGGCGCGAGCTGATCGTCGCCGGAGGCGGAGCGATGAACACGACGCTCATCGAACGGTTGCGTGAGGCCGTCGGGCCGCTTCGCGTTCGGACCATGGACGAGCTCGGCATCCCGGTCACCTCCCGCGAGGCCGTCGCGTTCGCGATCCTCGGGGCATACCGGATTCGCGGGCTCCCCAATACCCTGCCGAGCGCGACCGGAGCCAAGCGGGCCGTGTCCGGCGGCGCGATCCACCACCCCTGATGGCCGCCGTCGCGATCGGGATCGATGCTGGCGCATCGAAGACGCGCGCTTTCGCGGTCGATCGCGATGGATCGGTCGTCGGGCGCGGCGCAGGTGGCGGCGCCAATCTGCTCTCGTCTCCCGATCCGGCCGGCTCGATCGGAGCGGCGCTGGCCGAATCGCTGGGCGACGCGACGGCAGTCGCGATCGTGCTCTCGTGCGCGGGCGGCGATCGACCGGCCGATCGCGACCGCGGCCGCGCGATCCTCACGCAGCTCGCCGGACCGTCGACGCGCGTCGACGTCACCGGCGATGCGATCGCGGCGCTGTACGCCGGCAATCCCGCTGGCTGTGGCGTCGTGCTCATCTCGGGCACTGGCTCGATCGCGTTCGGCCGCAACGAAGAGGGCGAAGAGCGGCGCGCCGGCGGCTGGGGCCACCTCATCGGTGACGAGGGGTCGGCAGTGTGGATCGGGCTCGAAGGTCTTCGCGCAGCGGCACATCACACCGACGGGCGCGGTGCGGCGACGGCGATCACCGAGCACGTGACCCGCGAGCTCGGCGTAGACACGTTCATGGACACGCTTGCCCTGCTGTACGGCAAGCCGCACCCCGCGCCTGCGGTGCTCGCTGGCGCACGCGCGGTGGCGCGCGCGTGCGCGGAGAACGACCCGATCGCCGTGTCGATCGTCCGGCGCGGTGCGCATGCGCTCGCGCGGGCCGCGTCGGTGGTCGCTGCCGAGCTTGCGCTCGAGAGCGGACCGCTCTACCTCGCCGGCGGCGCGTTCGAATCCCTGCCGTCGCTCGAGCGGGCCGTCCGCAGCGAGCTCCTCGGGATGCTCCCGCGCGCGTCGGTCGAACCGGTGCGCGAGGAGCCGGCCATGGGCGCGGCCCGTCTCGCGATGCGTCTCGCTTGGGGCAGCTGATGGAGCGCCGGACCGAAGCACGCAACCCGAGGGCGCGCGGGCTCTCATCGATGCCGACGCGCGAGATCCTCGAGCTGCTCAACGACGAGGACGCGACGGTGCCCGCCGCGGTGCGGCGCGCCTTACCCGAGATCGAGCGCGCGGTCGAGCTGGTCGTCGCCTCGCTGGCGAAGGGTGGCCACCTCTTCTATGTCGGGGCCGGGACGAGCGGACGTCTCGGCGTACTCGACGCGAGCGAGATGCCGCCGACGTTCGGGGTCGACCCCGAGATGGTGACCGGGATCATCGCAGGCGGCGACCACGCCCTCCGGATGTCGATCGAAGGCGCGGAGGACAAACCGCTGGGCATCCGCGACCTTTCGCCGCGATTCCGGCCCGGCGACGTCGTCGTCGGGATCTCCGCGAGCGGGCGTGCGCCCTACGTCGTCGACGCGGTCGCGAACGCGAAAGCAGACCTTCACGCCGCGGCGACGATCGCGATCACCTTCAACGCGACCTCGGAGCTCGCGCGCGCCGCCGACGTTGCGATCGTCGTCGACGTGGGTCCGGAAATCCTCGCGGGATCGAGCCGCATGAAAGCAGGGACCGCGACAAAGCTCATCCTCAACATGCTCTCGACGACGGCGATGGTGAAGCTCGGCCGGACGCGCGACGACCTCATGGTCGACCTGCGGCCGACGAACGCGAAGCTTCGCGAGCGCGCCATCCGCATGGTCGCGGCGGAAGCCGCCGTGCCGGCGGACGAGGCGGAGCGACGGCTAGAGCGGTGGGGCTGGCACGTGCGCGCGGCGATCGAGGACCGGTGGCCCGGCGCCTGATCGTCAATGCGGACGACTTCGGCAGGGCCGAGGGTATCGACCGCGGCATCCTCCGCGCGCACCGCGATGGGATCGTGACCAGCACCACGCTTATGACGAACGCGCCGGCGACCGTGCACGCCGCCCACCTCGCGCGGGAAACTCCCACCCTGGATGTCGGCGTTCATCTGGTGCTCACCTATGCGCGACCGCTGACCGATCCGGTTCGGCTGCGGTCCATCGTTCGTGACGACGGGACCTTCCTTAGGCCGAGCGAGCTGCTCGAGCGCCCCATCGAGCGTGAGGAGGCCCTGCTCGAGTACCGCGCGCAGTTCGCGCGTGCGCGCGAGCTGATCGGCCGGGATCCGTCTCACGTCGACTCGCACCACTGGGTACACGATCATCCGGCCCTCTCCTGGGCGCTCTGCGAGCTCGCGCGCGAGACCGGCGCGGCCGCTCGCGCACACGATCCGAAGCAGCGCGACGAGTACCGTGCGAAAGGGGTGCGCACGCCGGACTGGTTCGTCCGCGCGTTCCAGCACGAGGGCCATGTCGGGGTCGACTCGCTCCTCGGGATCCTCACCGGTCTCGCCGAGGGCACGAGCGAGCTCATGTGTCATCCCGGCGAGCCCGATCCGGCGCTGTCCACGACCTCCGCATACGCGAAGCTGCGTCCGGAGGAGCTCGCGACGTTGACCGACGCGCACGTGCGCACGCTGATCGGGCGCGAGGCGATCACGCTGACGACGTTCGCAGCGCTATGAATTCCCGCGAGCGTGTGACACGGGCGCTGAGCGGCGAAAGCGTCGATCGCATCCCATTCGCCGTATGGCGCCACTTCTACCCCGATGAGAACCAAGGAGCGGCGACGCTCGCCCAGACGACGATCGCGTTCACCAAGCGGCACCGTCTGGATCTGGTGAAGTACAACCCGAGAGCCCACTACCACGCCGAGCCGTGGGGAACCGAGTACGCCTATCACGGATCGGCGAGCCCAACGCTCGTCCGCTACGCGATCGGACCGCGCGGAAGCTGGTCGCTCGTCACACGGAAGGGTGCCGACGAGCCGGCGTTCCGCGACCTCGTCGAGGGACTTCGCATCGTCCGCCGTGCACTGCCGGAGACCCCCGTCCTCGCGACCATCTTCACGCCACTCGGGGTGCTCGAGCGGCTTGCGGGCCACGAGCGCGTCGTCAAGGACATCGAGAGCCGACCCGACGACGTGCTGGCCGCGCTCGATGCGGTCGCGGACACGTTCGCGGCGCTCGCGACCGCGTGCTCCGAGGTCGCGGACGGGATCTTCCTCGCGACGACGAACTGGGCGCGAGCCGACGGTCTTGCTCCCGGCGAGTACCGCCGGTTCGGCACGCCTTTCGATCTGCGCGTGCTCGCCGGTGCCCGAGGCGCGTCGCTCAACGTGCTTCACGTCTGTGGCGAGCGCGCGTACGTCGTCGATCTGGCGCGTTATCCGGTCGGGGCCGTGTCGTGGAACCCGCGCCTTGGCGGCAACCCGAACCTGGCGGCGTTCCTCGCGGCCGTGCCCGATCGCGGCGCGATCGGTGGCTTCTCCGACGGCGCGTTCAGCTCACCCGACGGCGCGCTGGCCCGCCGCGAGGCCGCGGACGATCGGGCACAGACGCGCGGCGTCCGCTGGCTCGCCGCGGGCGGCTGCACGATCCCCGTCGAGTCGCGTCCCGAAGCGATCGACGCCGCACGCACCGCTCTTGGATAAGGCGCTCTGGGTCGTCCGCGACAAGATCACCGCGAAGGCCGCGATCGATGACCTCATGGCCGACGCGACCACCCGCGGCATCCACGACGTCGTCGTCCAGGTCCGCGGCCGCGGCGATGCCTATTACGCGTCGACTCTGGAGCCTCGAGCTGAGAGTCTCGCGCCCGGGGGCTGGGGACAGGGGCAGGGGCCCAGGGGGCAGGGGCCCCCTGACGCGGAGCGGAGCGCGAAGCGACAGCCCCCCAACGGGCTCGATCCACTCGGCCACTGCGTGCGCGCCGGGGCCGCGGTCGGCGTGCGGGTGCACGCCTGGGGAAACGTCTTCTTCGTCTGGTCGAGCGCGGACGGAAAGCTCCCCGTCTCACCCGAGCACCTTGTCCACCGCCACCCGGAGTGGCTCCTCCGTCCAGGCGGCGCGCGGTACCTCGACCCGATGGGCGGTAAGGACTGGGAAGGCATCTACGTCGACCCGACGAACGACGAGGCGCGCGACCACACGCTCGCGGTTTTCACTGAGATCGTCCGGACCTATCGGGTCGAGGGCTTTCATTACGACTACGTGCGCTACCCGCAGGTCACTTACGCGTCTTCCCCCGAGGATCACGCGGCGGTAACGGCGCTCGTGCGCGCCGGCGCGGAGCGGCTGCGCGCGGCACGGCCCGGCGTCGTGATCTCCGCCGCCGTCTTTCCGGATCCGGACACGGCACGCGAGCGCGTGCTCCAGCGATGGCCTGAGTGGGCACGCGAGGGATGGATCGACCTGGTCTGCCCGATGGCGTATCGCGAAGAGACCGCTGAGGTCACGCGTTTGCTCGCGAAGGCGCGCAAAGCCGCTCCGAATACGCGTATGTGGGGAGGGCTGATGGCGTACCCGGGTGAGCGCGAGCGGCTGCGCGACCAGGTGCGCGGGGCACGCGAGGCGGGATGCGACGGCGCGATCCTCTTCGCGTACGACCCAACGCAGAGGGATCTCCTCGATGTGTTTGCGGCTTCGTAGCAGTGTTCAGCCCTTTTCGGGGGCCGGGGGGCAGAGACGTGCGACTGCTTCTAGGATGATGCGCCCATGCCCGAGCAGCCGACACCAACCCCGGTAGCAGCACCAGCCGAAGAGGTACAGCGCCCAGATCCGCTTGCCGCCGCGGTCGCCGAGGCGGTCACGAAGCTGCGCCGGACGGCCGGGCTCTCCGAGCGCGCCGCGGCACGTCGGCTCGGGACGTCGCAGACCCAGCTCCGCCGGATGGAAGATCCGCGCTATCTGCCGTCGCTTCGGTCGCTGGCGCGAGTGGCGGCGGCCTACGGGTTCCGCCTGCAGGTGGAGTTCGTCGCGCAGGACGCGCCAAAGCCCAAGGTTCCGGCCCGTCCGAACAAGCGCGCCACGGCTAGCAGGTCCGCGTCACCTTCGCGAGTCCGGCGGGCCGCTCAGGGTCGCGTCCGTGTCGCCGCGCGAGGGCGACGGCGAGCAGCTGCGCCACGACGACGAGGCTGATCGGAACGAGCGTCTCCGAAAGAGGCGCCTTCAGCAGCACCGCCTCGCGAGCCCGCTCCGCGACCCGCTCGTCGTTCGTCACGGCATAGACGCGCGCCCCGCGGCGCGCCAACGACGAGGCCAGCGAGCGGGACTCGGCCTCGGTCGCACCCCGGGAGGTGAGGAGAAGAACCGGGGTTCCGCGCCGGAGGAGTGTGCGCGGGCCGTGCGCGAAGTCCGCGCTCGAGTACGGTTCGGCCCAGATCCGAGCGAGCTCCTTGATCTTGAGTGCGGCCTCGAGCGCCGCGGGATAGAGATAGCCGCGGCCGAGCACGATGACCGTCGGCGCGCGGCCGATCGCTCTTGCGAGCCGCTCGACGGAGGCATCCGTCTCGGCCGCCTCGCTGACCGCGTCGGCGAGACCGGCGAGCGAGAGCGCGCTTCGACCGCGCGCTTCGGCGGTCGTCGACGCGAGGAGCGCGAGCGCGACGCACGTGGCGGTGAACGTCTTTGTCGCTGCGACCTCATGCTCGACGCCGGCGCGGAGCGCGAACACATGCTCGGCGCTGCGACCGAGGGCGGACTTGGGACGGTTCGTGAACGCGATGGTCACCGCTCCCGCGCGCCGACCTTCCGCCACGACCGCGGCGACATCCGGCGAGGCGCCTGACTGGGAGATCCCGATGACCGCACCGCGGACATAGCTCGGCGGGGCGTTGTAGCGGGTGACGAGCGAAGGCGCGGCGAGCGCGGTGACGATCCCGGCGATGCTCTCGAGCAGGTACTTCCCGTAGGTCGCCGCGTTGTCCGAGGAGCCTCGGGCGACAAGTGTCACGTGTTCGACCCGCGCCAGCGCTCGGCCGAGTCCTCGGACTTCGGGCCAGCCTTCGTCGAGAAGCCTCCGTACGACCGCCGGCTGCTGCTTTATCTCGTCGCGAAGCGACATCGCGCGGATGATGCCCGAGCGGTACTTCCGGTACAGGACCACCAGGCCTCTCGACGCGTCCGAGGCCGCGGGCGAGGCTCGCTCACGAGCGGTGAAGGAGCTGGGGAGCGTCCCGCCGAGTCGGCGGCGGTGGCGACGAACGCTGCGAACAGGTCTCTTCTGGACCGCGCTCGGACTGGGCGCGGCGAGCCTTTCGTACGCCTGCGACCCGACCGTCGCGGCACGGTCGCTCGGATTCGACCGGCCGCAGACCATGCTTTTCTTCGTGCTCGTACCGATCCCCGCCCTAGCGCTCGGCGTCCGCAGCCTGGCGCTCGCGCTCCGGCTGCGCGCGGCGTCCGACGTCGCGGACCGCGCCGCGGAATACCTCGCGGAGCACTTGTCCGAGAGCTTCGTCGTCGTCTCGCACTACGGTCCGCGCGATGGCGGGGAGGACGACGTCCCGCTCGTGATCATCGGACCGCCCGGTGTGCTGGTCGTTCAACCGCGCGAGTGCGAAGGCGAGCTCGCGTGCTATCAGGACAACTGGTACCGAACGCGCGCGTACGGCGTCGGCCGGCGGCTCCGCGGCGCGTCCGTGTCGAAGCTCGCGCGCTGGAATGCCGGGCGGGTGCGGCGAGATCTAGCGAAGAGCGGTTTCGTCCGGGCATCGGTCGAGGGGTGCGTGGTGTTCATGGGCGCGCGCCTGGCGGACGTGGCCAGCTCGTGCGTTCCGGTGTACGAGAGCCTCGACGCCCTCGTGACGCAGCTCGAAAGCCGGCCACAGCTTCAATCCTCACCCGCGCGCATGCGGGCACTCGCGGAGGCGCTCCTGGGCTCCGCGCGGCTCGCCCTCGTGTAGCGCCGCAAAAACGAACCGGTTTTTCACAAGTCCGCGAACGACCCCGGCTTAGGATTCGGTCTGTGACCGCGCGCATCGTCGTCGTGGAAGACGATCCGTCGGTGGCCGAGCTGGTCACGCTCTACCTACGGAACGCGGAGTTCATCGTGGAGCACGCGCGCACCGCGGCGGAGGCGCGCGCGAAGATCGGCGAGACGAAGCCCGCGCTCATCGTGCTCGACATCGGCCTTCCCGACGCGAACGGCCTCGACCTCCTGCGCGAGATCCGCCAGCACGCCGACACCCCGGTCCTCGCTCTCACCGCGCGGAGTGAGGACATGCAGAAGATCGAAGCGCTCGAGTCGGGGATGGACGACTACATGACCAAGCCGTTCAACCCGAAGGAGCTCGTCGCGCGGGTGCGCGCCGTCCTACGCCGCGCCGCGGGTCTGCCGGGCGGCGGTCGGACCCTCGAGGTCGGCAATCTCCGCGTCGATCCGGCCCGTCACGAGGTCCATGTCGGCGACCGGTCCGTGAGCCTCCGCGCGAAGGAGTTCGAGCTCCTCGAAGCCTTCTGCCGTCAGCCCGGCATCGTCCTGACGCGCGACCGTCTGCTCGAAGAGGTCTGGGGCTTCGCGTATCCGGGCGAGACGCGAACTGTCGACGTCCACGTGAAGCAGCTGAGGGACAAGCTCACCGGCGCCGAGGCGAAGATCGAGACGGTGTGGGGCGTCGGATACAAGCTGGTGGCTCCCGCGTGAGCGTGACCCAAAGCATCGCGACGCGGCTCTTCCTCTCGTACCTCGCGGTGGTGCTCGTCGGAACTGTCGCGGCCGGCGTGACTATCTCGGGACTGCTGTTGCGGTATGAGAACGATCAGACGCGCCTGCACCTCGAGGAGCTCTCGGCGCCGTTCCTGACCGCGATCCAGTCCGGGGTCCGCGCGGGACAGCAGCCGCGCGAGATCGTCGACGCGCTGACCGAGCAGGCGCATGCCGCCAACGCACGGCTGCTCGTCACGACCGCCCAGCGGCGGGTGGTCGTCGATAGCGAGTCGCGCCTGATAGGCACTTTGCTGCCGCAGCCCCAGAGCGCGAACGAGGGCGAGTTCGCCGACAGCGACGGGCAATGGATCTTCGTCCGCCAGCAGCTTCGTCAGGCGGCCGCCGGCGGCGTCGGCCTCGGCTTCGTCGTCGTCGCGCGGCCGCGCGCGGTCATCGGCGATTCACTGCGCGCGCTGCTGCCGTCGCTCGCGATCAGCGCGCTCGTCGCGGTCGGCTTCGCGCTCATCGTCGGCGGACTTTTGTCGCAGACGATCACCAAACCTCTGCGCGATCTGGCCAACGGCGCGCGCGCGTTCGCGCGAGGCAACTACAAGACACGCGTGAGCGCCGCGGGACCCGCCGAGGTCGCCGACATGGGGCGGGCGTTCAACGACATGGCCGACGAGATCGAGCGTTCGCGCGGTGCGGAGCAGTCGTTCCTCGCCGACATCTCTCACGAGCTTCGTACGCCTCTCACCTCCATCCAGGGGTTTGCACAAGCCATCGTCGACGGCGAGGCGCGAGGCGACGCGGTACAGAGCGCCGCCGACGTGATCCATCGCGAGGCGCGCCGTCTCGTCCGGATGGTCGAAGGCCTGCTTCAGGTCGCCAAGCTTTCTTCGGGGACGGAGAGGCTCGCGCGCGAGGACGTGCAGCCAGCGCGGCTTATCGAGAGCGCGGTCGCCGCCATGGACGTCCAGGCGCACGACGCGGGAGTGCGATTCGAAGTGGCGGACGCGAGCGCGCTCCCCACGATCCGCGGAGATCCGGACAAGCTCGCGCAGCTCATCCTCAACCTCCTCGACAACGCGGTTAAGCATTCGCCGCGAGGTGCGGCCGTCCAGATCCGCGGGGAGCGCGCCGACGGCACGGTCATCGTGCGCGTGCGCGACGCGGGCTCGGGTCTGCCGGAAGGCGCGCAGGTTCGCCTCTTCCAGCGCTTCTATCGCGGGGAGAACGCGATGCGGAACGGCGCCGGGCTCGGCCTCGCGATCGCTCAGGCGATCGCGCAAGCGCACGGGGGAAACGTCAGCGCGCACAACCTCGAGGGTGGCGGCGCCGAGTTCGCGGTGCGGCTGCCGATCGCCAGCAGCGCTGGGTGAGGACGCTCACGGTAAAGGACCGGAAAGAATGGGCGGCGTGGCTGCGCTCGCACCACCGGACTGCGAAGGAGATCTGGCTCGTCTACCACCGGAAGGCCTCCGGGAAGCCACGCATCGCCTACAACGACGCGGTCGAGGAGGCGCTCCGTTTCGGCTGGATCGACAGCCAGCAGAAGGGCATCGATGCCGATCGCTTCGCGCAGCGGTTCTCACCGCGACGACCAGGCAGCCCATGGTCGGAGATGAACAAAGCGCGGCTGCGCAAGCTCACGGCCGCGGGAAAGATGTCCGCCGCCGGCCTCGTGGCCGCGAAGGGTGTGCGCCTGCGCGAGCGGTTCGTCGTGCCACGCGATATCGCGGCGGCGATCCGGGCCGATCCGACCGCTGCACGGGCTTTCCGGGCGCTGCCGAGGCAGTACGTCCGAATCCGCATCGGTTTCATCGACGCGGCGCGAAACCGGCCGGCGGAGTTTCGCAAGCGGCTCCGCTACTTCATCACAATGACCGCGAGGGGCAACACGTTCGGGTATGTGAAGGAGTTCGCCGGCAGGGGGAGGAGCGTCCATGGCGCTGGGCGGAACGATCCGCGGTAAGACAACGACGTTGCGCCTCCCGGTCGAGGCCGACCTCGCGTCGTACAACGACTGGATGGCCGACATGCGCGTGCGCCACGCGCATTGGGTGTGGCACGAGCCGGCCATGCCCGCGACATGGAAGGAACGGTTCACCGAAGCCGCAAAAGACAAGCAGCTCCTGCTCTGGTCGATCGAGTCCGGTGGCGTGCTCGTCGGCCTCGCGGTGGCGCATCTCTGGTCGATGGGCAACTCGGTCGACCTCAATCATCTCGTCATCGATCCTGAGCGGTGGCGCCGCGGTTACGGCTGCGACGCCGCGCTCGCCCTCCACCGCTTCTTCTTCGATTACCTCGACCTCCGCCGTGCGCAGGCCGACACGCGCGCGGACAATGCCGCGGCTCTGCGCATCGCCGAGGCGATGGGCTACGTCGAATACGCGCGCGGGCATAACGCTCACTACCGCAATGGGTCGTACGTCGACGAGGTCAAGCTCATCGTCGAGAAAGAGGCGTGGCAGGAGCGCTGGCGCTCGGAACGCGAGTACCCGCCGGTCCCACCGGAGGCGGTCCGCTGATGTTCGGGCCGCGGATCGAAGGACGGACCGGCGTGAGCCTGATCCCGCCAACGCTCGAGCATTTCAACCTTCACGCGCGATGGATGATGGAGCCCGAGGTTGGCCGTTTCTGGGGTCCCCGCTTCGGCGATGTCACGCCCGAGCGGCAGGAGGAGCGCTTCAAGAAGGCTGGCACAGACCAAACGCAGATCCAATGGACGATTGTTTACGAGAAACAGCCTGTTGGGTTCACTGGGATCTTCGACATCAACTGGGTGAATCGCGATGGCGAGAGTGGCATCTTCATCGGGCGGCACGATCTCTATGGCCGCGGCATCGCGAGCGAGGCGGTACGGCTACGGACGAGTTTCGCGTGGAACGAACTTCGCCTCCACCGCGTCCACAACTGGATCGCGCACGCGAACCGTGGAAGCAGACGCGCGAACGAGAAGTCAGGCTACCGGCAGATGGGACTCTTCAAGCGCTCCTATTTTCGCTCGGGTGAGTGGTACGACGAGTGGCTCGGTGAAGCCTTCCCGGAGACCTTCCCCGACAAGGTTTGAACTGTTAGGCTTGATGTGCCCCAAAGGGGCAGCGGCGACGAGAGTCAGCACGCGGGTCGAGTGAGGCACTTCCTCCCGGATCCTGGCGAGGCTCAAAGCGGCGCAACAAACAAAGGGAGGAAGCTTCAAAAGTGAGCTTCTCTGACAAGACGCTGACCTGCAAAGACTGCGGTCAGGAATTCGTGTGGACTTCTGGGGAACAGGAGTTCTACGCCTCGCGCGGTCTCATGAACGAGCCGGGACGCTGTCCATCGTGCCGTGCCGCGCGTCGCGCCTCCGGCGGAAGCTACGCCGGCGGTGGCGGCTCGTACGGCGGCCGTGGCATGGGGGGTCCGCGTGAGTTCTTCACGGCGACCTGCAGCAACTGCGGCGGCGAGGCGCGCGTGCCATTCCAGCCGCGCGGCGACAAGCCCGTGTACTGCAGCTCGTGCTTCGAGCAGGTCCGTCCATCGGCATCGCGTAGCCGGTACGCCTAAGAGGCGTTTCGACGCGGAAATGAGAGGCCCCGCCGAGAGGCGGGGCTTCTTCTTTGCCGGCTAAAAGCCCTGCGCGTACACGCGCTGGATCGGCAGGTAATAGCTGATGCGGTGCTGCTTGCCGAAGTTGTCCCGCATCGCCTCATCGACCTTGCCCTGGTCCTCGTAGTACCGGAGCGCGAGGCGGCGGATGTCGGCGTGCGCGATCGCCTGATCGTGCTCGATGCGCACCCGGCCGTCGACCCGCACGAACGTGTAGCCGTCCGCGACCATCACGCTGATCCGCGGGTCGAGAGCGAGGTTGCGGTCCTTGATCCGACCTTCCGCGCTGTTGACGACGATCTCGTCGCCGTCGAGCAGGTACCACATGACCGCAAGATGCGGAGAGCCATCGGGGTTCTTCGAGCCGACCACCGCGAATCGTTTCGCCTCGAGAAAGCGGCGCAGCTC
>Ga0209689_1000504_pt1 | contig 26992 bp, 20 predicted proteins | sample GraSoiAngelo_149_FD_187119 | JGI IMG/M metagenome (GOLD analysis project Ga0209689, IMG submission 187119) | Grasslands soil microbial communities from the Angelo Coastal Reserve, California, USA - 14_1009_09_30cm (SPAdes) (version 2) | ecosystem: Environmental > Terrestrial > Soil > Grasslands ... | reverse complement strand
CAGCGGCTCTCGCGGAACTGCTGTTTGCCGGGCACATTTGCCGGGCGCATGCACTTGACATTCGCAGAAGGTTTGCAGGAAACTTTTGACTTTGGCACATTTCGTGTCTGGATGACCCGATGGCTGTCCGATTACACGATCATGGTTGTACGGGGCTAGAATGCCACTCGAAATGCCATTCCATGAATCAAGCGAATCGCCCACTTGACTTCATCCAGGAGGGCTATAAATTTAACTTACAGTTAATCAATAACTAGCTCAAACATCGAATTCAAGGTAATGCTTTAAGATCAAGAGACCAAAAGAGATGGGGAGAACGAGCAGGATCCTGCTGAAACTGGCTCCGGAGGATCGGCCCACGAAGTCACGTGCCGAAATACCGTCACTTACGGAAGTGGTCCAGAATCGCTTCCGCTTGCGAACGGGTCACGACCGAGGACAGCGCGGCGACGTCCGCCTGCTTTACAGCCTGCACGCTGCCAAAGTGTTCGAGCAGGCGGCGCGTGGTGTGCTCGCCAACTCCAGGAATCTCTCGCAGCTCAGTCGAGCGGTCGCGCATCTGGCGGCGCTTGCGATGGAAAGTCACAGCGAAACGATGTGCCTCGTTGCGGATCAACTGCACCAGGTGCAGTACAGGTGAGTGATGATCGAGGACTACGGGTTCGTCCTCTTGTCCGGAGACGTAGATGATTTCTTCTCTTTTTGCAATCGCGGCCAGCGGTTGATTGATGATCTCCAGTGAATCGAGTGCTTCGGCGGCGGCATGGAGTTGACCGAGGCCGCCATCGATCAACACCAGGCTGGGCATCGGCTTCTTCTCTTCCTGCAGTCGTTTATATCGTCGCGTGACTACCTCGCGCATAGCGGCGAAGTCGTCCACTCCATCCACGGTCCTGATGATGAACTTGCGGTAGTCGGACTTCTTCATCTGGCCGTCCTCCCACACCACCATCGAAGCGACGGTCTCGGCGCCCTGAATGTGCGAGATGTCGAAGCACTCGATGCGCTTGGGCAAGTCCGGAAGGCCGAGGGCTTCCTGCAAAGCGTCCTGAATGGCGCGCGTGTTCGGCTTCATCACCCGGAAGCGCTGATCGTAGGATTGCTTGGCATTGTTGCCCGCGAGGTCGAGCAGCGACCGCTTTTCCCCACGCTGCGGGACTAGGATGTGCACGCGTGTGAGTCGCCCACCATCGCTGGCAATCTGCTCTGAAAGGAGTTCTTCCAGCATCTCGCGGTCTTCGAATTCCACCGGAACATAAATATTGCGCGGCACGTAGGGCTGTCCAATGTAGAGCTGCTTGAGCAGCGCGGACAAAAATTCGAGGGGATGGAACTCGCTCTGCGAACTATCTGCCGAGCTTGGCTCGGCTGCGGCAGCCGAGGACGGCTGACTGAGCGAAGTTTCCGGCAAATCTTCCCAGAAGAATTCCCGCCGGTCCATGACCCGGCCGCTGCGCATGTGGAATAAATTCACGGCCACCATGCCGTTTTCGTAGTGGTAGCCAAAGACGTCGGCGTCGTCGCCCTCGACGGCTGCGATGCGCTGCTTCTCCTGCAACTGCTCCACCGTCGAGATCAGGTCGCGACACTTTGCCGCCCGCTCGTATTCCTGCGCTGCTGCAGCTTCGTCCATGCGCACGCTGAGTGACCGCACCAGATCGGTCTGACGGCCTCCGAGGAACAGCTTCACGTCTCGTACCGCTTCCTGATAGGCCTCAGGGGTGGTCAGACCCTCGACGCAGGGACCGAGACAGCGCCGGATGTAGAACTGTAAACAGGGACGCGGATGAAAGCGCGTCAGATCCACTTTGCACGAGGGAATCAGAAAATGCCGGTGGATCAGGTCAACAATCCGGTACGCCAAGTTGGCAGGGAAGTAGGGGCCGTAGTAGGCGCTGCCATCTTTTCTAAGGCGGCGCGTGACATAGACTCGCGGGAATCGCTCCCCCAAAGTGAGCTTTATGTAAGGATAAGTCTTATCGTCGCGCAGCAGGATGTTGAAACGCGGCTTTCTCTGCTTGATGAGATTATTTTCGAGAGCAAGCGCCTCTTTGTTGTTGGCGACGACGATATAGTCAACATCCACCGCTTCGCGTACCAGGGTTCCAGTCTTCGCGTCCTCAATGCGGCCTTCGTGAAAATAGGAGCTAACCCGGCTGCGGAGGTTCTTGGCCTTGCCGACATAAATAACCTGGCCCTCTGCGTTCTTGTAGAGATACACCCCGGCAGAAGTCGGCAGGCTACGGATTTTGGCGGCCAGGTCCATGGGTGATAAATAGCGCTCAAATTTATTTTAGTTGAAACCAGCGAAGAGAACTCCTAAGCTCGGTCACAAAATAAAGGCAGATAGAAAGGACGTTCAAGCGATTCACTTCGGAAGTCGCCCCGAATTCTTACCATGCTAGGTTCCAGTGGCCTCAAACGCTGGCGCGAAAACTATTATGGCAGTGCGATCCTGGCTGCCCTTGCGAAGCCCATCGGTTTGGTCTGCCGACAGGTCAGTACTCAGCTCGAACGGAAGGTAAGGAAGAACGGAGTGACGGTTCCTCTGCCCAACGGTCGTACTTTGCGCCTCGCCCGTGATTCGGGTGTTGGCATGGCCTCGCTTCTGTTTTGGCGGGGTTTCGAAGGTTATGAACCAGAAACTTCCAAGACGTTGCGGTTCTTTTTCGAACGGGCGGACACATTTGTGGATGTCGGGGCGAACTATGGTTTCTATTCGGTCTTGAGTGCGAAGTGGAATTTCGTAGCGTTTGAACCTGTCCCGCAGATTTATGCCGGGCTGTTGAGGAACCTGGTGTTGAATGGCCTCGAGCGGCGCGTCGCCGCATATCAGATTGCATTGGCCGATCGCACCGGAACCGCCACGTTCTACCTGCCTCGGTCGGAAGGAAAAGACTTTGAAACGACCGGTACGCTGGCCTCTGAGAGTTGGCAAACCAGAAAACGATCTCCGCAGATTGAAGTAGAAACAGCGCGCTTTGATGACTTCGAGCAGTCACACTCGATGAAGGTTGACCCGGTAAAAATTGATGTTGAAGACCTCGACGCGGACGTTCTCAAGGGAATGCAGCAAACGATCCTTCGCGACCGACCTTTTATTGTTTGCGAGATCCTGCCGCGAGAACATGGCAATGAGAAAACTCGAGAGATGGTTAAGGCCCTGGGATACACGGCCTACTGGATCACTAACTGTGGTTACATTCCTGTGTCGCGCTTTGATGCGGATCGCAGTTCCTCCAAAGATTTCCTGCTCTCGCCGGTATGTGTCGCAGGCGATGTAGTCAATGATCTCGAGGCATTCTGGGAGTTGCGGCAGACATCCTGTCTACTCGCGTCCTGAGCACGATCCCTAGCCCACCGTATAAAATTTCCACCCGTCATGTGCGGTTTGCGCGCCCATTTGTGAGCAAAATGTGTGCACATCCTTGCAAGTGACTGTTCGGCAAGCACTTACAGTTTCGTCGTTACTTAAGCGATTGGCATCCCCATTGCTCAAGTACAGTGCGTTACACGAATTAGGACCTGACCTACGGTACTCAAACTTAAGAAATAGTTCGAGAAGAAGGAGCTTTCCTACATGAATCGCGCTTCGTTAACACTTTTGCTGGCCGCAGGGATGGCGTTCTCGCTGGGTTGTTCCACCAAGAACTATGTCCGTCAAGAAACCACACCGCTCATCAACAAGACCAACGAACTGGATGACCTGACCGCTAAGAACAGCAAAGACATCAAGGATGTCGATGCCCGCATCCAGGCCGGGTTGCAACAGGTCCAGACCAAGACCGCCGAGGTTGACCAGAAAGCTCTGGCCGCCGGCAAGTCAGCCGATGACGCCCAGACTCTGGCGAATGGTGCCGTGCAGCGCGTGGATAAGCTGAGCGCCACCGTCGCTAACCTGGACAATTATCATGTGGTCGCCGAGACATCGGTTCATTTCGGTTTCAACAAAGACAATCTGACCCCCAAGGCGAAAGAAGCCCTGGACCAGATGGCTACTGACATCCAGAACGCCAAGGGTTACATCATCGCGGTGGAAGGTGGTGCAGATTCGGTCGGGCCTGCGGATTACAACTACGACCTGAGCCAGCGCCGCGCCGACAGCGTTATTCAATACCTTGCGTCGGAGCACCAGGTACCGGCACACAAGATTTATCTGATCGGATTGGGCAAAGATAAGCCGGTAGAGTCCAACAAGACTGCGCAGGGTCGCGCCAAGAACCGTCGCGTGGATGTGCGCTTGATGACGAACACCAGCGCTGGAGAGACTCCAGCCCAGGCGCCGGCAGCAAATCCGAGCGCGAATCCAAGCACCAACCCGACGGCGCCGACGTCCGCTCCGCCGTCCAAGTAAAGTTTCCCTCCTCCCCGGAGGACTTCGCCAACCAGGCCGTCCCACTTCGGTGGACGGCCTGTTTTTTGTTTGCGCTTATTTCGGCAATCGGGCGGGCACGGGGAGACGCCCGCGGCTACAGCGCGGCGTTCAAAACCGTTACAATGTCTGAGATGCGGCGAACTATTTATCTCATGCCGTTGTTGCTCTTCCTGTGCGGTGGCGCATGGACGCAGCAAGAATCGAAGTCCGACGAGGGGCCGGGGGCAAACCAGGCTCCGCCGCGCTCGGAGCGAAACCAGGAGGCGGAGGAGAGTTCCAGCCGCGATACCAGAATTGATCTGCGTCCGCCGAAAGACGACGCCAGGAACCATCCCGAAAGCGCAGCCGCTGTGGCCGATGCCGAGGGCGATTCAAGTGGCACTGCAGCCGAGGGCGATGCCAACGGCTCCCCCGATGTGCAGGAGTTTCATCCCTGGGACCCGCACCGGGCGATGAAGGACGTCGAAGTAGGAGATTTCTACTTCAAGCGCAAGAATTACCGCGCCGCGCTCGATCGATATTCAGAGGCACTCTACTACAAGGACAACGATGCTCTGGCTACCTTTGGAATGGCGCAGTGCCAGGAAAAACTAGGTCTGGTGGATGAAGCCCGCAGCAACTACCAGGGGTATTTGAAAATCCTGCCGCACGGCCCGCTGGCTGCGGAAGCACAGAAGGGAATTGAGCGGCTGAACACTGACGGTACCGCGAATCGCAAGTAATCGATGATTTAGTAATTGGTAATTTGTAATTAGTAATTGACTTCTGCACGACGACCCAGGTGTACACATTACGAATTACAAATTACCAATTACCAATGCCCTCTACTTTTCCACCCGAATATATTCGCCGCTAGATGCGTTGACCGCGACCCGGAGCTTGGCGTCATCCCGGCTGGTGCCATACATCACGTGCCAGACCAGCTCGTTGGTAGCGCGACTCCAATCGAGCACATACAGGAGCGGGGTGTCCGGGTTCTTCTCGAGAACCTTCTCGCCGCCATGTTTCTGGGCCACTTCCAGGGCCTTATCAGAGTCAATCTTCAGAAACGCGATGTCAAAAACCTGAGTCGAAGAGTTGTTGGGATTGTAAGTGTCTTCCGAACCCGGGGAAATTCCGCGCGAGGGAGCATCGGGCGCATTGCTGCCGGACCAGATATAAGGCTTCACGCCGTGGTGCGCTGCCGACGCAAAAGAAGCGCGCCACACCGCGGACTTGCCGTCCTTACCGCGTGAGTCGGCGGTAAGCTGTGACTCCAGGCGGTAAGGTTGCGCATCACGCGCCCAGCCGTGGGCGGCTACATACAGCTTCTGAAATGCCGTTCTCCCGGTGACCTGTTCCGGGCCCTTAGGCTTAGAGGCCTCGGTTTCAGCGGGTTTTGTCGATTCTGACGAGCATCCAACCAGCATGACCATGGCCAGCACTGCCAGTAGCAGGTTTTTCATTGGCATTGTCCTGTAGTAATTTTGAGGCCGGAACTTCCGCGCATCATTCTAAACGAAGTGAAAGGGTTCACCGTGGATTTCTACCTTCAGAGGTTGCACGATGCGATTACCACCGCCATTCATGGAATGACGGTGGAGGATTGGGCGCGACATCCGGCAGGCGCCTCGCCAGAGAAGTGGTGCGCGGCGGAAGTGCTGGAGCATCTGTATCTGACCTATACTGATACCATCAGGGGCTTTGAGCGCGCGCTGAACTCAGGCAGACCAATGGCGAGTTCACCAACGCTGAAGCAGCGGGTGGCGACTGCATTGGTGGTCGGCTTGGGGCATATGCCAGGAGGCAGGGAGGCGCCGGAACGTACGCGACCGCGGGGTACGCCGGCGGAGAAATTGATTGCTGAAATCGGATCGCGAATTGCGGCGATGGACGAACTGATCGCACGTTCGGAAGCTCGTCATGGCAAGCATACGAAGCTGCTGGATCATCCCGTGCTCGGGCCACTGACTGCAAAGCAATGGCGAAAATTCCATTGGGTGCATGGCCAGCATCACGTGAAGCAGATAAAGAAAATGTGTGAGTCGCGGCTGGCGTAGATGTGGTCCAGAACCCAACCTGGTGATCCTGACTTCTAACTTTTATTTGGTGGCCAGAAAATTAAAGAGCTTTCCCTACGCTACGCACTCGAAAGCAACTAGAGCGATGTTTGAGATGTCTGCGGGCGATCAGAAAAACGCCCGGGGCTGGCATCCCGGGCGTTTTTCTTTCTCTTTGCAGCAATAAAATAGGGTTACGGGGTGAATTTGTAAATGGTGCCGTCGTCGCTGGGGCCGCCGTGCACGGTGGCGCCGTAGATGTTCCCGGCTGAATCAACGACCATTGGGTTGTAGGCGAAAGCACCATCCGGAGAGCCTTGGAAACGATACGCCACAGTTTCTGTCCAAGTTCCGTTGGCGCCTGGAGCTAGCTTGAAGATGGTGCCAAATCCCGCTCCGCCCTCGCTGGTCGTGCCGTACAAATTACCGGCTGCGTCAAAGACGACATTGGCAATCGAGCGGCTTCCGTCCTGCCCGCCTTTGAAACTGTAAAGCACTTTCTCAATCCAGGTTCCGTTGCTGTTGGGGGAAAGCTCGTAAACGCAGCCCAGATTGTTTGCCCCGTCGTAGTAGGTGGTGCCATAGAGATTGCCGGATTTGTCGAAAGTTAAACCGCCATAGGGAAATCCCGCATCGGGTTGACCCTTGAATGGATAAAGTGTGAGATAGTGCCATTTTCCATCCGGAGTGTGTGAGAGCCTAAAGGCCACGCCTTTTCCGTGCGCTCCTCCGGTTGTGGCTACCCCGAACAGATACCCGCCATGAAGAAGCAGTCGCCCGGCCGAGCCGCCTCCGCCATCCGCTCCACCAGTGAATGGGTGAAGGACCCGCAGACCCCAGGTTCCGTCTGGATGGGGTCTCAATCGATAAATGACGCCGACCCCAAAAGCCCCGCCGGTGGGAGTCATGCCGTACAGATTGCCGAGCCTGTCAATCGTCAGTCCACTGCCGGGGCCAGAGCCATCGTTGCGCCCGCTGAAGGTATGAATCACGCTGTGGAACCAGTTTGAGCCCGATCGCGTCAGCTTGAAAGCGACGCCGCAACCACCCTCGCAAACTCCACCGCCGCCGGTGACTGTGGTGCCATAAAGATTGCCCTGACTGTCAAGGGTGACGCCTTTGTAAGGCTCTCCGCCATCGGCGCCACCCGTGAAGTTGTAAAGAACGGTGTGGTGCCAGCCGGTAGCTGAAGGCGCCAATTGGAAAACTGTGCCACCACCGTGAAGACCGCCTCGCACTGTCGTACCGTAAATAGCGCCGGCGCTGTCGACGACCAAATCGGTGTCGGCGTACTCGCCATCCGCACCTCCCGCGAAGGTGAAGATCACCTTGGTCGTACTAGCCGAGGCCGTGACCACAAGCGCAAGCGCCACAAAAATAACCAGAAGCCCAGTCGTGAAATGCGAGAATCGTCTGCTTCCCATTTTCCCCTCCGTTCCGAAATCTTTGTGTTAACGAACTAAAGACTTCGGGAACCCGCGACAGAGTGGAACTATACCATCGAAATTCCTCGAAAGCACGCGTCCAGTGCGTTCTGGGGTGGGTTCAGAGAGGAGCGGGTGACACGCCACGGTCAATGAAAAGATTTTCATTCTGCGTTTATGCACAATTAATATTTGGGGAACATTGTCTCTAGTGCTCTCTTCCTGACCAAGATCCTGTCTTTGGGCACGGCCACCTGGGTTGCTTTGATGGGAACTAGGGAAACCGGCTACAAAGGTTTAGGGTTATGAGCAGAACCGAGGTTTCTTTGGAACCCAGGCTTTTGCAGTTACTCTCTCGTCAAGCTGCCAGTCTGCTCCAAGCAGATGGGTCGAAACATACAGAGTGATGTTTTCTAATCCTTTTCTCGATATCAAGCCAAGCTGCGTGCCCAAAAAGGGGGTTGCTCCATGAACTCACGTTTGAAAGGGTTTGGTTGGAGTCTTTTTGCTTTGGTACTTATCTACGGAGCCACCGCACACCTTCCAGCGGGCGCCCAAGTGGCGGGCGGAACGATTTCAGGGACGGTCGTCGACAGCAGCGGCAGAGTTATTCCTGGCGCACAAATATCGATCACGAACGTGGACACGGGGGTTAGCCGATCCGCCGCCACCAATGAAGAGGGGTTGTACACTGCGCCGAATCTGCTGCCGGGGAGCTACGAGCTAAAGTTTTCTGCGCCAGGATTCAAGACGGAGGTGCGGAGCGGCATCGTATTGACCGTCGGAGCAGCGGCGGTTTTGGATCTGACGATGCAAGTCGGCACCGCCATCGAGACTCTGCAGGTGACCGGCGAGGTTCCCGATGTACAGCTTGCCAGCTCCGACATCAGCGCCGTCGTCAACGCCACCACCGTCCGCGAGTTGCCTCTGAATGGCCGCAGTTGGACGGACCTGGCAGAACTACAGCCTGGGGTCAACGCAATCCAGACCCAGCCAACCTTCGCCGCCGGCACGGATCGAGGAAATCGCGGTTTCGGACAACAACTGACGATCTCGGGCGCCCGGCCGCAGCAGAACAATTATCGGCTGGATGGCGTTAGCCTGAACGATTACGCAAACGGAGCTCCAGGCAGCGTCCTGGGAGGGAACCTGGGTGTAGACGCCATCCAAGAATTTTCTGTCCTGACCAGCAACTACTCGGCGGAATACGGAAAAACGTCCGGTGGCGTCGTCAATGCCATTACACGTTCGGGAACCAATCAGTTTCATGGAAGTGTTTACGAGTTTCTTCGGAACAGCGCGTTGGATGCCAGGAACTATTTCGATGGAGACAAAATACCGCCCTTCAAGCGTAACCAGTTTGGAGGAGCGGTGGGCGGACCCATTATCAAGAATCACACCTTCTTCTTCGCCGACTACGAAGGTATCCGGCAGTCAAAGGGAATTTCGTCATTTACGACTGTGCCCTCCGCGGCGGCACGGGCAGGACAGTTGTGCTCGATTCCGAACGGGGACCCCAATAATCCGTGCACCCCGACCCAAGTCACTGTAGATCCCAGCGCGGCGGCCTACTTTACCTTCTACCATCTGCCCAATGGGCCGCTTATCGGGAATGGAGACATTGGACCATTCACTTTCGCCGGCCAGCAGGTGGTTAACGAGAACTTCCTCACCACCCGCGTAGACCACAAGTTCTCCGATCACGACAGCTTGTTCGGCACGTACATGTTCGACAAAACCCCCTACTCGGCCCCGGACGGACTGAACAATGTTCTGTTCACTACGCTGACCTCGAGGCAGCTGGTTTCGGTGGAAGAGACTCACATGTTCAGCCCACGCTTCGCGAATTCAATCCGCATTGGAGGCAACCACGAAGGGGTGAACAATAATGAGAGCCTGAAAGCGATCAATCCCGACGCAGCCAGGACAGATCTAGGCGCCGGGGGCACCGCGTTTGCCGGGCGTGCCGCGGCCCAGGTTTTCATGGAAGGCGTTACGCCCTTCACTGGCGGAGTTGGGGGAAGCCCGACTTACTTTTACCATTGGAATTCAATACAGGCCTATGACGATGCCTTCTTCACCAAAGGCACTCATTCCTTAAAGTTCGGCGTAACCGCTGAACGTATGCTGCTCAATGTACTTGCCGACACCGATCCAAATGGAATCTGGCACTTCGGGACGTTGCAGGATTTTCTCACCAATAATCCCACCAAATTCCAAGGTGGCATTGCCAGCACGCTTTCACCGCGCAATCTTCGCCAGACGCTTTTCGGTGCGTATTTGCAAGACGACTGGCGGTGGCGGCCCAATCTGACCTTGAATCTTGGGCTGCGTTACGAGATGTCGACCGTGCTGTCCGAGACTAGCGGCAAGCTGGCAAATCTGGCGAACCTCCCGGACGCCAACCCCCACCTTGGCACCCCCTTCTATAACAACCCCACGCTGAAGAATTTTGAACCGCGGGTTGGTTTTGCATGGGACCCATTAACCAACGGGAGAACCGCAGTTCGCGGCGGCGTTGGAATGTTCGATGTGCTTCCGCTGCCCTATCAGTTCATACTTCTGACCACTCAAGCGGCGCCCTTCTTCTCATATACCGCCATCAATGCGGGTCCGAACCTGCCAACACCGCTTACATTTTTTACTGTGCCTCCAGAGGACATATCCGCTAACACACTGCGCTCCACCTATGTTCAGCACCCTAAGCGCGATTACGTCGTGCAGTGGAACCTCAATGTACAGCAGCAGCTCACCCCGAGTCTGGCTGCAATGGTTGCTTATGTGGGATCACGCGGCATACATCAGCCCTTCCGCGTAGATGAAGCCAATATGGTTCTCCCCACGAAGACTTCCGCCGGATACGTGTGGCCGTTTGACCGCGATCCGGCGGGTCCTCCACCAAACGGAAACCTGGGCGCCCCATTAGATCCGCTCAACACAAACTTCGGCTCAGTTCGGGCAATGTTTTACAACGGACACTCTTACTACAATGCGCTGGAAACACAGGTCGCCAAGCGCATGAGCCACGGCTTTCAGCTACAAGGCACTTTCACCTGGGCTAAGAGCATGGATACGAGTTCGGCGACCGGGGCGGGCGATTCTTTCGGTAACTCGATCTCCAGCCTGGACTGGTTCGATTTGAAGTTGAGCCGTGGCCTGTCTGATTTCAACGTTGGCCGGACATTTGTTCTGAATGGCACCTGGGAGGTTCCATCGCCCAGATCGCTTTCCGGGCCAGCCCGATGGGCGTTGGGCGGATGGGAACTGGGAGTTATCTTTACGGCCAGTGACGGCATACCGTTCTCCCCGACTTGGGGGACGGGATCCGATCCTGCCAACACAAACAGCAGCGACGATTGGGCTTTCCCGGACCGACTGGGCGGCCCGGGATGTAAAACGCTTACCAATCCCGGGAATGTTACCAATTACATTAAGACCCAGTGCTTCGCGGTGCCCAGCGCGCCGGATTTGGCCTTTTGGAACGCGAACTGCAATCCGTTCCCCCCCAGCATCCAGCCAAGTGACCCAACGCTACCCCCAGTCCCAGCGGTTTTTCCACAATGCTTCAATCTTCGAGGCAACGCTGGTCGCAATATCCTGATCGGTCCCGGGCTCACGAACCTGGATTTCTCGATCTTTAAGAACAACTACATCAGGAGCATCTCGGAGAGGTTCAACGTGCAGTTCCGTGCTGAAATCTTCAACATCCTCAATCACGCCAACTTCGCCCCGCCCGTGACGCCCGACAATACTGACATCTTCGATGGGACAGGATCACCTACGGGCGTGGCGGGTTTGCTCTCCAGGACGACGACTACAGCGCGGGAGATTCAGTTCGCGGTCAAAGTGATCTTCTAGTCAGGATCGCACCGGGTGAAGAGTGGATAAAGAAGATCGATGCGCAGCTATGGGGCGTGAAACCCTCCCGCGAACCCTGACCCGCCGTAGTTTGTTGCAGCACGCGGTCTGGATCACCGCCGCTGCAGCGTTTTCCCGGCTGGCAACGGCCGCGGGTCAAGAAGTCAGTCCCGCCATGGAAAAGCTCAGCGCATATATGGCTGAGGCTCGCAATCGCGCGCTGCCGGAGAATGTGGTGCGGGAGACGAAACATCACATTCTGGACACCTTCGCCGCCATGGTTTCCGGATCCGAGTTGCCCCCCGGACGTTTGGCGATCGAGTTCGCTCGCAGCTATGGTGGCCAGAAGATTGCCACTGTTGTCGCCTCGCAGATTCTCTGCGGACCTATTGAGGCGGCATTCGCAAACGGCGAACTGGCTCATTCCGATGAAACCGACGACGATTTCACTACCGGGGGAGCGCACCCGGGCTGCGCGGTGGTGCCTGCGGCGCTGGCTTTGGGGGAACAGTTCGGAATTAGCGGGACGCATTTCTTGCGCGCCGTGGCCCTGGGCTACGACATCGCCCTGCAGGCTATGAAGACCGTCGGTCCGGGGATGAAAGAAACACACAATCTGGTCGGAACCATGGGAGGGAGCGCCGCCGCCGGCTGCGTCGCTGGCCTAAGTGGCCAGCAGATGCGCTGGCTGCTTGATTATGCAGCGCAGCAGGCTGGCGCCGGCATCGGCGCGTGGCGCCGCGATACCGAGCACGTCGAAAAGGCTTTCCTGTTCGGCGCCATGGGAGCGCGCAACGGGGTCAACGCTGCCCTGGTCGTTCACCAAGGCTGGAGTGGCGTCAACGATATTCTGTCTGGCCCCAACAATTTCGTGGAGTCGTATAACCCTAAAGCGGATCCGGCGGGGATGATCGACCAGCTTGGCGTAGTCTACGGGGTGATGCTCACGACCCTGAAGAAGTGGACAACGGGAGGTCCGATTCAGGCGCCCCTCGACGCGCTCGAAAATCTGCAAAAGCGCCAGCCATTTCAGGCGGACCAGGTGGAGAAGGTGGTCGTACGTACCGCCACCAGCGCAGCCTACACTGTGAACAACCGCGATATGCCGGATATTTGTCTACAGCACCTGGTGGCGGTGATGCTGCTCGACCAGACGGTCTCCTTCCGCGCAGCGCACGATAAGGCGCGGATGCAGGATCCAGCGGTGCTTCGTCAGCGCGCTAAAGTGCAGCTCGTGCCCGACGAGGAACTGGAGAAGCTGATACCGGTACGAGTTGCGGTCGTTGAAGTTATGCTAACTGACGGTACGAAACTCAGTGAACGTGTCGAGCATGTGCGCGGCACTCCTGATAACCCGATGACACCAGCCGAGGTAGTCGCGAAGGCGCGTGAATTGATGACACCTGTCCTCGGCGCTGCCACATGCTCGAAGCTGATCGAACGCGTGCTCGGACTCGATAATGTGAAGGACATACGCGAGCTTCGACCCCTACTTCGCGGACCTGATCACGCGAAGCAGTCTGCCATTCCAAATTCCGTGTCGAACCAACAGGGTTGAATGGGCCACCTGAAACAAGCGAAGGTTGTAATGTCTCTGATCGCCGCTCTAAGTGGCTTACTTTTAGCGGCGAGAGAACTGGCCAAAGCTGCACCTGCAGCACATGGCAATCAAGCGGATAGCCCAGCGCAGGTGCAATCATCCCTTGATTTTGAGACCTACCGGACTCGCATTGAACCTATCTTCCTCAAGACGCGGGAAGGCGGCGTGCGCTGCTACGATTGTCATTCGGCCTTGCCCACGCGCTTGCGTCTGGAGCGGCTGTCAGACGGAAGTTCCTCGTGGACCGAGCAACAATCGCGCCGAAACTTTAGCGTCGTCTCGAAACTGGTTACGCCCGCGGATCCACTGAAAAGCCGCCTACTCCTTCATCCACTTTCGCCAGAGGTAGGCGGTGATCCGACGCACGCCGGGGGTAAATTCTGGAAATCGCAAGACGACCCGGAATGGCGGTTGATTGCCGATTGGGTCAGCAAAGGATTTCCCAGCCAGCAGCAATCTTCTCCCGCGGCAAAGAAGAACACGCTGGACTTCGATTTTTTCAAGAGTAAGGTTGAGCCGATTTTCCTGAAGGCGAGGCCGGGCCACGCGCGATGCTACAGCTGCCACAGTCAGCAGGGCAGAGCGTTTTATCTCGAGCCCATCCCTCCCGGAAGCACGAGTTGGACAGAAGAGCAGTCACAGCGAAACTTCCAGAGCGCTCTCCAGGAAGTGGTTCCCGGGGATCCAATTGCAAGCAGACTGCTGATGCATCCACTGGGGCCGGAAGCCGGTGGAGATCCGTTTCATTCCGGCGGCAGGCAGTTTGACTCGCAGAACGATCCCGACTGGCTTGTGATAGCTGAATGGGTACGTGCTGGAGCAGTCGACCCTCCAGCATTGTCCAAATCTGCGCTGATCTATGTCACCAACAGCGCTGGCGACACGGTTGATGTCATCGATTCTGCAACCAACAACGTCGTACAAGTGATACATGGGATCGAATTGCCGCATGGCGTCGCGTTTTCTCCCGATGGAGCCCGAGTCTACATCAGCAACGAATCGGACAACGTGCTCGACGTGGTAGATCGAGTCAGGGGGGAAATTCTTAAGAAAGTGACGCTGAGCGGACGTCCGAACAACATAGCAATCACGAAAGACGGAGGCCGGGTGCTGGTCGGTATCCGCTCGGAGCCGGGCGTTGTCGATGTGATCGACACAACTTCGCTTACGCGTGTGAAGAGCATCCCCGTGGACGGTGGTGTACACAATGTGTACATCACTCCCGACGGTAAGTACGCGGTCAGCGGATCCTTGGAAAGCAAAGCCGCCACCGTGATTGATCTTCAGAGCGAGCGCGCAATATGGGAGGTAAAGTTCGACCGGTCAGTGCGGCCCATGGCTTTCGAGACCAACCCCGACGGTTCGACTCGCCGCATTTTCGTTCAACTTTCCCGGTTCAACGGGTTCGCAGTGGTCGACTTTGCCAGGCGCGCGGAAGTGGCCAGGATCAAGTTCCCGGATAAGTCCCCCGGATTTGGAATTGCCGAGGGACGAGAAGGTACTCCCTCGCACGGAATCGGAGTTTCGCCGGATGGAAAATCCTTGTGGGTTAACAGCACCTTCGCCAACTCTGTCTTTGCATATTCTTTGCCGGAACTCAGGCTGATTGGATCGGTCGAACTACCCGAAGTTCATCCGCTGGGACGCGCGCCTTCAGGCGCGGTGCCGGAGTGGATCACTTTCACTGCCGACAGCAAGGTGGTCTATGTTTCGAACTCCGGGGCAAAGTCGGTGACTGCGATCGACATAAGTACGCTGAAAATCGTGGCGCTGATTCCCGTAGGAGAAGTTCCGAAGCGCCTGAATACCCTAGTTCTGCACTAAAGCTGAGAAGCATGCCCGAGTCGGTTGATAACCCAACACAGACCGTAGCGTTTTCTGCCTCGGAGCAAGAGGTCGGAGTACGCGCCAGGCGCCGCATTGCGCGGCGACTTCTCCCTTTTCTGTTTGTGCTCTACGTGATTGCTTTTCTGGATCGAATGAACATTGGAGCGGCGGCTCTGCAGATGCCGGCTGACCTGGGTTTCAGCCCCAGTGTGATTGGCTTCGGCGCCGGCATTTTCTTTCTTGGGTACTTCCTGCTGGAAATTCCTGGCGCATTGATCGTAGAGCGATGGAGTGCCCGGCGCTGGATCGCTCGCATCATGATTTCCTGGGGAATCGTAACCGTGTTGATGGCTTTCATTCACACGCCGCGACAATTCTATTGGGTGCGTTTCCTGGTGGGCGCCGCCGAAGCAGGGTTCCTGCCGGGAGTTATCGTCTACCTGACCCACTGGTTCCGTTACCAGGACCGGGCCAAAGCGGTCGCCGTTTTCTATGCTGCCAATCCGCTTTCTTACGTAATTGGTTCGCCGCTTGCAGGCTTGTTGCTCGGGCTTTCGTGGCTGGGCATGAGAGGCTGGCGATGGCTGTTCATCATCGAAGGGATTCCGGCAGTCGTGTTAGGAGTGATTACGATTTTCTATCTCACGGATTGGCCGGAACAGGCTCGTTGGCTGCCCGCGGATGAACGATCCTGGATTACCGAGCAACTGCGGCGAGAGAAAGAGGCTAAGAAACGCGTTCATTCTTTCAGCGTCTGGGGAGCCCTGCGCAATCGCGACGTACTTTTGCTAACGCTATGCTATTTCTGCGCGATGACCGGAAGTTACGGAATCGCATTTTGGCTGCCGACCATCGTGAAGCGACTTTCCGGACAAAGCGATATGAATGTAACCCTGCTGGCTGCCATGCCGTATATTGCAGGGTTCGTAACCCAGCAATTGAACGGATGGCATTCGGATCGAACCGGCGAGCGCCGGTGGCATGCTGCTCTCCCAGTCATTCTGTGCGGTGCGGCCCTTTCGCTCGCGGTGATTTACTCCTCCAGACCGGCAATTTCAATCGCGCTGTTCGTTCTGGTCGGGGCTTGTTTTTATGGTTTCCAACCCTGTTTTTGGGCAGTGCCCACGCTGTTTCTGAGCGAGTCGGCTGCGGCCGCATCGATTGGTCTGATCAATTCGGTGGGGAACCTGGGCGGGTTTGCTGGACCTTTCGTGATTGGCTACCTGGCAAATCGTAGGCATTCATTCGCCCCAGGATTGTGGTATCTGGTAATCAGCCTGTTTGTCTCAGGCGCACTTATGCTTGCAGTTGGAGTAACAAAAAGCCGGGAATCTCGGACCGCAAGATCTACCCAGGTGTAACCGGTAGAGCCCGTAGTGTAGGTCTCGGTGTCCCTGGCTGGACAGCAGGGTGGACCTGTCATAGATCGACAGCACTGAACATTTTTTAATGCTCATTTAATGTCCATTTCATGTTTATCCCTCCTAATAAGAGTGGCATCTAGTAGATCCGATGCGTGTAGTTTCGTGGTGTTCGATCGCATTTCGACTGCATAAGCTCCAATCTAGAAGTATTGATCTTTTGACGGTCTTATTTTCAACATCAGAGGCAGAGTTGAATAAAACGAAAACAATGCTTTTGCCCGCACTTGTTCTTGTACTGATGCTCGGCGCTTGGGCGCAAAAAAAAGCGCCCCTTGCACTTTCGCAATCTACGCCATTGCCCGAGCTGCATGACGGGGACTTCGACCACTTTGCAGTGGACCTTCCGGGAAACCGGCTGTTCTCCACCGCGGAAGAGAACTCGAAAGTACTGGTTTTTGATCTGAAAACCAACAAACTCATTCGCACAATCAGTGATCTCAAGGCGCCACACTCGATGCTATACCGGCCCGATTTGAAGAAGCTTTTCGTAGTAGACGGCGATCTGGGAGAGGTTAAGATTTATGAAACCGATGCTTACAAACCGGTGGGAACCATCAAGTTGAAGAAAGGTGCGGATGCGAGCTTATATGATCCATCCACGAAGTACTTGTATGTTGTGAACGGGGGTAAAGACGCGCATTTACCGAATGCCTATATTAGTGTTATTGACACCAACACCGCTAAATCGGTCGCCGATATCAAGATCGATTCGAATGACGTGGAGGGGATGGCACTGGAGAAGGCGGGTCCGCGGATGTTCGTGGTTATAAGGGGTAACAACACGGTAGAAGTTTTTGACCGCACAACACGAAAGCTGTTAGCAACCTGGCCCCTGGGCGAAGCAAAGAAGCCGACTGCGATAGCTTTTGACGAGGCTGGTCACCGGCTTTTTGCCGGCACACGCGATCCCGGAAAACTGATTATTCTTGACACTGATTCGGGAAAAGTTGTGAGTAGTTTGCCCGCCCCGGCGATGGTCGATGACATGGCTTACGATGGTGATCACAAGCGCATCTACTTCGCGGGAAACGAGTTTATCGACGTTTTCCAGCAGCACGACCCAGATCACTATGATCTCATCGGACACATTCCGACTTCGTTCCGTGCGAAGACCGCCATTTTAATTCCTGAACTGAATCGCTATTATTTAGCGGTGCCACATCACGCAAGCCGAACCGCCGAGCTGCGAGTTTATAAGGTGCTGCCCTAGGATTGATTCGAGATGTCGTTGTGATTCATGTTGCGCAAGCTACAGGTCCGTCAGGGTCCTATTATGCGTATGTTGTTAGTCGAAGATGAGGCTAAGGTCTCCAGTTTTGTCGCCCGTGGGCTAATGGCTGAGCGCTACGCGGTAGACGTGGCCCGAGACGGCCAGAGCGGGCTCGAACTGGCGAATACCTATCACTATGATCTGGTGATTCTGGATTTGATGTTGCCAGTCATGGATGGAACCGAAGTCCTCCGTCGTATTCGACATAAGAATTCTACCGTTCCAGTTCTCATCCTCACCGCCCGCGACGCAGTGTCTGACAAGGTCGGCAACTTTGAAGCGGGAGCCGATGATTACCTGACCAAGCCTTTCGCATTCGCTGAACTCCTGGTGCGCGTGAAGGCGCTGTTGCGACGAGGGCCGGTGAGCCGCAGCAGCACAGTTCGAGTGGACGATTTAGAGCTTGATCGTCTTTCTCAACAGGTAAAACGCGGCGGCAAACGAATTGATCTGACTTCAAAAGAATATGCGTTGCTTGAATATCTGATGTCGAATGCCGGCAGAGTCCTCTCTCGAACAATGATCATCGAGCATGTCTGGGACCAGAGTTTCGACGGAATTACTAACATAGTCGACGTCTATGTTCGGCACCTTCGCAACAAAGTGGACGACTCACATCAACGTAAGTTGATTCGAACGGTGCGCGGCGTCGGGTACACCATCAGTGATGGAGCGCAATCGTGAACCCCCGTTCGCTTCGTTTTCGAATGACAGCATGGTATGCGGGACTTCTCGCGAGCGCCTTATTGCTTTTTGGAGTCTTTGTTTATGCCGGTCTCGAGCGCTACCTGGATTTCAGTTTACAGAAAACATTGACGGAACAATCCCGGTCGATCGGGACACAGTTGCTGGCTAGTATTCCGTCCAAGCGGCCTGGCTGGCTTGCGTCCGAAATTAATGAGGCCTATGCCCCCGACGTCAATGGACACTTCATTCGTGTCACGGGAGCGGACGGTGAAATCCTCTACCTCTCGGGGCCGCCGAAAGATAACAGCTTCGATCCCTCTCGCGTCCCATCGTTTACCACTAATGGCAAAGAGGGGTATTTGAAGCATTTTGGGATGGCGGGTGGCCATCGGTTACTCGTGACCGGCATGGTTTTCACTAACCCTGATGGAAAGCGGTTTCTCGTCGAGAGCGGAGCAGCTTACGACCCGATAGAAAATATTTTGCATGGATTACTGGTGACGCTTGGGATTTATATGCCGTTGGCGGTTTCTTTGGCGATAGTTGGTGGCTATTGGCTGATGAGGCGATCTCTGCGGCCCGTCGATGAAATAACCAAGCGGGCACAGGGCATAACCTCCACGAACCTGAGCGAACGCTTGCCCATCATCAAGACGGGTGACGAACTCGAGCGCTTATCGACTGCGCTCAATCACATGATTGCCCGGTTGGACGACGCGTTCCAGCATATCAATCGCTTCTCGGCCGATGCTTCCCATGAATTGCGGACTCCGCTGACCATTCTCCAACTGGAATTGGAGGGAATGATTCAGCACTACCGTCTCGATCCGGAGTTGGTTGACCAAATTGGAAGCGCTTTGGAAGAGACCCACCGCTTGTCCAGGATCGTTGAGAATCTCCTGGTGATTTCGCGTTTGGATGCAGGAGAGGTTCACATCGAAAAGATGAAATTTGATCTCGGCGAACTGGCGGTATCCACTGTCGATCAGATGAAACTTCTGGCTGAGGAAAAATTACTGTCGATGCAGTGCCATGCGGCGGGTGGGGTATACATTGAGGCGGACCAGGCGCGTTTAAAACAGGTAATCGTAAACTTGATTGACAACGCCATCAAATATACGCCCCCGGGTGGCGGGATAAATATTGATGTGGGCGCGAACCAGCACTCCGCCACGGTGGAGGTATCAGACAGCGGCGTTGGAATTTCGGCAGAAGTTCTCCCGCACGTTTTTGAACGCTTCTACCGGGCAGACAAAGCCCGCTCGCGGGATTCTGGCGGTGCCGGTTTGGGGCTTGCCATTGTGAAGGCCATCTGCACCGCGCTGGGCGCTGAAATAAGAATCACGAGTACGGAAGGTCTAGGCAGCCGTTTCATTGTCAGCCTGCCTCTGGCGCCTTCCCATGGCGGCGAGTCCCCCAACACTACAAAAGTGCCGATAACGGTTTCGGAAGAAAGGTCATAACACGGGATCCAAGTCGAATTCCGTCCGTGTCGGATTGCTTGAGCAAAATGCTGGCTTGCCTCTTCGTCGCCGCGTCATCTTAGCGCGCGCGGTGCGAAGTTCTCATTCAGTTTGAATGAAGTTTCATTTGGTATTCATCTCTGCTTAATCTCACTAACAGACGATTGCGCTCCCAGATGCCAAAGAGAACTCCGATAATTGCATTCTTGCTACTGGCGTGGCTCGCGCCTCTTTCCGCCCAAACTGCAATCAAAGAAAATACAATCAAAGAAAATGACGAGGTCGCCGTCCGTGCCGGACGGCTGTTTGACGGCAAGTCGGACCGGCTCTCGACGGATCAAGTCATTCTGATTCGAGCGGACCGGATCACGGACGTAGGACCAGCAGATCGCATCAGGATACCCGCCGGCGTGCGCGTCATCGATCTTAGCCACGCCACAGTTTTGCCTGGCCTCATCGACGCCCACACCCATGTATTCGGCAACGGGCCTGATCTGGAAATGCAAATTCTACGGGATTCCTGGCAATATCGAACGCTGACCGCGCTGGCAAACGCACAAAAAGACATGATGGTGGGTTTCACCACCCTGCGCGACCTGAAGACCCTCGGAGCCATGTACAGCGACGTGGACCTGCGAAATGCGATCGACCACGGCGTGGTCCAGGGTCCTCGAATGCAGGTTGCCACTCGAGGCATTCAGACCACGGGTGGATTCATCATGAGGGGTTATTCAAGCGAGGTCCCGGTCCCCACCGCGCTGGAGGTTGTCGACTCGCCCTGGGCCGCGCGCCAAGCCGTGCGCGAACAGGTCGCGCACGGCGCCGATCTGATTAAACTGTATGCGGCCTACGATTTCACTTTTGATGCCAACGGCAAAATGGTGATCCCTCCTACTTTCACCCTTGAAGAAGTACAGGCGATTGTGGATGAAGGGCACGGCAAGGGCCGGAAGGTCTCGTGCCATGCTTTTGGCGGCGAAGGCTTGCACCATTGCCTGGATGCTGGTGTCGATTCCATCGAACATGGGGTCGTTCTGGATGATTCGGCGATAAAAAAGATGTTAGACAAGGGTATATACCTCGTGCCCACGCTGTACCACTACCAATTGGACAAGGAGCACGATCAGAAAAAATTCGCAGGACACAGTGTTGCCGAGGCTTCAGAACCGAGCTTTCGCAAGGCGGTTGCGCGCGGAGTGAAGATCGCATTTGGATCGGGAGCGGGTCCGTTTCCTCATGGCTCGCAGACCAAAGAATTCGAATATATGGTCAAGTTTGGCATGACCCCGGCGCAAGCCATTCGGGCGGCGACCTCAGTAGCGTCAGAGCTTATGGGATGGCAAGATCGAGTAGGCACCCTGGAAGTCGGGAAATTTGCGGACCTGGTGGCGGTCTCCGGCGATCCTCTGTCCGACATTACAGAACTTGAGCGCGTCAAATTCGTAATGAAGGGCGGACAGGTCATAAGAAATGATCTCAAGTGAAACGCAGAAATCTCGGAGGGTGCATATCAGGCCATCACTATGAAGAGGCGTGATTTCCTCGCAGCATCGGTCGGCGCCGCGGCATTCGCCAGCGGGGTTGCAACAACATCAGCGTCGCCCGAAGGTCCCACCAACCAGCCGTGTTCGGCTCCGCCGTTTCCAAAAGTCGGCGCGGTTACGAAATATGTTGCTGACTTCGTGGTGAATACTAAATTCTCAGACATTCCAGGCGACGTCGTCGAGTTGGGCAAGAAATCCATTTTGGATGGTTTGGGACTCGCACTCAGCGGTTCGAGAGCAGAAACAGCCAATCTGATCCAGAACTACGCCAAGTCTTTTGGGTTCATGAATCGCGGAGCAACTGTCATCGGCAGCTCGGGCAAGCTGCCATCGCGATTTGCAGCGTTTGCCAACGGTGTTGCCATTCACGTGGACGACTTTGATGACACCCAACTTGCGGCTGCCAAGGATCGTGTCTATGGCCTGCTGGTACATCCAACCGTCTGCGTTCTACCTGCTGTCCTTGCCATTGCTGATACCGGGACGGGCGAAATCGGCGGGAAGGACTTGATGCTTGCATACCACGTTGGAGTGGAGGTGGAATGCAAAATCGCCGAGGCTATTGCACCGCGGCACTACGAGGACGGCTTTCACTCGACCGGAACGTGTGGCGTTTTCGGCGGCACAGCGGCATGCGCAAAACTGCGAAACTTCGACGGCGAGCATATCGTCCGCGCTTTTGCTATTGCCGCAAGTCACTCTGCCGGACTGCGGGAGAATTTTGGCACAATGACGAAGCCGTTTCAGGCTGGTCACGCTGCTGAGAGTGGCGTGGTTGCGGCAGACTTCGCCGCCCTGGGCTGGACCGCAGCGGACCAGATTCTCGAAGCGCCGCGCGGCTTCTTTCATGCTTATGGCGGCAGCTACGATTCCACCTTTATTCTCGACAAGCTCGGAAAGCCCTGGACGTTCTCCTCGCCCGGAGTTTCTATAAAGCCGTTTCCTTCCGGTTCGCTCACTCATCCTGGGATGACCGAACTTCTGCGCTTGATTCGCACCGAACACATTTCAGCCGGCGACGTTGTGCAGGTGGAAGTTGGAACCAATCACAACATGCTCAACACCTTGATCCATCACCGGCCAAAAACTGGACTCCAGGCCAAGTTCAGCATGGAGTTCTGTATGGCAATCCTGCTGCTCGAAGGTAAAGCAGGCCTGGCTGAATTCACCGATGCGGTCGTGAATCGTCCCGACGTGCAAGAGATGATTGGGCGCATCAAGTTCTATACCGATCCGGAGGCCGAAAAGGCCGGGTACGACAAGATGACAACCATTATCAAGATACATTTGAAAAACGGACGGACGGTATCTGGCCGTGCCGATTTTGGCAAAGGAAGTCCTGCGAACCCCATGAGCTATGACGAAGTAGCTGACAAGTTCCGGCAGTGCGCGGCCTTTGCTAACTGGCCCCAGACAAAGGTCGGCCAGATCGTTGAAACCGTCCGCAAGCTCGAACAGGTCGCGGACACGCGCTCTCTAATTTCGCTCTGCAGCGCCTAAACCGTACATCAACCGAATTTCAGTAAGACTGTGAGGAACTTTGAAGCGCTACAAAATAGCGGTCATTGAAGGTGACGGCATCGGCCGGGAGGTCGTTCCGGAGGGGCTCAGAGTGTTGGAGTCCGCCGGCCGGCGATACGATATAGGTTTTACCTGGAAACATTTCGACTGGAGCTGCGAAACTTACCTAAAGACCGGGCGCATGATGCCCGAAGATGGCCTTGAACAACTTCGCGCCTTCGACGCCATTTATCTGGGAGCTGTCGGATACCCGGGAGTACCCGATCATATTTCTCTGTGGGGGCTGCTAATTCCCATCCGCCGGGCCTTCAGTCAATACGTCAACTTGCGTCCCATAAAGTTGCTGGAAGGCATTGAAACCCCGGTCAAGAACTTTAAAGCGGGTGAAATCGATTTCTGCATTGTTCGCGAAAATAATGAGGGTGAGTATTCCGAAGTAGGTGGCCGCCTTTTCCGCAACAGCGATGCCGAACTGGCGGTCCAGGAAACGGTCTTCACTCGCCGGGGCTGCGACCGCATTATGCGCTACGCCTTCGAACTAGCGCAAAAGCGCAACAAACATGTCACTTCGGCCACCAAGTCTAATGGAATTGTCTTTACCATGCCTTTTTGGGATGAACGCTTCGCGGTGATTGCAGGGGAGTTTCCCGACGTTAAGACTGATCATTTCCACATCGACATTTTGAGCGCCCATTTCGTTCGACACCCGGATTGGTTCGATGTCGTCGTCGGCTCCAATCTCTTTGGCGACATATTGTCAGATTTGGGCGCCGCGGTGGTAGGTTCCATGGGGCTCGCGCCCTCCGCCAATCTCAACCCCGAACGGGAATATCCTTCGATGTTCGAACCGGTCCACGGTTCCGCTCCCGACATCGCCGGCAAAGGAATCGCGAACCCAGTAGCACAGATTTGGTCAGGGGCAATGATGTTGCAGCACTTGGGAGAAGTGGATGCCAGTCGGAGTGTGGAAAAAGCCATTTCGATCGTCCTGGCAAGATCCGATCCCCGGACTCCGGACATTGGGGGCAAAGCTTCAACCCGCGATTTGGGCGAAGCCATCGCCACAGAAGTGTTGGCAGTCCCTGCACGTAGATGAATTCTGCCATTCTAGACTGCTCCGGGCTAGAATTTCAGGCCTGATCGGAGACCGAATGACAGTCGCCCAGACCTCTGCCGTGAACCGGCCAACGCGGGTCCGGTGGGCGATCATGGCCTGTGTCACCATGGTCACGGTCCTTACCTACCTGGACCGGCTCAATCTCGCAATCGCGGGTAAATACATTCAGGACGAACTATCGCTAAGCACGCATACCATGGGATGGGTGTTAAGCGCATTTCTCCTGGGATATTCGCTTTTCCAGATCCCCGGGGGCTGGGCAGGCGATCGCTATGGACCCAAGAACATCCTGACCGGCGCAATCCTACTGTGGTCGCTCTTCACCGCGTTAACTGGTCTCGCGCCAGACCTGATACTGAGCCGTTGGGTAGGAGTCGCCGGCTCACTCATGATCGTGCGCTTTCTTGTGGGTGTGGGTGAGGCGGCGAACTCCCCCAATAATAATAAGATCATCGCGAATTGGATCGGCTCCGATCACCGCGGGATCGGCAGCAGCTTCATGGTGATGGGTATCGGCATTGGAGGGGCACTCACTCCTCCCTTCATCGCCTGGATCATGCAACAGTGGGGCTGGCGCTCTTCCTTTTATCTTTCCGGGCTTCTGGGTCTGTTTGTGATGTTGATTTGGAAGTGGTACGTGACCGACACTCCCGAAGAACACCCTAAGGTAAACGCTGAAGAGTTGGCACTGATTCAGCAGCGTCCCACAGGCAAATTAAAAGGCGTTGAACGAAAGAAACCGCCGTGGAAGCCAATGTTTGCCAACCGTTCCGTGTGGGGACTTTCACTCGGTTACCTGTGCCAGGGATTTCCAATTTACTTCTACCACACCTGGTTCTTTATTTACCTGGTGCGGGTTCGGCATCTCAGCATTACGCAAGGTGGATTCTGGGGCTCGACGCCTTATCTTGCGATCGCCATCCTGGCCCCTGTGGGTGGTTGGTTTTCAGATGCTGCGGTGAGGAAAGTTGGAAAACGCATCGGTCGCCGGCTGGCGGTGTGCGTGGGAATGTTTGGCTCTGCCGTACTGCTGTGGGCGGGGGCGGGCATCAGCAGCAGTGCTTCTGCGATTACCCTGCTTGCGCTGGGGGCTGGGCTTAACATGTTCGCAGCGACCACGTTTTGGGCGACTTGCATCGATCTCACCGAGGACTATACGGCCTCGCTCTCCGGCGTGATGAATACTTTCGGCAATCTCGGAGGATGGTTATCCCCGATCGTCTCTGCTTACGTAGCCACGCGCTTCGGTTGGAATCGAGCTCTGGATTGCGCTGCCGCGGTTTCCATCGCGTCCGGATTATTCTTCCTGCTGGTTCGAGCCGACCAAAGGATCGACCAAGCAAATGGTTTTACTTCCGCTGCAGAGACTCCTGACTTGACGGTTGCGACTTGAATTATTCTCCGCCAAAAATAGCAGTTCCGCCCAGCCACACGCCCAAAGCAATCACTGGAACTTTATAGACTCGGACCTTGTGCGCCGGCCTCTGGTTACGCCAACGCCGCATGTGCGAGATTCTCATGGCAAATGAAGTTCCATTGGGCCGCTACCCACGTCCATGGGTTCCTCCGGCCTCGCCGGCCTGCTCTTACGGTCAAGGAGAGTTTTTCCAAATGAGGGAAATACCATACCTTTGAACCATGCCGCGTCCACACGTCTCAAGTCATATTCTTCAGGATAGCTTTTCAAGAAGCGCTCCGTCGATTGCTCGCTGATGCGTCCGGACCGGACGAACAGCCACCCGCTTTCCACCCACTTGCGGACCGTCTTTGGGCTCACTCCCAAGAGTTCTGCTAACTCGGAATGAGAGTAACCGTCCGTGATCCGCGAAGATAGATTCAGTCGAGAGCAAAGAGCTTTTATTGAGTAATAGCTTCGACCGAGCTTGCGAGCCAGGCTGGCTTTGCTGAGAACACCCAAGTTCTCGCGCACCATATTAATTTCAGCGGCAGACCATGCCTGTCTCCTGCAAAAACTCAACCCAAGTTGGGAGGCGCGCGAAAGAACAACCGAGCGAGTGAAGCCACTCCCCCGCTGAACCCGATCAATATTTGAGGTTAGTTCGAATCTACTGCTTACATTCTGATATGCCCGCCTCAGAGCCGCGTCGTGCTCGGCGGTCCAAAAGAATCGTTTGTTTGGGTTGGGCCTGTTGGCGATCCGGCAACGGTTACACAAACCATCTTTGGGATACCCCTTTACACTGCCACACTTGGAACAAGGTACGGGATGAAGTGGAATGCCGCGCATAAGTCTTGTTGTCTCCCTGGTTGGTCGCCGGACCCGCTGTTCTCTCTACACTTCCTTCGTCATCAACGAAGATGTCGATTCGCGCTCAACAGCTTGAGTTCCCCGGCTCGTTACTGCCGACAAATTCGCGAGCGATGGCGCTCATTGGTCAGGTCAGGCAAGCCCGAGTATTCCTGCTTCGGCGATGCCTGACGACGTCATCAGACCTAAACCTATGGTCGTATAACATTCTTAACAACCGCTTAAACCGGGATAAAAATGCATTCATTTGAATCGAACCGTCACGCCCCTTTCGGGGCCCGGGATTTTAAGTCCAACCCATTCATTTTTAAAAACCAACAAGCTACTGCATTGACAAACACTTGCCACATTGCGCAGGGGCGGACCTGTGCGGTTCTAGATAGTGCTGTAGAGAGTGATTGGGCAGAGTTTGGGCAGGAATTTTGGGTGTGCACTCTTACTCGTCGGCCCAGTCCCTCGGTTAGCCCTTGTTGCGCTGGATACTGCGCTTCAGGATGTCCGATATATTTGTATTGCTGACTACGGACCTTGGTAGTGAAGGCAGCTTACGCCCAAGGACATTGCGATGCTTTGG
>Ga0209689_1000502_pt1 | contig 27009 bp, 22 predicted proteins | sample GraSoiAngelo_149_FD_187119 | JGI IMG/M metagenome (GOLD analysis project Ga0209689, IMG submission 187119) | Grasslands soil microbial communities from the Angelo Coastal Reserve, California, USA - 14_1009_09_30cm (SPAdes) (version 2) | ecosystem: Environmental > Terrestrial > Soil > Grasslands ... | reverse complement strand
ACGTGGATCGACATCAGTGACACGCTCGAGCTGAAGTGCGCCGCCCTCAAGGCGCACGTCTCGCAGGTCGGCTCCGGGCCCTGGGTCGACACGCTCCTGCGAGAGTGGGCCGCACGCGCCGGCAAGCGCGCCGCCATCCCGTACGCCGAAGCCTACCGGCGCATGGTGTTGGCGCGCGGCGACTGACACGGACATCGGGAGGCCGACCGCGCCGCGGCGAGGGCGTGATCGGCATCCTATCGCGACGAGGAGGACACACGTGAGACTCCGGGGGCGAACACCGGCCATCGCGGCGCTGCTGACCATTTTCCTGACGGCCCGGCCCGTCGCGCACGCGCAGGACGAACCACCGATGATCCACATGACACCGGACGAGGTGAGGTGGGCCGACTCCGCCGAGGTCCCTGGGCTCAGGATCGCGGTGCTGGCCGGAGATCCGCGGAAGGCCGGGCCGTACACGATCCGCGTCAAGTTTCCGCCGGGCACGATGACGAGACCGCACTATCATCCCGAGTTGCGGACGGTCACCGTGATCTCCGGCACGTGGTGGGCGGGCGCCGGGGAGACGTTCGACCCGGACGCGACGACGCCCCTCGCGGCGGGCAGTTTCGCGATCCACTTTCCGAAGAGAACCCACTTCGACGGCGCGAAGGACGACGGCGCTGTCGTGCAGATCAACGGAATCGGTCCGAGTGCCACGATCTGGGTCCACCCGGAGGAGGGTCACGTGTGGGTCGGCCCCACGCCGGGCCGCACCACGAAGTAGCTTTCGCCCGCGGGGCCCACCCGCCGGAGACCAACTCGCCGAGCGTCAACCTTCGACGCCGGCTCGGACCCCTCGTCGAGGCATTGTCAGACGCGACACGGAGGCCGTGGGGTCAGGGCGCCTAGAGGATCTCCTTGTCCACCAGATTCGCCGCCTCCGTCCATCCGGCGTACGTCACCCGCGTGATCTGTCGATGGAGGATCTCGAAGCGTTTGCGGAACTCGACGGTGAAGGTGACCTTCACCTTGGTGCCTTGGCGTTCGACCACCTTGGCGAACGGGACCATCATCTTCTCGACGAACCCGGCGTCGACGAACATGCAGAGCTTCTCCGCCAATAACCGGCGTTTCAACTCCTCCAGGTCGCCGTCTCCCCTGCGCTGCTCCGCGAGCGCGACGTCGTAGGCCTCCGGGGTGCTGCACACCCAACAATCCGCCTTCAGCGTCTGCAGATACTCGCCGGCGTACGCGCCTGCCGTCACAAGGCCGAACACCATCAGCGCGAAGGAGAGGGTCTTCATCCTATTTCCAGGAGGCGCCTTCGATGGCGAGCGTCTCGAGGTATGCGCCGATCTGACTGATCTGCTGCTCGGTCAGGTACTCCTTCCAGGGAGGCATCTGCTTGCCCGTGCGGCCATTCTTCACGGCGACGACGAATTCGCGGTAGCCCAGCGAAAACTTTCTCAAGTCGGCCGCATACTTGCCAAACCGGGACTCGCCGTCGGCGTGCCGGCCATGGCACGGCGCGCAGAACTTGACGAAGAGGCCGTGCCCTTCTCCGATCGCTTCCGCGTCGCCGGAGAGCGGATTGGAGGAAGCCGCCTTGTCGGCGGCAGGGGACGACTGAACGATCTTTGGTTCTTCGTGTCCCATCGTGCCGAAGGCGTCGACCGGCCTTCCAAGCTCCGATCCGGCCACCGTGAGGAGGGTGGCCGCGAGACAGAGTGCCCACGGGGCGTCCAGGCTGAATGTCACGTCGGAATCTCCTTGGCCTTCTCGACGACGACTGGCTGACGGTAGCCAACTGGCACACACCGGCTGCGGGGGTGGCGGGCAGTGACGTTCGGCGCGCACATCAACGGGCGCGGGGCAGAAAGGCGGGACAAGGGACGACAGACGAGCCGAACCCTTGTCCCGCCGGGAGCCTGCTCCTCAATCGAGGGCGAAGACGATCACCGCAGCGCTTTCCTTCAGGTTAATCAGCTTATCCTTGAAGTAGTGGTCCGCGAGCGCGCGACCGACGTAGGAGCCGTGGCCGGTCGCCACGGCGATGTACTGCTTGCCGTCGACCGAGTATGAAACGATCCCGCCGTTGTGGCCGGTGCCGTTGTTGAAGTGCCACAGCATGTCGCCGCTCTTCGCGTCGAGCGCTTCGAGCCAGCCATCCGTGGTGCCAACGAAGAGGAGACCCCCCGCCGTGGACAGGAGCGCCGAGTGCGGAATGATCTCGTACCGCTTCTCCCAGGCGAGCTTGCCGGTCGCGGGATCACGGGCCGTGATACGGCCGTAGGCACTCGACTCGCCCGGCGGGCTGGTCCCGATCCACTCGGCGTTCATGAACGCCTGCACGAAGGGCTCTAGGGTTCGGGTGTCAGAACCGGCCGAGATCGTCGTCCCACCGCCCTTCGGGGCGACGGTCAGATCCATGCACCACTCGTTGGTGATCCGGTAGAACAACTTCGTCTGCGGGCTGTACGTCCCGGCATTCCAGCTGTGCCCGCCATCGATTGCCGGACAGACCAGGGTCTTCTCACCCGGCTTCGGCCACAGCTGGTTCTCCCATTTCCCGGTCTCCAGGTTGAACCCGGACGTCCAGTTGTAGGACTTCATGTCGGGGTAGACGCTGAGCGGCTGGCCGGTCTTCCGGTCGTGGACCTGGTTGAAGCCGTTCTTCCCGGGATGGAGCACGAGCTTCCTGCCCCGTCCGTCCTCAAACAGGACGTACTCTCCCGGAGAGGCGTCGTAATCGTACGGGTCACCGGGCGCCTCCTGGAAGTACCAGTTCAGCTTGCCGGTGTTGAGGTCCAGCGCCACGGTCGACGACGTGTAGAGATTCCCGCCCGGCCGCCAGCCGTCCGCGTTGGGGTCGAGGCACTTGTCACCGCAATAGTCATAATCCGGATCGGGGTTGCCGACACCGATGAGGATCTGGTTGTTGTCGTAGTCGACCGTCCCCGGTTGCCACGAGCCCCCGCCGCCCCACTTCCAAGAGTCGCCCTTCCAAGTCGCCAATGCTCTCGGATCATCCCGTCCAGTCGTATAGAAGATCCACTTGATGTCACCGCTCCGCGGATCGATGCCGAAGATCTTGCCCTCGATCGGATACTCGCCGCCGTTCTGTCCGATGACGAGCAGGCCGGAGTTGACGAAGGTCCCGGCGCCACTGAAGCCGATGGTGTCCTTCTTCGAGTTCACGAGCTGCTTGTCCCAGACCACCTTCCCGGTCGCCTCGTCCAGTGCGACGAGGTGACCATCGGCCTGGCCCATGTAGACCCGTCCGTCGCCGATCGCCAAGCCCCGCGTGTGGGCAAAGAACGAGCGGGCGATGATCGCTTCGTCCATCTGGGGGACGTACGCCCAGACCCGCTGCCCGGTTTTGGCATTGAGCTTCCAAACCGTCGACGGGTTAGTCGACACGTACATGTAACCGTCGACGACCAGGGGTGTGCTCTGGAGGCCCATTCGCACTTCGCCGGGCTGGAAGATCCAGACGGGCCGCAACTGCTTGACATTACGTGTGTTGATCTGGTCGAGCGGGCTATGCCGCCACCCGGTGTTTGCCGCTCGGTGGTACGCGCACCAGTCCTGGGCTGGACAGTTCTTCATCTCGTCTGCTGAAGAGCCAGCCATAGCAGGGGGGGCGACCAGCATTACCGCCATCACAAGCAAGGCGGCCACCTGTGCCAATTTCACCAATGACCTGGGCATTTGTCTTATCCCTCCAGCGCTCCGAAACTGTAGTCCTTCTTGGGCATCGTGCCAGATGGCGTTTGGTTACCTTCCTTTCGAAGAGGCCCGCGGCGGGCCACGAAGAGACATAGTACGCGGCGGGCCATCTTGGTGGCCGCTGAGGCGCTCTGGGGACTGCCAGGGGACCCGCTCTACGCGCATTACGCCCCCCACAGAGAACGACCGTTAATGGCTCGAAAGCACCAATTTAGGTCGACGCCAGGGCAGAGTCAAGAGCCCAGTGCCCATCACATAAGGGTGCTCAGCGGCGGGCGCTCAGCGGCCACTAACGCGCGGCGGCATTTGGAAAACTCGTCAGTCCCCGCTGCACGAGACATCGCTTGCTGAGTCTCGGCCACCGTTGCGGGAGAGCCGTCTCGGGAATAGCCGGCATTCGGTCGTCGTGCCCCTCCTAAAACGGCGAGCGCGCGGAATCACCCGAGAATCAGACGATCCTCGCTTCGGCCCTCGGACGAATCCCGACCTGGGTTCAGCGTAGGTGGCACCCCACGCGTATCGAGATCCCTAATACGCGGAGCGAGGACCATCTGAAGAAGGGAGGCGAGCCGGCCGGCCTCGGCGGCGTGTCCCCCAAGTGCAAGAGGGGCATGCGAGTCCGAAGCCGGGCCGCCCCGCATGGATGACGGCGCCGCACGGGAACCGGCACGACGTCGGATCGTGACCAAGGTCTGGAGCCAGATGGGGCCGGGACCCAACAACAAAAGCGTCTAGCGGAGGCCCGCGTGGTGAACTCGACGGGTGGGAACACCGAGTTCGCCGACGTGCCCGCGGCCCACGCCGAGGTTCCACTCTCGCAGTGGCGGCTCGAACGAGAGGGGAGCACCGGTCGCACGCCGGACGTGCTCGGCCGTCGTCACCGCACGGGCGAACTCGCTCGACACGATCCGCGCAATGCCCCCGCGCGGGGAGGCGGCGCGCCAGCCGCTCCGGCCTGCCCCACGCCGCAGGATGAGAGCGCGACGTCAGGACACCGGACGATGCGGGAGGCGTTGCCCATAGTCTCGCCGTGACGGATCAGGACGAGCCGATTCACTGCTACGACTCGTGCGCGGTCGCGAGTGCCGAGGGCACGGCCGCCAGGACCTCCCGGAGGCACTGGCGGACACGGGCGATGTTCTCCTCCGCCTTCTCGGGGACGCGTCCGCGTGACACCTGGGCGATGAACTCCTCGTGGCTGGTCGTCATCAGCAATGACGCGTTGATCTCCAGCTGCATCGCGTGGACTCGGCGGGTCCGGGGCTGGCCAAACGTGGCCACGATGTTGCCGCCGGTATAGCCTTTGACGTTCTCCTGCACCACGAAACCGTGGCGGGTGAAGATCGCCGCCACGGTCGCAGCGAGTTGAGGGTCACACGTGGCATCGTGACGCGTCCCGATGATGACCTGATGGTCCTTCATCCGGCGCGGGCTCCCGGTGTGGCCATCGAGCAGCATCGCGTACCCGTAGGCGTCACGGAGCTGGGTCAGCAGGCGCTCCAGAGCCGCGTAGTAGGGATCGTAGAGCGTCTGCAACTGCGCTTCGAGGTCGGCGAGCCCGAGCGGGCGCGCAAAGATGGCCGCGTCGCGCGTGGTATGGGTGCGCACCACCCCGCGTCGGGAGCGCACCTCGCCGTCGTGGTGCTCAAAGTCATCGCGGCGGCGATTGACGTCGACGAACATGCGCGAAAACGGCGTCGCGAGGACGGTCGCCCCGTGCTCATGCAGATCGGCGTAGAGATCGCCCGCGAAGGTGTCGGCAAACCCGTAGGCGAAGGTTTCGTACCAGGGCTCGCAGTAGTCGTCGCGGGTGATGTGGGGCAGCGGCTGCGTGCCGTAGTGGGGCACGCTCACCAGAACCGGCGTTCGCTTCCCCGGCGCGGGATGCCTGACGATCGGGAACGAGCGCTCCATGGTCGATGCCCTTCCGAGCGTAGCATGATGGCCTGGGGGACGGACGTCGCTGCATCACCGACGAGCGACAGCTGTCCGACGTGGCGTGACGAGGCCGACGAGGTGGTCGCCATGAGGGCCGCCAGGAAGATGGCGCCGGGACACCCAGGATTGACAGGCTTCGGCGCCCCAGCATAATTTCGCCATGGCTCCCCCACCCGCGACACCCGAACAGCGGCTCCAGACGTTCGAGGCGGTCGTCCGCGAGCAGTGACAGAACCCGTGAGCACCGTCCGGGTGCGTCCCGCCTCGCCGAGGCCGCGATCCTGGCCGAGATGGCCAATGACCTCAACGACCACGTCGGGATCCCCGGCCGGCCGTTCACGCCGGAGGGGATCCAGGCCGACGGCTTCGGCCCCCTGGCCGCCTTCACCGCGCTGGTCGCCGAGCTCGACCGCGTCGTGGTCGGCTACGTGTTCTTCGGCCCTGGCTACAACACGGACGTGGCGGCTCGGTCCATGTGGCTCCACGACCTCTTCGTGACGCCGGCGGCGCGCGGACGAGGCGTGGGCTACGGCCTCATGGCCGCCGTTGCGGCGGAGACGGTACGCATTGGTTGCGTGTCGCTGGAGTGGGGCGTCCACACGGCCAACGCGGGCGCGCTCGAGTTCTATCGCCGGCTGGGCGCGGCGGGCACGGAGACGCGCATCTTGAGCGTCGCCGGCGACCGGCTGCGCGCGCTGGCCGACGCCGCGCCATAGCGTCGACGGCGCCGCGCCGGCAGGCGCATCCATCTGAAGACGTTGACGCGTCCGTAGGCCCCCGATACGGTGCGCGCGATGGCGGATACGAGACCAGCTCCCGACGCTTCAGCCGAGCCGGAGTACGAGAGGCTCGCCGACCTGGGCGTGGTTCGGCCGGGAGAGGACACCGAGCCGATCGGTGGGGGCTAATGGTCGCCAAGCCCCAACGTGCCGCGCACTACACGGCGATCCGGAAACCGCGAAGGCGCTCGAGGGGGCGTGGGAAGTGCGTAGCAAGGGCCCGTCGGGGTGTCGCCACTGTGCGGCAACCGCGACAAGTGCTCAACGTCTCCGGGCGGAGACGCGGGGTCGCCGGCGCTTGTCTCGGCGCGACGGGCGGTCCGCACGACCCGCGTGCACCGGCGGCGCGTTCTCCAGCTCGATCCCGAAGACCGCCGACAAGCGATCGTCGGCGATGCGCTTGCCCACGGCCGGGTGCGCGCGCGATACGGCGCCGGCGGTAGCCGAGCTGAGCAGCTCCGCCTGGTCTACCTGGCGGAGCACGAAGTACAGCTCCGGCTTGGCGTCGAGACGGATGCCCACGCCGTAGAGGACCGCGGCGACGTGCTTGCACACGTACGCCGAGTCCGGGCACGAGCAGTCGAGCGTCATCTCGCGTGGCTCCGGGAAGAGTCCGTCCTTCGCGTCGGTCAACACGGCCAGCACCTCGTCGGACAGCTCACCGCGCAGCAGGCCAACGAGCGAGCCGATCCGGCCGGTGCAGCGAGTGACGACACGGCGCCAGCGTGTCTTCGCCATGGGGGCGATGCCGATCGTCACGCGGTACAGCTCGCTGCCGGCCACGTATGCCTCGACGCGGCCCCGGGCGATCGCCAGGTCGAGTACCGAGCCGTTGCGGAGGTAGGTGCGTCCGCGCGGCAGGCGGTTGGCCAGGTCGGCGTAGCGCTCGAGGTTGTCGGCCCAGGCCTTGCCCCAGAACGTGGTGGTGAACTGCCGCTTGCGGTGCGCGATCACGACCGGGTCGGCCGTGCGCTTGCTCTTCTTCAGCAGCTTCGCCAGCGCCCGGGCGCCGTTCGCCTTCTTCTCGGCCACCGACACGTAGGGCGGGTAGTAGTCCCAGCCGCCTCTGCTGTACCACGCCATCGCGCGCCCTTATCTCAGGTCTCGGCCGTGGCACGACGGAGGTCGAGCGCGACCATGGCCATCAGCTCTTCGTCGCTCATCTCGGTGAGCAGCGTCTCGCCGCCGCCCTCTAGCACCCCGCGCACCATCGCCTGTTTGTCCTCGATGAGCCTGTCGATGCGCTCCTCGACGGTGCCGCGGCACACCAGCTTGTGCACGAGCACGTTCTTGTGCTGGCCGATGCGGTAGGCGCGGTCGGTCGCCTGGTCCTCGACCGCGGGGTTCCACCATCGGTCGAAGTGCACCACGTGCGAGGCGGCGGTGAGGTTGAGACCAGAGCCGCCCGCCTTCAGGGACAGCACGAAGAACGGCACGGTCGCGTCCTCCTGGAAGTGCCGGACGAGCCCGCCCCGGTCCTTCACGGGCGTGCTGCCGTGGAGCAGGAGCCCGGAACGGCCGAACACGCCCGCCAGGAAGGCGGCCAGCGGCTCGGTGGCCTCGCGGAATTGCGTGAATACGAGTACCTTCTCCTGCTTCGCGGCCACCGCCTCTACGATCTCGCGCAGCCGCGCGAGCTTACCGCTTCCAGCCTCGTCCCACGCGCCTTCGCCCAACCAGTGCGCGGGGTGGTTGCAGATCTGCTTGAAGCGCATGAGATACGCGAGCACCAGGCCGCGCCGCTCGATCCCCTGCGTGAGCCCGGCGATGGCGCGCTCCAGCTCGTCGACCGTCTTCTGGTAGAGCGCGGCCTGCGGGCCGGAGAGCAGGCAGAACGCCTTCACCTCGGTCTTGTCAGGCAGGTCGGCCACGATGGAGCGGTCGGTCTTGAGCCGGCGCAGGAGATAGGGCTGGACCAGGCGGCGCAGGGGCGCGTAGCTCTCGTCCGGGCGGGCGGCCAGCCGCTTGACGAACGCGGAGAACTCGCGCGCCGATCCCAGCAGGCCCGGGTCGAGAAAGTCGTAGATCGACCAGAGATCGCCGAGACGGTTCTCGACGGGCGTGCCGGTGAGCGCGATGCGCGCGTGCGCCTTCAGCGCCTTGACTGCCTGTGTTTGCCGGGCCCCGGGATTCTTGATCGCCTGCGCCTCGTCGAGGATCGCCAGCGACCACTCCCGCGACCGGAGCGTCTCGACGCGTGCCAGCGTCCCGTAGGTGGTGATGACGAGATCGGTGCCGCCGAGATCGGCGCCGGCCAGCTCGGCCAGCTCGCGCGTGGGCATGGCCGAGGGATGGGCCACGAGCGTCGTCAGCGACGGCGCAAAGCGTTCGATCTCGGACTGCCAGTTGGCGAGGAGCGACGCCGGCGCCACGAGCAGGTGCGGCGGGTTGCCGCCCCGCGCGCGCCGCTTGTGCAGCAGCAGGAGCGCCAGCACCTGGATGGTCTTGCCGAGCCCCATGTCGTCGGCCAGGCAGACGCCGAGCCGCAGCGACGAGGCGAAAGCGAGCCACGCCACGCCGACTTTCTGATAGGGCCGCAGCGCGCCGCGAAAATCGGCGCCCGGGTCGGCCGCGGCGAGCCCGGCCGGCCCGCGCAACCCCTCGAGCGTGCGCGCGAGCCAGGCGCCGGCCTCCACGCGTGACCAGCCCTCGCCCGCCGCCAGCGCCACGGCCCCGTCGTCCGTCCGGGCGGCACCGGCGAGCAGCCGCATGCCCTCGAGGAACGAGAGCCCGCCCTCCTCGGCCTCGCGCCGCACCCGCTCCCAGTGGGCGAGCACTTCGCGCAGCCGCTCGCGGTCCAGCTCGACCCATTGCCCGCGCAGCCGTACCAGCCCGTCCGACGAGGCCAGGAGCTGGCGCACCTCGGCCGCCGTGAGCTTCGCGTCGCCCAGCGCGATGGCGACCGAAAAGTCGAGCAACGCGTCCATGCCGACTGCGCTCGGCTTCTTCTCGCCCACGCGCACGGTGACCTCGGGCCGCGGCGGCCGCCGCGGGCGCCACCAGTCGGGGACACGCACGACCAGCCCGGCCGCCTCGAAGGCCGGGATGGCGCGCAGGAAGCGGTGCGCCTCGGCGGGCGTCCACGCCGTCGCCTGGTAGATCGCGCCGGAGTCGACCAGCTCGCCCAGCCACGCGTTCTGCTCCGCGGCCCGCTGGAGCGGCACCAGGAGGTGGAGCAGCCCCTGCCGGTCGCCGCGCGCGGAGGACTCCTCGAGCGCGCGCGCCAGCGGACGATGCTGCACCCTGCCCCCGGCGCCCGCGCGCACCGCGTAGGTGGCGAGGAAGGCGAACGGGTGCTCCTCGTCGCCGCGGTTCTCCGCCAGGTGCAGGCACACCTTGCCGACGACGTGCCACGAGGGGTGGCGCGCACTCAGCCAGTCCCCGACCGCACCGCGATGGGCGCGGATCTCCTCGGCGAACGCGCGGTTGAGGTCGGCCCAGCGCGCGGCAACCCAGTCGGCGTCGACGTACTCGCCGCCGTCCATGGGCGGAACGGCGCCGGCCACCCGGCCGCGCTCATCCGGGGGGCAGTCGACTTCGACCCGCTCGCGCCGTTCCTCGAGATCGGGCACGGCACAGAGTCGGGTCACGAACGCGCGACCGAGGTCGCGTAGGAACGCAAGTGGAGGGGCGAGCGACGCGTCGAGCTCGGTCGCGCCGAGGTCGAGCAGGGCGTGTCCGGGCCCACGCGCAAAGGCGCGAGCGACCCGGTCACGGGCCGCGACGGACAGGCCGTCGCTCGCCTCGTCGTCGCCGGGTGCCGTGTCCGCGAGCAGCGCGCCCGACGGCAGGATGGCAACCCGCATCGTTCGCAATCTAAGCGCGAGCGCCGCCTCGCGCAAGCGCCCGGCGTGCGTTTTCCCGGCGCCGCCTCAGCGTGGCGTCATACAGGGAACGACCTAGCGGCCGTACCGGCGATAGATTCGGAAGTCCGCGTCGGTCGTAAGTATGATCAGACCCGCGAGCGTCTCGCTCATCCTGACGAGGCCTGCATCGGCGAGGCTCATCTTCGTGTTGGCCGAGGAAAACCGCTCCGTTACTGATTTCTTGGTGCGCCTGGCAGGAATCGAACCTGCGACCCTCGGATTAGAAGGCCCGGACACACGGCGAGGCCCCTCGGTGAATGTCTGATTTACCGAGGGGGTTCCCCTTTGTCGCTTGACTGGAGTGAGGGCAGTTTTGGGTGGGTTGGAGGCGGTCGCGGCATAACAACGGGCATAACGGAGCGAGGGAAATGCGGCAAGACGGAGCGTCGCGGTGAGACTCAGGAGCTTGCGCGGGCGGCCGGCGGTGGGCAATCAAGGAGACCGATGGAGCCACCGATGGTGGCTGAGGCGATGCCCGGCCCTCGCGCGCGAACAGAGACAACCGTTCAGGGGCTTTGCAGAGCGAGGTCTCGCGAGAGTCGCAGTTCGCCCAGGTGTGTCCCCGCATGACGGATTGCCTCGACAAGGGCCTCACGGCGCGAGATCTGATGGATCTCGCGGGTGCCCCACAACTCCCTTTCCGGAGTGATCCGCTCCTCAAGCGAGGCCGGCTTCAGCGAAATAAGAGCGGTTTCGAGCTCGGCCGAGAGCTGGTCGACGCGCGTCCTCGGCCGAGAGAGCTATATTAGCTGGCCGTTCGACATCCGCGCACCTCGCTGTTCGGCTCGGATCAGAAGCTATAGGAACCTTGACCCGACGCCTCGCTCTAATTATAAGAGGAGCGAGGATGCCCCCGGGATGGCCCGTCAAATGCCTGTCGGTAGCATTCGCAGTTCAGAACTGCTTCTCGCGACGGGCTCGCACGGACTGAAGAAGGAGCGGACCAGAGGGCGAAGAGGCGCACCCGCGGGGCGGTTTTGGAGGAGCGAGGTGATCTCGTCCCGTTGCCTCGGCGGATGGAGCGTCGGCTGGAAATCTGACCCGAGCCCGGAGCTCTGTCCATCTGAGTAACGAATAATAACGCTCGGTATCAAGCGCAGCTCTGGTCCATGACGTCGCGCCGATCCTATCTCGGCAGCTCCATTTCGCGAAAGAGCGAATCGCACATTAGCGAACAGATCTGCCTCCGACGTGATATCATTTCGCTAAACAGCGAATCGCTGATCTGCGAAATACGGAGGTCAGGTAATGGCGCCGGCCCCCTCAGACAACCCCTTTGCGATCGGGACCCTCGTGACGGGGGATGAATTCGCCGACCGGGCCGATGAGCTTCGACTGCTCGAGGACGAGCTCCCGAGCGGCGGTCGGATCTTCCTCCTCGCGTATCGGCGGTACGGGAAGAGCTGCCTGATCTGTGAAGCTCTCCGACGCCTCGAGAAGAACACTGGTGCGATTGCCGTGTACGTGGATCTCTACAAGGCGAGTTCCGAACGAGAGTTCTGGGAACTCATGATCAACCAGCTCGTGGCCGGCAGCCGTGAACCGGTCAAGCGCGTCGTGGATTGGCTGAAGTCCTTGGGGGGGACCCTACGGCCGACATTTTCCGTGGACCAACAGAGCGGCATGCCGACAGTCACCCTGGGTCCTGTTGCGACGTCCGCCGAACTCGGGCGCCTACGGGAGCGAGCGCTGGCGCTTCCCGGCGAGATTGCTGCGCGAGGACGGCACCCGGTTATCGTCGCCTTCGACGAGTTCCAGCAGATCCATGAGTTCGACGGGGGGCGGCTTGAGAAACAGATGCGCGCGGCCTTCCAGCAACACCGCCAGGTCGGATACGTGTTCGCAGGTTCGAAGCCGCACCTGTTGCGACAGATGGCCGAGGATCCCAATGCCGCCTTCTATCGTTTCGGCCGTCGACTTGAATTGGGTCCAATCCCTGCCGAAGCGTGGTTCGGATATCTCAAACCGAGGTTCGGTAAGGGCCGTATCCAGGTATCGGGCGACGCGCTCCGTCGTATCGTCGAACTCGCAGAAGGAATTCCCTACTACGTCATGCGAGTCTGCCGCCTCCTGTGGCCGCGCGGACTCCGAAGACAGACTATCGACATCAGCGAAGTGGATGCCGCATTCGGCGAGATCGTGGACGAAGCGGGCGAGATCTTCGCGCCGACGTGGGAAGAGCTGACCCTTGCGCAGCGACGGACGGCCGCGGCACTCGCGGAGGGTCGGGGCCACGAAATCTTCGCGGAGGCTGTTCGTAAGGTCTACGAGCTCGGCGCGCCGTCCAGCGTTGCTCGGAGTCTTGAACGACTTCGGGACTTGGGTCTCGTCGGTCATGAAGGGCCGACGACCACGGGTGCGCGCTACCGGATCGTTGACCCGGGCTTCGTCGCGTGGGTGCGCCGTCAGCGTCCGAGGGACCCGATAGTTTCTGGCGCTCGCGCTCCGACCTCGGCTCAAGAACAGGGATCTCAGCCGAAGCGTGCCCGTCGCCGGGGGAGGTTATAGGGGTTCCCGGTCCCAGGACTTTGGATCATCGTCCTCATCCTGCGCGGTAGACGACATGACTCATTTCGGGGCATAATCAAGCTGACCCTAGCGACCCAGCGAGACGTCTCGACCGCGACTGTGTAACCGGGCCGGCGAACCATTGCATCCCTCCACCAAATTCTCCTCAAGGGCGAGACGGAATTGCTCCGCTCGCGCTTCTCACCGCCAGAGCGAGTGCGCGACGTGCTGCGCTTGCGATGACCGGTGACCAGGCAAGCAGCCCGAATCCGGAGGCCGATCCTGACCACGATTTACGGATCACGCCGTGCCGGAATTGGAACGCCGTAAAGAAGATTCTCGGTAAGGGGCGGAAGGTCGCCCTTCTCGCATCGAAAACCGAGATCCACGTGTGGCCGACCGATACTCTGAGCCCCTCTGATCGATGCCTCTGCGGCGCCCGCCGCTGGTAGGTGGGCTGCAGCGGTAACATCAGCGGTGTACCTCGCGTGGCACCCTACCTGGGTGAGAGGACGGCGCACGGCTGGTGAGCCGAGGGGATCGGAAATTCTTTTCAGCCTGCGCCCTTTCCCTGCAGATCCTGTGGAAATTGCTGCGCATAATTCGACGCCAAGTCCCCGGCGAATTGGCGCTTCGGCTGGTGGTACGGTCCTTGCTGCGCTCAAATGGGGACCCTGATCTGGCTGGCCATGTAGGTGCTACGACCAGCACGGAGGCGCACCATGAACAAAGTGTCGATTCCCGCAATTGCTGCTCTCGTCGGGATACAGATCGGCCTGGTCGTCCGCGCGGCCCATGCCGCGGTCGTCCCGGCGCCAGAGCCAAGCAGCCTCACGCTGCTCGGCGCCGGTGCCGCCGTGGTGGCGATTGGCGCCTGGTGGCGCAACCGCAAATAGCCGGGAAGCCTCAATCCGTCTGCTGCTTGGAGAGAGGCAGCACGCGTCTGCGTCTTGGGCCGGGGCGCGATCCACGTGCTTCTTGATGGGCTGATACGAAACAGCTGGTTTTTCGCTCTCGTCGGCGTCGTCGGCCTCTGGGAGCTCGCCGCGCCCCGCGGCGTACTCACCGCTCGTCGTAGCCTCCGCTGGCCGACCAGCTTCACGCTCGGTCCATTCAACGCCTTGCTCGCCACTGTTCCACTGGCCCCGTTCGCGCTCGCCATTGCGCTGACGGAACGCGGTTGGGGCCTCTCGACTACCACCAGGCTACCCCTGTGGGCCACGATTGCGGTCTCGGTGCTCCTCCTCGACCTGCTTTTTTATTTCCAGCACCGTGCCTTCCACGCGGTGCCGGTGCTCTGGTCCGTTCACAGGGTGCATCACGCCGACGTGGACTTCGACTACACCACGGCCTTCCGTTTCCATCCCATTGAGGCGTTGCTGACGAATGGCACGGCGCTCGCCGCGGTCACAGTATTCGGCCTGCCCGCCTTCGCTGTCCTCGTCCACCAGACGCTCGCCACGGGCATGACGATCTTCGAGCACGCCAACGCTCGTTGTCCTTCAGCGGTCGAGGTTCGTCTCCGCCGGATCTTCGTCACTCCCGACATGCATCGGATCCACCATTCGACGGGCGCGCCAAGCACCGACAGCAACTTCGCGACGATCTTATCGTGCTGGGACCGCTGGCTCGGGACCTACCGGTCACACGCGACGAGAGGTCGAGACGGTATGGAGATCGGGTTGACCGAATTTCGCGACCCAAAATATCTCACGCTTCCGTGGACGCTCGCGATGCCATTTCTTCGCCCTCGGCGGGTCCAAGGGTGACGTCCGTGACGGCCCACCAGTCGCACGGTCCTCGTCATTCGTTGCTGTCAGGGTCCGAAGCCCGAGTCGGTGCTGATCTCCAAGAGCCTACAGCTCCCACGGCGGCTCGACAGCCATCGGGAGTTCGAGCACCGCCGGCCCGTCGGCGTCGAACGCCTCCGCGAGCGAGCGTGGGAGCGTGTTCACGGTGCTGAGCGGCCACCGTCGAAAAAGATCAGATTTGCGGCTACGCGGACTCCGGGCGCCAAGTCCCCACCGTCAGCCCCGCTGACCTCAAGGAGGTCGCCCAGAAGCTCACGGGCATAACCGCGGGCATAACGGCGGGGCCCACGCCAGACTCGCAGTCGTAAGTCTCTGATTTTCAGGGGCGCCTGGCAGGAGCCGAACCTGCGACCCTCGGATTAGAAGTGGAAGGGCGGTGATGAGCCGTCCCTCCAATCTTCTCGCTTACTTCCGCGTAACTGCGCGAATCGCCCGCCCTTCTTGCGTTGATCGCTCACGACACAGACGTATTCTCGTGACAAGCGCGGATGCGAAAGCACGGCGATTCGTGGGGTCGTTCAGCGCAAGATAGCGCAAGAGAGTTTGGCCATCTGGAAGAGCCCGAGGGCTCACGAGGAGGATCGTCCGCCTCCGCGTAGACGCCCACTTGACGCAGCGCCTCTTTGAGCAAGTTCTTGGTCGCACCGAGCCATCGCCCCAGACCCTTTCGACTTGCCGCCGGAGGTCCCCTCGTTCACCCTCGAGAGCAACGACGTCGAAGACGGGAGCCACTGGACCCCGGAGTTCGCCTGCTCGCGCCTTGGCGCCAGGACATCTCGCCGGAGCTGCACTGGTCGAGCTTCCCGGTTCATATCGGAAATTCCGGGTGAACCGAGCTTGTGGAGCTTCGACGCGCTGGAATCTCGGCCCGACTTTCACGTTCTTGCGGAAAAAATGCTCCAGAGGTATCGCCGGAAGCCGATCTTCCGTCCCAACGGCGAATCGCGATGGTTCGGACGGGGCGCAATGGACGCCGGATCGACAGGCTTGCCCTCGAGGAGCACGAGCTGTTCGACGGAGAGTTGCAGGGGGGCCGACTGCGAGCAACTCCAGCGACTGGAGGTCACCCTCGACCAATGCTGGGACTTGCTCCTGCCAGCCCCGGGCCCGCCGGGCGGGCGGCCTCGACCCCGACCGGCTGGCGTCGGGGACGAGGGGACTGTCTGTCGAAGGCTACACCGACTGACCGAGCTCACGCAACAAGGAGGTCTAAGTCGAATCGGAATCCTGGACAGGGAGTATGGAACTGAGCAGCGGGGGGCGGTGCGGGCGCGGTCTCGTTGCTCGAGGTGGTTGGAGTGACCAAGCTCTCGGAAGCAAGGGGCCCGGACCGGTGCCAGGGTTCGGCAGGCTGACTGTCGTCGACGTGTTTGGGGAGTGTCAACCAGCTGGCCGACCGGACGGCCGGCTCGATGGACCCCGTCACTCGGGCGACAGTCGATTCATCGTCGTGATCCAGACTTCGTGGCGCTCGGCGCAGGCATCCCCGCTGCGAGCCTTCGACAGAGGAGGCAGGAGCGGCATGGGCGTGGTCACTCATTTGATCAGACCAAGGGCACGCACGCGTGAAGCGGGTGGCGAGCCGCCCTCCGCCGGTTCGCTGACCACAACACGAACGAGAGGAGGGCGCCATGAGTACGAACTCGACTGACGAGGGACTGTTAACCGGTCGACGCTTGTTTCTAAGGCAAGTCGCAACTCTCGCCGGTAGCGCGTCACTTGCGCCAAAAGTCATCGGTGCCGCAGCTGTGGCGGCGGGCAGCGCGATCGCCGCGCCAGCCTCAGCGCAGCCGGCCGGCGCGCCCATCGCGTCTGCGCCGGCGTTCGGTTATGAATCGCTGGGCCCTGACGAGGCGAGTTTCGTTGAAGCGATGGTCAACGTCATGTGCCCGGCCGATACCCTTACACCCAACGGCGTCGACTGCGGCCTTGCCGTATTCATGGACCGGCAACTCGCCGGCGGCTTTGGCACAGGGGATCGTCTGTATATGCGCGGTCCGTGGAAGCAGGGTAAACCACAGCTCGGCTACCAATTGCCGCTCACCCCCGACCAGTTCTTCAAAGCGGGCGTCGCGGCAGCCAATGCCGCGTGTAGAGGCAGGTTTGACAAAGACTTCGATCAGCTGGAGCCCGCCGATGCGGATGCTTTCCTACGCGACCTGGCCGGCGGCAAGATCAGTGACATACGCGTTCCTCTTGGCCAATGGTTCAACGAACTCGTCTACCCATTGTTCACGCAGGCCTGTTTTGCCGATCCGATGTATGGCGGCAATAACGGCAAGGTGTTTTGGAAGATGATCGGCTATCCCGGCCTTCCCGCCACACACACGCGAGATATGGTGAACTTCCGTGGCAAACCATACCCAGGGGCCAAGGACCCGAAGGCAATCCAGGACTTCAGCTGAGAGAAGGGACGTGTCATGGCGACGACAATGAAAAAGCGCACCGTAGTCATCTGCGGTGGCGGTCTGACCGCGGGCCTCATCGCGCGACAACTCACTGCAAAGAATGTCGACGTACTCGTCTTGGAGCGTGGCTACGACCACACCCGGGCAGCCGAGGCCAAGTTGCCGAACCAGCGCGATGAGCTGCGTTGGGCGACGCATGCGGGTCTTGCCCAGGACTGGGCCGTTCAGACGTACACATTGCGTCATGGGCGCAACGAGACCGCGCTGCCGGTCCGGCGGATGGAAGCCTTCCTTCCCGGGGAAGGTATGGGCGGCGCGGCAAACCATTGGAACGGACAGACGTGGCGCTGGGCCGAATACGATCCGACCCTGCGGACGCGTCTCGAGGGTCGGTACGGCAGGAAGGCAATCCCTGCCGACATGCCGATCCAGGATTGGGGCGTCACGTACGGGGAGATGGAGTCCTATCACGACCTGTTTGAGCGGCTGTTCGGGATCGCTGGCAAGGCTGGCAATCTGCGTGGACAGATCCAAGCCGGTGGCAACCCCTTCGAAGGGCCACGACAGAACGAATATCCGCAGCCTCCATTGGAGACGACAGAGGCCGGAGTGATTTTTACTCGCGCTGCCGAAAATCTCGGCTACAAGCCATTTCCGATGGCGGCGGCGAATTCGCCGAACGCATACACGAATCCCGATGGAATGAAACTCGGCCAATGCCAGTACTGTGGCCACTGTGAGCGCTTCATCTGCGAAGCGAGTGCAAAAGGAAGTCCAGAAGTTCTCTTGTTTCCGATGCTGCTCAAAAGGCCAAGTTTCGAGCTGAGGTTACGTTGTCATGTCTTGGAGGTGGAGTACGATCGTCAAGCAAAGCGAGTACGAGGAGTGCGTTACGTCGACCTCATGACGGGTGAAGAGTACGAACAGCCGGCCGATATTGTCGTGCTCGCCTCGTTTACTATGTCGAACACCAAGTATCTGCTGATGTCGGGAATTGGCCAGCCGTACGACCCGACGAACGGGAGTGGCGTGGTCGGCAAAAACTTTTGCCATCAGATGATGTCGGGTGTGAACGTATTCTTCAAGGATCGCTGGATCAACCCATTTCTCGCTTCCGGGGCATCTCAGACGTGCGTCGACGAGTTCAATGAAGACAACTTCGACCATACGGGGCTCGGGTTCTTCGGCGGCGGGTACATCTATTCGAACGTGACCAACGGCCGGCCGATCGCCTCGCGCCTGGTTCCGCCTGGCACCCCGGCATGGGGAAGCAGTTGGAAGCAGGCAAACGCAGATTGGCATGCGCACAGCTTCGCGATCACGGCTCACGGCAGCTGGTACCCGCACCGGGAAAATTACCTCGACCTCGACCCCACGTATACAGATGCGTACGGTCAGCCGCTCGTGCGGATGACCATGGATATCCGAGATAACGAGCGGCGCATGTCGGAATACTGTACCCAGAGGGCCGAAGAGATCGCCAAAGGGACCGGCGCGACGATCGTCGCGTCGGGGACGCCCCGCCGGGGACCGTACGATTCGCGAGTGTACCAGACGACCCACGTGACGGGCGGGACCATCATGGGCGCCGATCCGGGTACGAGCGTCGTGTCGCCGCACTCGCAGCATTGGGATGCTCAAAACCTATTTGTGGTTGGGGCGTCAGTCTACCCGTTCAACGCGGGTTATAACCCGACGGGTCCCCTTGGGGCGCTCGCCCTCCGCCTTGGCGACGATATGGTTCGATATATCGACCGGCCACAGATTTTGTAGGAAACCCGCCGGAGGGCCCCTGTATGCGACGTCGAATGTCAGTGGCCGTGGGCGCGCTACCCCTGTTTCTCCTCTCTCTTTGTGGAGGGCCGGCTCATGCGCGGGACACCAGTAAAGGCAGGGAGGTGTATAGCCTCTGCGGCGCGTGTCACCCAACCGACTCGAGTAATGGTGCGGGGCCGGGCCTAGCCGGCATCGTTGGACGCAAGGCGGGCACCGCGGCAGGCTTCCGTTACAGCAGAGCAATGAAGAGTTCTGGCATCATCTGGGACGACAAGACCCTCGATGCATATATCGGGGAACCGCAGAGAGTCATTCCCGGCAACGTTATGCCATTCTCCGGCATCGCGGATCCTGGCGCGCGCGCCGATTTAGTTGAATACTTGAAAACGCTCAAGTGAATTTAGCCCACATGTCCGATTTGAGACGGGAAGGGACTGGCCCATAAGAGCACTTCGCGCCTCCCGTGCCGAGAACGCCCTTTATGTCGCCTATCGCCCCACGGCTTCCTCGCAATGGTCATGCGGTACACGCACCTGAATCCAGAGCATCTCCGTGGTGCCGCCGCTCGTCTCGATGGCACTCTCGCCGGCGCCGTGCCTGCCGCCCGCCCTACCGGAGATTCAACGCAAATCTCAACGCAAGAGGCTGCCGGCCTAGTGGGGGTGTCTCAGAAGTCCTTGTATTGGTGCGCCTGGCAGGAGTCGAACCTGCGACCCTCGGATTAGAAGTCCGATGCTCTGTCCAACTGAGCTACAGGCGCGTGCATATAAAATAATACGTTACGTGTTGCGCCGCGCGGCATTCTTGCCGTCGCGCTGACTTTGAGCTGAGAGCTTAGCCCGGAAACCGAACCCAAAGCTCGCGGCTCGCTGTTTGGCTTCCGCCCTCTCTGTACCGCTCGCACCCCGCGACCTTGTGCAACGGCCCGCCTCCGGCCTGCAATGATCGGGCGAGCAGCCCAACGAACGCGACGGCTCGCCTTTGTCCGCCGCGATGCCGGGGTGGCGCCGTCGAGGTGGCACGGGCACAGGCGCGGGACATGCGCGAGGATGGCGGCCTCGCTCAGCTGTCGCCAACCACCATCTTCTCGTACAGCGCACTCAGCGTCTCGTCGATCCCCGCGCACGCCCACACGTCGAAGAAGGGCGAGCCCTGCAGGGCCAGGAACTCCCGCCTGTCACGCTCCTTCCTCTGCTCCTCGCTCTCGCCGGGTCTCGCCGCCTGCTGATGTCCGCGAATGCGGTCCTTGTGATAGATGGCCGGGTACTCGATGTGGCGGTGGAGCTCCCGGAAGTCCTTCGCATAGAACACCGCCACGGGCACAGACGCCCACTCTGCTCCGTTCTTCTTGTTCATGAACTCGAGCATGAGGTCGTGGTTGGCGTCGGGGGCGGCGGCGGGATCGGGACGCCGCCTGCCGAGAACCTTCTTGCCGTCCCGGTTGAAGATACGTAGCTCCATACCGCCCGCCTCGGACAACCGCGCGAGAACGGGCACGTCGCGACGGCAATCCGACGACCAGTCCTCGGAAATCACGAGGATCTTCGCGGGCCCGTTTGGCTGCGCCACGAGCCACTTGATCGCGGCCGTCTGGTGGTCGCTGAGGCGCGCCCTCGCGTAGCGCTCCCGGAGGACCGCGCTGTTGTCCTTGCGCGGAGCGCTGAACGACCCGCCATCGGGGAAATAGCCACCCCAGGCCTCGCGTGCGAGATTCTCGGGGCTGCCGGCGTATCGTACGTACTCGTCGAAGGTCATGCCCTTGGCGAACCGCTCTGCGTTGACGACGCTTTTAGCCACGCTCTCCTCCTTTGGGTCTCCGGTCCCTTGTCGCCGGCCACAGCGTATCGTAGAACGCGCTCGGGCCGAGGGTCCGACATAGACGCGCTTCGAAAGCATGTGGCCAACTGGGCAGCACTACGCGGATGGGGCGTTACGTAGCCCGCTCGGCAGCCTGAGCACGTGAGGACCGGAACTCGGCCTCCGTGGGGGGATTCCCCCTCGCTGATTCGGGTCTCCACCTGATTGGTCGGCAACAGGGCTCCGCGTAGTGTCGACTCCGAAGACGCATAGGTGTCTCCGTTGAACGGGGGGTAGTGGTCACGTGATGACATTCAAGATACCCGAGATGAACGTCGACCCGGCCCCGGGCGCGCCGACAGCGTTCGTCTCCGGAGAGGCGGCCGAGAGCCCACATCCCGTTCTCGACGATTCCGAAGAGAGCCCAGAGCTAGCCAGCGAACGAACCTTCACGCCACTGAAAGGCGAGGACGGGGTTCGCTTGTACCTCAGGGAGATCGGCAAGATCCCGCTGCTGACCGCGCAGCAGGAGGTCGAGATCGGCCGGCGGATCGAGATCGGCCAGATCGCGCTGCGCCGGGCACTCGCCGGTATCCCCATGGCTCTGAGTGCCCTCCTCCAGGTGGGGGACCGCCTCCGCCGGGAGGAGATCCCGGCCGACGATGTCATTCTGCAGGAAGGGGAAGAGCTGGACGGTGCCGAGGTCAAGTGTGTCCTCCGGGCGTTCTCGCGCGTCCGCTGGCTCGAGCGGCAGATCGCGCGTCCGAGACAGTCGACGCGCCTCAAGCGGCCGTCTGCCACGACCCGGCGCAACGATACAAGGAGGATCGCGGCGGCCCGAGACGCGATCCAGAAGATCGTCGCCCGGATGCCGCTCAAGCCCGCGCTCATCGACCAGCTGGTCGCCGACGTCCGCCGTCGCTGCGAGCCTATCGAGCGGCTGTCCGCTGACGCCCGGCAGGCGCCGAACCCGGCGGCCCGGCTGGAGCTGCGGAGGCTCGAGCGTGAGGCGAGGCTGCCGCGCCGGCAGCTCGAGGCCATGCTGGCGGAGATCGCCAAGCACGAGCGCGAAGTCCGCCAGGCCAAGAAGGAGCTGATGGAGGCGAACCTCCGCCTCGTGGTCTCCGTGGCCAAGCGCTACCTGCGGAGCGAGCTATCGCTGCTCGACCTCGTCCAGGAAGGGAACATCGGCCTCATGAAGGCGATCGATCGCTTCCAGTACCGCCGGGGCTTCAAGTTCTCCACATACGCGACCTGGTGGATCCGGCAGGCGCTCAGCCGGGCCCTCGCCGATCAGTCGCGGACCATCCGGATTCCCGTCCACATCGTCGAACAGCTCCACCGGATCTCGCGCGTAAACCGTACCATGGTGAACGAGCTCGGGCGGGATCCCACGCCCGAGGAGCTAGCGCAGCATGCGGGGGTCCCGGCGAATAAGGTCCGAATGATCCTAGAGTCCTCACGGCGGCCGCTCTCGCTCGAGAGTCCCGTCGGCGGAGACTCGGAGCTGGGCGACTTCCTAGAGGACACGTCAGCGGGCTCACCGGACGACGCCATCCTGAGCCAGGATCTCATGACACGGGTCGAACGGGCACTGGCCATCCTGTCCCCAAAGGAGAAGGAGATTCTCCGCCTCCGCTTCGGGATGGGCGCCGAAGGCGAGCGCACGCTCGAGGAGATTGGTCTACGCTTCGCGGTGACACGCGAGCGCATCCGCCAGATCGAGGTCAAGGCGCTGCGCAAGTTGCGCCATCCGCGCACTGGCCGAATCCTCCGAGCCTTGGTCGAGCGCTGATGGCGCCGAGGCCGCCTGATACACCTCTCGACTAGAGCCCTTCCTCGGGCCTCGAGACACTCTCAGGAGGGCTATGCGGTCGTCGACTCCACGCGAATCTCGGCCCGCCCTCGAATCCTGCGCCCCACGAGGGCTTTCCCCATCTGCACATCGTCTCTTCGTCGCGAAGTTACAAGATCCGGGTCCCCGAGCCTCGAGCGTCGCTCCTTGAGTTTTGAGTAGACGCCGCGGGAATGGTCTGAGCCGGCGTAGAAGTCCGATGCCCTGTCGAGCCGAGCCGAAGGCGCGTCCCTATAAATAGGCTAACGCCTTGCACGCTGCCCAGCGCGGCAGTTTTGAACCTACGCTGATCGTGCGCCGGGAAGCGCCGCCCCGAACTGGCGCCGCCGCTGACGGTGTCGATCCGTCCCCCTCGCGGCCAGCGGCCCCTGTCCGGTCGCCCTGAGCAAGAACCGAATCATCGCGAAGACTCGATGGAATCAGATCGTCGACCTTGTTCGCCGGCCGACCCGCACGGGCACCTCGTCCGTCTCGCTGTGTCCCCGCGCGAGCTCTTTCGCCTCGCTCTCAAGGAGCTCACAGAACATGGGTTCCGCGATGCTCCCCCTGGTCCCTCGACCCCACTACCTCGGGCTGTCGGCGGACGCCTCCACGACGCCTATCGTCGGCCCCTCAGCCCAGGCCCGCGCCCGCACCTGTGCAAACTGCTCTCCCTCGTGGTACTCCTCCACCTGGAGCGAGTCACAGTCCTCGCACTCCTGCTCCTGGCGCGTGTGACCGTCCAGCACGAGGTAGAGCTTCCGCACACGGGTCTTGGTCGTAGCCTCCTTGTCGGAGGTGGTTGACGCGACCGCCCAGGATCGCTGGCCTTCGGCACCGGCCCTCGTCTCGACGTTGATCTTGAGCCATACCAACTGCTGCGCACGCGCCACCGGCCCGCCGGCAGGGGCGAGCGAAGCGATCGCGGCTCCGAGAGCGATCACCGTCCTGAGGCTCCGAACGCGCGTTGCCACCTGTCTCCTCTCCATGGCCGCCTCCCCTCTCGCAGCACTTCTCGACGAGTGTTTAACGTGAGCTACCGGCAAGAAGAAGGTCTCGGGAATTCTGTCGCTGAGACTACAGTCCTCCCGCAGGCCAACTGTCAGATCGCGGCATGGATGGCCTCTCGTCATTCCTCCCGGGACCCCGGGCCTGGCCGTTCCAGGCGCCACCCACACGGGGATGGCCTACAAGACTCGCTGGGCCAGATGTCCGGTTGCGGTTCGCGGTAGCGCAGTAGATGAACCTCGCCTCCTGACTGTCCCGTCGGGGCTCGTCGGTGTAGAGTCAAGTCCTTGAAGCAGTCTAGCGTGACGTCGTGCCGAGCGAGAAGCTTTTCGATTCGTTGGGCTGACGCGAACGCGGCCGAGGCCGCGTGGTTCGGAGGTCGACGATCACGAGGTGCGTCACCGCGTGTGGGTGAACTCGGCAACTCCGGGCTCCCGAGACAGGGCGCCACCGCGGCAGGACCCTCCTTCGGCCTCTTCGCCTGGGCTCTCGGGTGTGTGCCTGCGGTTCGAGGCACCGTCGCGCAGGATGCATGCGCACCCATGGGTGGGTGCCGGACAAGCACGGCTCGGCCGACCCTCGAGACGGCCGGCCAGAAATACCTCCACTTGATTAGCAGCCGCCTGACGAGGTAGAGTACCCCCGCTTCGGTCCGGGGGCAGTGTGCCCCGATTGTTCGCCCCAGAGGGCGGCTCTCGAGCGCAACGGGGTCGCCCATGAGGCCCGCCGGCGTCCCTTCTCATCGTCGCGCAGTTCCACAGGTACGAGCACGCGACGCGGTTGCCGGCTCGCTCCACGCATGTCGGGGTCGTCCTTGACCGACGCCACGAGGGGCTGCGCATGGGTACCACGAGCCGGAGAGACAAGATGGCCGAGAAGAAGGACCGCGGGCTGGGAATCCCAACGGAGCGCGACACGATCCGCTGGCTCCTTCGGGGCCAGCGCACGCTGCAGCAGGAGCTCCGTCAGATCAACCGGGCGCTGGACGCGAGCCAACGGCTTCTGCAGGATCTCAGCCAGCATATACGAATGCTGATCCAGCCCATCGATGCGAGAGCCACCCGAGAGCGGCGCAGGACTCGACGCTCCTCCGGGAGAGTGACGAGATCTAAGTAGCGGGGGCGCCCAGGCCGAAAGCGAGATCATCGCGGCCGTCGCCAATGACCCTCGGTGCCCTCGCCGCCGACCGGTCTAAGCGCCAATCCGGAGGCGACCACAAGACTCGCGCCAATCTATCGCCGCTACGACGGGTCCGTCGACAGGCCGAGCGTCGGCAACAGTTCCTCAGCTGTGAGGCGCTCAACCCCGTGACGGCCTCACCCCCATGACCACCCGGCGCGGACGCCCGAGACGGGCGTCCCCGCGCTGGGAGAAAAAGCGCGTCGCGTGGCTCTCCTCGTTAGATTAGAGGTGCAGAACGCTGTGCTGAAGCAGCCGACGAAGTTCGCTCGAGCGCGGTCGCCTAGGCAGACTATCTGCCGCGGAGATGCGAGGTTGAACGATACGCGCGGGGCGGAACGGAGCGATCGACGACGTTCAGCTGTCCGAGCCGCGCCGTCCCCTCGGCGACCGCTCCTGCGATCGTGCGGAACGTCCTACCGGACTCCTCGACGACTTCACCGGCGTAGTTGACGATTCGCCAGCGCCATTCGGGATGAACGGGAGTCGAAAACGCCACGACCTGCATGAGTTGCCTCCTCGCAACCTCTCACGTGTTCAGCTGACGTCGAACGCCGCCCGCGCGTCGCTCTACCAGCGGCTCCCGCGGGAGCCGCCGTGTCCGCCGCCGTACCCCCCGCGGCCCTCGCCACGCCTCTCCCCGCCAGAACCGGAAGGCTTTGCGACCTCCACCTTGATTTGGCGGCCGTCGAGTTCCGTGCCATTCAGGCGCCGCACGGCCTCACTGGCCTCCTCCGAGGTCGTCATCTCGACGAACCCGAAGCCTCGCGACCGACCCGAGTCGCGATCGGTCACCACGCTGGCGGAATCGACTCCGCCGACCGCGGCAAACGCCTCACGAAGACGCTCACTGGACGTGGAAAACGAGAGACCTCCGACGAAAAGCTTGACGGCCACGACGCACTCCTTCTGAAGGCTTCCGTTCAGTGCACGGCCAGAACCCGGAAGAGGCTCGAGACGCGGCCTGAGGCTACGGAGGGTTCTCGGTGAACCGACGGTCCGCCAGGCCCATTAAGTTTACACGAGTCAAGCGCCTCCCGCTGAAGGGATTTCGGGCCCCAGACTCTACGGCGTAACTCGATGTCGTCAGTTCCGGCGTGACCCGCCGGGGTCCGGCTCCCCGCGCTCCCCCCCGGGGTTCCTTGACCACGGCCGGACCCGGCGCTAACCTCGGCGCATTCTCCGACCTTGACGGCCCTCGACGCCGCCCGACGAGCGACCCGACACGTTCACGTGGGTGCGAGTGGAGGCGGGCGGCGACGGAGACGAAGGGAGCCGTCATCACGACCGGGGGCGAATCGAGGAAGCGGGCAGGCCCGCCGCGGAAGGAGTGGCATCCGATGACGATGACGCCGAACGACCCCGACAAGCCTCTGGACTCCCGTGTCGATCGCCGGACCTTCCTCAGGATCAGCGGTGCCGCCGGTGTGGCCGTCGCCGCCGGCGGGGTGGAAGAGATCCTCGCGGCGCGCCGGGCGCCCGCCTACGCTCAGGGGACCAAGGTCCACCTCCTTCAGTGGGTCGATTTCGTTCCCGAGGGGGACGTCGAACTGCGGCGCCAGATCGCCGAGTACAATCAGCAGACGAGGGCCGAGGTCACCCTCGAGACCATCAACGCGAACGACCTCCAGGCGCGGATTACCGCCGCGATCCAGTCCGGCAGCGGCCCCGATATCATCCTGATGCTCCACAACTGGCCCCATCTCTATCAGAGCGCCCTCGCCGACGTCTCCGACCTGTGCGAGTGGAAAGCCCGAGACCAGGGCGGCTACTACCCTGAGTCCGAAGCCGCGGCCAGAGAGGGCACCCGCTGGCTCGCGCTGCCCTACGAGATCGTCGGCGGTCTGATCACCTACCGGAAGTCGTGGTTTGCGGAGGTGGGCGCCCTCGAACCGCCGAAGACGCTCGACGACTACCGCAGGGTGGGTGCGGCGCTGAAGAAGAAGGGCCGCCCCATCGGTCAGACCCTCGGCCACACATTCGGCGACGCCCCGGCCTGGACGTACCCGCTCCTCTGGGGCTTCGGCGGGGCTGAGACGGACACCACGGGGAAGAAGGTCGTCCTCAATTCGAGGGGGACGCTGGAGTCGGTCAAGTGGATGACGGCCTTCTGGACGGAGGCGTGTGACGAGGGCGGGCTCGCCTGGGACGACACGAACAACAACCGAGCCTTCCACGCCAACGAGGTCAGCGCGACCCTGAACGGCGCCTCGATCTACATCGTCGCCAAGCGCAAGCCGGACGCGATCAAGGACGAATTCGGCCAGCCGATGTACAAGGACATTTCCCACTTCGCGATCCCCGATGGTCCGCAGCGGAGGCCGGCCTACCACCTCGCGTTCTCGCACGCCGTCATGAAGTACTCGACGAACCAGCAGGCGGCGAGGGAGTTCC
>Ga0209689_1000499_pt1 | contig 27051 bp, 27 predicted proteins | sample GraSoiAngelo_149_FD_187119 | JGI IMG/M metagenome (GOLD analysis project Ga0209689, IMG submission 187119) | Grasslands soil microbial communities from the Angelo Coastal Reserve, California, USA - 14_1009_09_30cm (SPAdes) (version 2) | ecosystem: Environmental > Terrestrial > Soil > Grasslands ... | reverse complement strand
AAGCGTCCGCTAGCGGTAGCGCCGATGTTTTCTGTCACGCTAGAACCGGGAGCGCAGGTAATTCCCGTAGCAAACGGTTCGGCGACAATGGTGAGAGTCGGCGTGAGCTGCAATTTTACAGGCGCTCCGCCCGGAACTCTGCGTCTGGAAGTCCCGTCGGGCTGGCGTGCGGAACCCGATAAGTTGCTGGTTGAATTGCACCGGCGCGGCGAGCGTCAGGATTTCGATTTCAAAGTGTTTCCGGGCAGCCTGAAGCAGGGCAAGGCAGAAATTCGCGCCGTGCTGACCGCGGCCGGTGCAAGTTTTGATGAAGGCTACAGTATGATCACCCGGCCAGATCTCGATTCTTTTTACTACTACCAGCCCGCCGTGCAGCGAGTCAGCATTGTGGACGTGAAAGTTCGCAAAAATCTGAAGGTCGGCTACATCATGGGTGCGGGCGACGATATTCCAACCGTGCTGAAGCAGATTGGAATGGGCGTCACGATCATTCCTGCTGAGAAAATCTCTAGCGAGAATGTGAAGCTATACGACACGATTGTGCTTGGTATTCGGGCGTATGACACGCAGAAGGAAGTTGCGGCAAACAATAAAAAGCTGTTGGATTATGTTTCAGCCGGAGGAACCCTGCTGGTGCAGTACAACACAGGAGTGAGCGATTTTAATAGTGGGCACTTCACTCCGTATCCCGCGCAATTGAGCCGGGCTCGCGTGTCCGTGGAAGAGGCGCCGGTAGAAATCCTGGCTCCGGATGATGGCGTATTTCATTCTCCCAATCAAATTACTGATCGCGATTTTGAAGGTTGGGTACAGGAACGCGGTTTGTATTTCATGGACCAATGGGACAGTAACTTCAGGGCACTGTTGGCTTGTCACGATCCGGGAGAACAGCCCCAGAAGGGTGGTTTGCTCGAGGCAGGGTACGGCAAAGGTACATACATTTATACGGGATATGCGTTCTTCCGGCAGTTGCCGGCGGGAGTGCCAGGAGCGATTCGGTTGTACGTGAATTTGTTGAGTGGCAAGGAGGGTGGTCAGTGATCAGTGGTCAGTATTAGAGATGGCCATCTTTGAGTCGTCACGCACTCAGAAGGTCTAACTCACAGCGCAGCCCGACCGCTTCACCTCTAGAGATATAATGGCGAGTTTTGGGACCATGGAAAAAGCCACACAGTATGAACTTCGGCTGGCCGAGCGCATGTCCCGACTTGGGACGGAAACTGCGTTTGAGGTTCTGAATAAGGCGCGAGCGCTGGAGCTTCAAGGCAAAGTAATCATTCATCTTGAAATCGGTGAACCCGATTTCGATACGCCAAACAATATCGTGGAGGCTGGGGTTCAGGCTTTACGCGATGGGTGGACGCACTATGGGCCGTCGGCGGGGCTGCCGGAATTGCGACACGCGATTGCGGAAGAAGTCGGTCGTACGCGAAGCGTGAAGATATCGGACGATGAAATTGTCGTTGTCCCAGGCGGCAAACCTATTATTTTCTTTATTATTTTGGCCTTGGCTGATGTAGGAGATGAAGTGATTTATCCCAATCCTGGCTTTCCGATATACGAATCGATGGTTCATTACGTTGGGGCGCGGGCAGTGCCGATCCGATTGCTGGAGGAGAAAGATTTTGGGTTCGATGTTGACGAACTGGCGGGGCTGATAACCGACCGCACGCGGCTGATCATCCTGAATTCTCCACACAATCCCACTGGTGGTGTGCTTCCGAAGCAGGACATCCGTGATATTGCCGAGGCCATCGGCGAACGCAACATCATGGTGCTCTCGGATGAGATTTACAGCCGGCTCATCTTCGACGGCGAGCATTATTCGATTATGTCGGTGCCTGGATTCAAGGAACGCACCATTTTGCTCGACGGTTTTTCCAAGACTTATGCAATGACAGGATGGCGCATGGGTTATGGCGTCATGCGGTCGGATCTGGCCACGCACATCACGCGCTTGATGACCAATTCGAATTCCTGTACGGCTAGCTTCACCCAGATTGCAGGTATCGAGGCGATTCGCGGAGACCAGTCTTCGGTGGAACGGATGCGAAACGAATTTCAAGCCCGGCGCGACGTTTTCGTTGCCGGACTGAATCGGATCAAGGGCTTTTCGTGCCGCATGCCGAAAGGCGCCTTCTACGTCTTTCCGAATATTACGAAGACAGGATGGACATCGAAAAAGCTGGCGGATGCTTTGCTCGAGCAAGCTGGCGTGGCCTGTCTCTCCGGGACCGCGTTCGGTGAGTTTGGCGAAGGCTATTTACGTTTCAGCGTGGCCAATTCTTTGGAGAACCTGAACAAGGCACTGGCGTCGATAGAGCTGTGGGCCCACCGGAATTTGTAGCCAGGTAAAGATGATCATTGGCCTGGTAGTGAGCCGACTAGGACATTGAGCAAGCCGTTCGCAGATTCGTCACCCGAGAGGATCAGCGTGCCGGTGAAGCGAACTCGCCGTAGATTCCGAGAGCCCAAGGCCACCCGCCCACATATACCAGGATACGGGCTTCCCAAGAGCCGAAAAGGTTTGCTTTCGTGGAGCTGGGCAGAGCAGCGTCTGGAAAGATCTCACAATTATTGGATCTCGACTACGCGTCCGGATGGAACGCCACATACGATGATCGTCTGGGGATTGTGGCTGGAGGGCAGATTTTATTTCAGCACTGGCCAGAAGTCTCGCAAGGCGAGAAACCTGGCGGCGAATCCAAGATGTGTGATTTGTTCGGAGCGTGCGGAACAGGCTGTTGTCGTCGAAGGAGTGGCCGAACTCGTCAGCGACCGTACTATCCGCAAACAGTTTGGGGAACTGTATCAAAAGAAATACAAGTGGGACATGAAGGATTTCTCTGAGCCCATCTACATAGTTCGTCCGCGTGTTGCGTTCGGACTTTTCGAGAAGAAGTTTATGGCTAGCGCTACGCGATGGACGTTCGAATAGAAGCTATTGGATACAGGGTTAACTAGGTCTGCAAGATTATTCCATCCAGAGAGAACTATGACCAAGAAATTTCGTGTCTTCGCTACGTGTGATATCGGTGAGTCCATCGAGTTGCTGCGCGAACGGGGGTACGAGGTGGAGGTGTATCCGCAGCCGAAAGCGCCGCCGAAGGGTCTGCTCCTGGAGAAGGTCAAGTCAGGGATCGATGGCCTGATCACCACCTTGCGCGACCCCATCGATGCTGAAGTATTCGAGGCAGGCAAGGGAAACCTCAAAGTGGTGGCGCAGATTGCCGTGGGCTTTGACAACATCAATCGCGCCGACGCCAATCGCTATAAGATTCCGTTCACCCATACCGCCGACGTGCTTACCGAAGCTACGGCAGAGTTTGCCTTTTTCATGCTGGGTGCGCTGGCCCGGAAGATGTGGACAGCGGAACATCTTTTGCGCGAAAACAAGTGGGACTATTGGCATCCTTACCTGCCATTTCTCGGGGACGAAGTAACGGGCAAGACGATTGCGATCATCGGAACCGGTCGCATTGGGCTCGCCATGATCAAGAAATGCGCCGGATTCGATATGAATATTCTTTGCTACGACCCGGCGTATCAGAACCACGAATTTGTGAAGGCGATTCAGGAGATCAAGGATTTACTTCAGGCACGCGGGATTGCCAAAGAGAAGACCTGGATTAAATACACCACGGTGGACGATGCTTTGAGGCAAGCGGACTTTGTCAGCGTGCATGTGCCGCTGTTACGCGAGGGCGAGAGCGATACTCCGACTTACCATTTGTTCAATGAGCGTACTTTACGGATGATGAAACCGACCGCATTTCTGGTGAATACTTCGCGCGGGCCGGTGGTGGACGAAGCAGCACTAGCGCGAGCACTTCGAGAGAACTGGATTGCGGGAGCGGCCCTTGACGTCTACGAAAAAGAACCGCTGCCAGCTGATTCACCACTGCGCGATCCGGCCATCGAGGACCGTTGCCGACTTTATCCGCATTTTGCCAGCGCGGGGAAAATTACTCGGCTCTCTACTGATCCGAACAAAGGCATGGCTGGGAGGTGCGTGCAAGGGTTGATGGATGTGCTGGAAGGAAATTATGGGGGAGATATTTCGAAGATGCCTTATGTGGTCAATAAGGAGGCATTTGGAAAATAGCACTCAGCATTCAGCACTCAGCCCATATACCATTCGGGTGATGTCCTCTGGGCTTGCTGGAGGCTGAGTGCGTTCTCTACTCCGAGATGGTGTGTTCTTCGCTTTGGGCGCGGAGAACGCGGTCGACAGAGTATGGCGCCCGACGCGTGGGCTCGTGGTAGTGACGCACCTGCATTTCGCCTAACAGGCCAACCGCCAGCATATTGAGACCCGCCAGCAGCAGTACGGCAGCAAAAATCATGAGTGGGCCGTGATTGGTCATTACGTCAGAGTGACGGACGAACTTTTCAATCAGCAGCCAGAGAGAAACACCGGAACCTGCGAAGATGCTCGACATTCCGACTGTCCCAAAAAAATGCAGGGGACGCGCCAGGTACCGTAGCAAGAAACGGATAGTGATGAGATCGAAGAAAACCCGGAAAGTGCGGGAGATTCCGTAGTGTGAGTTGCCGTGCTCCCGATTTACGTTGCTGATGGGAACTTCGCAAATGGACGCGCCATGCCACGATGCAAGTGCGGGAATGAAGCGATGCAGTTCTCCGTAGAGCGGAACCTGCTCCAGAATCTCGCGGCGATATGCCTTAAACGTGGTGCCGAAGTCGTGGATGTCCACCCCACTGACTTTGGCCATCAGCCAGTTCGCGCAACGTGAAGGAATACGGCGGAGCCAGAGATTATCGATGCGGCGCCGACGCCATCCACTCACGATGTCGTAGCCGTCGGAAATCTTTTCCAAAAAGAGCGGGATGTCGGCAGGATCGTGCTGCAGATCGCCGTCCATAGCAATGATGTATTCGCCACGGGCGTGGTCGAATCCGGCGGCCAGAGCGGATGTCTGGCCAAAATTTCTGCGCAATTTGACCACCGTCACGCGACTGTCGACAGCCGCGATCTCGCGTAGCAAGTGGAAGCTGCGATCGGTGGAACCATCGTCCACCAGCACCATTTCGAAACTTTCGCCATTCAACTCCATGACCGCTTTCAGGCGGTCGTAGAGGTCAGTGACGTTTTCTTGCTCGTTGTGCAGGGGGGCAACGATGGAATATTTTGGCATGAAACTTAATTATACGATTACCAGCCTGTTTTCGTGATTACTGTTTACTCACCTAATTACATTCCGGGACCCTCGGGATAGGCAGGCAAATCGGGAGGCCGTGGCGGCAGCTTCTTGGGATTGGCTTGAATTTCTTTCATCACCATTTCCATGGCTTTCTCCAATTGGGGATCCTGGCCCTTGACCACCAAGTCGGGCCGGTTCTCTATGACAATTTCCGGCTGCACGCCTTTGTTTTCGATGAGCCATTTGCTGTCCAGCCCGTACAAGGCGAATTTGAAATTGCCGTCGTACTGTGCGGTGAAGGCGATCCATTTGCCGTCGGGTGAAAACTTAGGAAAGAGCTCGCGCCCGGCATGGGAGGTGATCTGGCGAGCCACGCCGCCATTGCTCGACGCAAGCCAGAGATCGCCGCCGTACATGAATGCGATTTTGTCCTTGTAGATGTCGGGGAATCGCATCAGCCGACCTTCTTGCATTTCCTGTCCCAGCGCAAAGTACGCGCTGCAGATTATCCATAAGGTCATCCATCGTTTGAGGGAAAACATTCAAGCTCTCCTTAAAGAGTGCAGCCGATCAGAAAAATCGACATATTTTTATGCAAGAAACGTGAAATTGTAACAGCTTCGGAGGCGCACACACTTTGATGGAATTTGGGAAGAACACGCTGCTGTCTTGGACGGTAGCAGCAGACAAAAGAAAGCGGCGACTGAACGCTTCAACTCGCAACGCGACAACCAGAAGGGGACCAGGGCGCTGAAGCGGTGCGCCACCCAAAAGCGAAAGCCGTACATATGTGTTGAGCCCTAAACCCAAGAAGAAAGTGAGGCCATCCTCTGAGCGTGGCGTCTTCTTCCGACTGCAGTTGACCAATCGCCTATAATTCCTGCGCAACTGCGGGCTCGGGTCAGAACGAAAGGATGACATTTGCGTAAGAAGAATCTAGCGGTGAATTCTGAAATGCCGCCACGGCGGCGCTTTTTGCAGACGAGTTTGTTCGGCGGCGTGGGCGCTGCGATCCTGCCGGCTCTTGCGGGTGCTCGCGAACTTACTGATGGCTCGACATCGGCTTCGCAGGTGCGGCCTTTCGAATTGGATGAAGTAACGATTGCTGACCTACAAGCGGGAATGAGCTCTGGGAAATTCAGTTCACGCGCGATCACAGAGAAATACCTTGCTAGGATTGAGGAAATTGATCGCCGAGGTCCAGCGGTCAACAGCGTACTCGAAATCAATCCTGAGGCTCACTCGATCGCCGAGAGTCTCGATCGAGAGCGGCAGGAAAAAAAGGCTCGCGGCCCGCTGCATGGCATTCCTGTCCTGATCAAAGACAACATTGATACCGCTGACAAGATGCAGACGACTGCGGGTTCGCTGGCATTGCTGGGATCGCGTCCATCTAAAGATTCGTTCGTGGCGCAGAAGCTGCGAGAAGCCGGAGCCGTCATTTTGGGCAAGACCAATTTGAGCGAGTGGGCAAACATCCGTTCCAGCCATTCCAGCAGCGGGTGGAGCGGACGTGGTGGACAGACGAAGAATCCGTATGTGCTTGATCGCAACCCGTGCGGCTCGAGTTCCGGCTCGGGAGCGGCAGTCGCGGCCAACCTCTGCGCCGCAGCAATCGGCACGGAGACGGATGGATCGGTGGTTTGTCCATCTTCTGCGAACGGACTTGTCGGCATCAAGCCGACGGTCGGCCTGGTGAGCCGTTCAGGCATCATTCCGATCGCGCATAGCCAGGATACCGCCGGTCCCATGACGCGCACGGTGCGGGACGCGGCCATCCTGTTAACCGCGCTTGCAGGAGTTGATCCCCGTGACACCCCGACGGGAGATAGCGTCGGAAAAACATCCACTGACTACACGAAATTCCTAGATCCTAACGGGCTAAAGGGCGCAAGGATTGGCGTGGCCAGAAAATATTTCGGCTTTAACGATGCCGTGGATCACTTCATGGAGCACGTGATTGATGAGATCAAAAAACAGGGGGCAGTGATTGTTGATCCGGCAGACCTGGAATCTCATGGGAAATTTGATGACACCGAGTTGACCGTCCTACTGTACGAACTGAAAGCCGACCTTAACATTTACCTGGCGGGCCGTGAGCCCGAATCCCAGGTGCATTCCCTGAAGGAAGTTATCGAGTTCAACGATCACAACCCAGAAAAGGAGATGCCCTATTTCGGCCAGGACCTTTTTATTAAGGCCGAAGCCAAAGGCCCCTTGACCAGCAACGAATATCTGGACGCGTTAGAGGCGAATCGGCGACTTTCGCGGCGCGAAGGAATCGATGGGGTAATGGGTAAGTTTCACCTGGAGGCGATTCTCGCGCCAACCGGCGGTCCGCCATGGCTTACAGATTTGGCGAACGGCGATCACTCCTCGGGCGGCAGTTCAAACGCAGCTGCTGTGGCGGGTTATCCCAACATCAACGTGCCCGCAGGATTCGTGTTCGGAATGCCGATCGGAATTTCTTTTTTTGGCCGGGCGTGGAGCGAACCGACTCTGCTCAAGCTCGCCTATAGCTTCGAACAGGCTACCAAGGCTAGAAGACCACCGCAGTTTCTGGCCAGCGTCAAAATGTGAAAAATGTATCGCGATCACAAAGTGAATGCCATGAGAACAAAAGTTGCACTTGTGGTGTTGTGTTTGTGGCTGTGGCCAGCCAGTGCCTCAGCCCAGGTTGTATTTGTGAAAGCAGGGCGCGTGGTCGACACGGACGGCGGCACCGTACAGAGCGATCAAAACATTCTTATTCGCGACGGCAAGATCGAAGCTGTGGGCAAAAGCCTCGCGATCCCAGCCGGGGCGAAAGTTGTCGATCTCACTAGCATGACTGTCTTGCCGGGCCTGATCGATTGCCATACGCACGTGGCCGATCCGCCAAATGCGGATCCGCTCACCAGTCTAACGAAAACGTCGGTGGAATCCGCCTTCGAGGCAATCCCGAACGCCGCAAAAGCGTTGTTGTCGGGTTTCACTACTGTAAGGGACGTGGGAGTGTACCGTGCCTTGACTGACGTAGCCATGCGGGATGCGATTGCGCGCGGCGACATTGTGGGTCCACGGATGTACGTGGCTGGAGCTTACATAACGATTACAGGCGGGGCCGGCGCCATGACCGGGGTCGCCCCCGACATCAAACTGCCGTTGGATTTGCGCTATGGTGAAGCCAATAGCCCGTGGGAAGTAAGACAACGGATCCGAGACCTGGTGAGCCAGCGTGTGGATCTGATCAAAGTTTTGTCTACAGGCGCAGTGCTTACTCACAACAGCAATCCTCGGTCGGATGAATTTACGCCGGAAGAATTGCAGGCGGCGGTGGATGAGGCCTCGCACTTTGGATTGAAAGTAGCGGCCCATGCTCACTCACCGACGGGAATCAAAAACGCGATTCGAGCTGGGGCGGCATCTATCGAGCACGCTACGTTGATCGACGACGAAGGCATAGCCCTAGCAAAGCAACGTGGGACTTACCTGGACATGGATATCTACGATGAAGAGTGTATTCAAGCCAAGGGCCTGCAGAATGCCATCCCAAAGGACTTCCTTGAGCACGACGCCCAATTGGGCGCTATCCAGCGGGAGAATTTTCGCAAAGCAGTACGTGCTGGAGTGAAAATGGCCTTCGGAACCGACGCTGGAGTTTGTCCCCACGGCATAGCTGCAAGGCAATTCGCATTCATGGTGAACTATGGGATGACGCCCATGCAGGCGATCCAGTCAGCAACCTCCGCAGCGGCGGATTTACTTGGTCATGCCAATGAACTCGGATCAATTAAAACCGGCAAATGGGCCGACCTGATCGCAGTGAACGGCGATCCACTGAATGACATACGAGTTTTAGAGAACGTGAAATTCGTGATGAAGGCGGGGATGATTTACAAGCAATGAGTGAGTTTTCTCATCGAGCTTCAAGATCTGCGATGCCCAGCTTCGTCTCATTGCATCGGGTATAATACCTTATCCTCCAGAGTCCTTGATGCCTGAAAAACCCACGCTTCTGATCGTCGATGACGAAGCCAACGTCCTCTTCACCTTAAAGCTGGTGCTGGAAGAGGATGGATACGACATTACGACAGCGAGCAGCTGCGCGGAGGCACTGAAGCTAATCCATAACGCTCACCAGTTCGACGCCATTCTTACTGACTTGCGAATGGAGCAGGAAGACATTGGGCTGGAACTGGCCGAGGCTGCTGCAAAATTGCATCCCCGTCCCGTCATCATGATTTTTACTGGCTATGGCAGTGTCGAAAACGCGCGAGGAGCACTTGGCATTCAGGTGGATTATTTTGCACTCAAGCCGCTCGATCTGGATGATCTAAAGAATGCCCTGCACCGCTTGCTGGTATGGCGAGGGCGAGTCAGGCGAGGGCGGGCATGAGCGCTCTTGCACGTCAAAAGATGGCTCTGATAGTGCATCCTGACTTGACCATGTTGTCGAGATATCAGGCGCTGCTCACGCGTGCTGAGTTGTCCACGGTCGTGGCGCGCGACATACCCACCGCATTGATGGCGATCACGCAGCACTACTTCGAAGTCGCAATCATATCGTCTCAATTAGGGGAATCGGGGGATGGATGGCCGTTGGCTGGCGTCTTTCATCTGGTTTTCCCCAAGTCGTTTGTTAGCGTGATTGTGCCTGGCGCCGATCTCTTGAATTTACAGACTGCGATTAACAACGGAGTGCAGGAGATTTTTGAGGAGGATCGCGCTCCCGATGCTGTGGTTTCTGCGATTTTAACCGCAACCGCCATACCCGCTACACCATCAGCACGAAACCGATCACGGCTGCAATAAGATCCCGATCCGCAATCCCACCGGGACGAGAACAACCCTGACTATCTATTTAGCCATCTGACCTGGGTCGCCGCTTCCACTACTCTGATTTCGGAGGCTCCCAATGATTCATTTTGCATGCGATTCCTGTCGAACGATAAAGGCCTCGAACGAGATATGGCTGCTGGGTCTTGCCGCTGAAACAGTAGGAGTGGTTGCAGCTCGACGCGAAGTAACTATCTTGCCGGTCTGGGACAGAGATCAAGCCGTTCACCGGCTGGCCGTCCATTTCTGCTCGGAAGAGTGCAAGGACAAATACGTAGCTAAATTATTCGGACAGGAAGATTCCCGAACAGAAGGCGAAAAAAGGGACGTAAGGAAGCGGCTAAGCGGGAGAACCGTTACGCGACGAAAGAAGAGTGGACGACGGGGGAAAAAAGCTGCATGAAATCTTGACTTGGCTAATCTTCGGCCGCGCCCCGGCCCAGGTCATTGAGTTCAGACTCCTCCAACGGAAAGACTACCTCCAGCGCGGTACCCCATTCTCCCGAACGAATCTGCATCTGTCCTCCCAACTGGCGCACGCGCTCGCGGATTCCGCTGATACCAACGCCGAGAATCGCGTTTTCCCGATCGTCTTTGCCAAATGCGGGAAGGATCATACCTTTGCCTTGGTCTTCAACTTTAAGCCGGAGCTGATTCGTGGACCGCCAGATGTTAATCTTTGCCGTGGAGCTTCCCGAGTGGCGGTGTACGTTGGTCAAGGTTTCCTGCACGATCCGGAAAGCGGCGATCTCCAGATCCCGCGGGAAACGCCCCAGAGATTCTGGAATCTCGAGATCGATCTCAATCTGACTGCGTTTAGAGAATCCAGAAGCGAACCATCGGAGGGCTGAAGCCAATCCAACCTCATCCAGCATGGGTGGATGAAGAAGATAGGACAGAGTGCGAATTTCCTGAAGAGCTTCGTTGGTGAGATGCATACTTTCCGACAAGAACTTCCCATCAATGGGACCAGCGCCGTCAAGCTGGCGTTGCAATATCGAGAGATTCATGGTGATGCCGACCAGGAGCTGACCTACACTGTCATGCAGTTCGCGCGCCCAGCGCCGGCGTTCTTCGTCACGGATAGTCAGCAAACGGCCTGACAGTACGCGTAATTCCTGTTCCACATTTTTGCGCCGGGTGATGTCACTATCGAGTTGGAATCGTCCCAAAGTCCGGCCTGAAAGATCTCGCCAGAGTGCCCACCGGCTGGAAACGGAAATACGCGCCCCATAGCGCGTGGTTTGCTTTAGTTCGCCCTCCCAATGCGGCTCACGGCGCAGAATAGTTTCGATCTGGGCTACAGGCCGCGGCAACTGAGTTTGCAAGAGCTCCAGCGGAGATTTGCCAAGGGCTTCGGCGCGCTTCCAGCCATAGAGTTGTTCAGCTCCGTCGCTCCAGAAAGCGATTTTGTCGGACAAGTCAACCACTAGAACCGCTTCTCTGGATAACTTCAGCAGTTCGGTTTTCTGACGCAGTTCTTCCGCAAGCTGTACTTCGGATTCAAGGGATGGGGTCACTGGTAGGCGGAGGTCCTCCGAACTTGAAGACATCGCGTTCTGAATCGGGGCTTGAGCGGCCTTCTGCGCCATCAGTGAGCGGTCCCGAGATGCTGGAAAGCGAGCGTGCATGAGAGGTACTTTCAGACGCAGCGAAAATGTTCCGCCGCCCGGAAGCCAACCACTTCCCCTCAGGTAATATGCCACACCTATGCTGGATTGCCCAATAGCACATTCGCCTCCTTTGACTGCCCAATCGGGCTACATTGAGTCAACTGCGTTCCTACATTGTTTACTGTATCGAACTGCCAAGCAGATTCAGGTTAGATTGTTTCTTTCTCCCTCCTCTCCCCACAGCCACCACCATGCCGTTAGGTATAATGCTTACTTTTGCTGGGTGCTTGCCATTTGCAAGCCGGTGAGTATGATTTTCACGTAGCCGCAAGTTTTTCAGTGTTGACCAGCCGATTCACAGTTGCGCGTCGCAAGGAGAAGCTCTCATGGCCGAGTCGAAAAGCCGCCCTCGTGTCCTGTTCGTTGACGATGAGCCGAGCATTCGCCTCACGTTACCGCCGGTTCTACAGGAGTCAGGCTTCGAGGTGCACGTATCGGAAAGCGTGTCGGACGCGCTTTTCGAGATAAATACGAATCCCTACGATGTTTTGATTTCCGATCTGAACATTGGAGAAGAGGGTGATGGTTTTCTAGTAGTCAGCGCGATGCGGCACATTCAGCCTAAATGCACGAATTTCATTCTGACGGGATACCCGGCGTTTGAGACCGCATTACAGGCGATCCAGAACCAGGTAGATGACTACCTGGTGAAACCGGTTGAAATTGAATCCCTGGTGAGATCTGTTCGTGAAAAAGTAGATTCGCGGAAATCGGGTCCGCTGATGGGTTGGCGTCTGTCGTCTCTGATCAAAGAAAACTTTGCCAGCTTCGCCGATGGCGCATCGAGGACGCCAAAGAAGAATTCCTCTGCGCTGCAGAATGACGAGCTAAGCAGGGTATTGAAAGCAATTGTGGAGCAAATGGACGCGACTAATGACGAGTTGAATCCAAACGCAGCCCAGGTAGCGTCTGATTATGGCAAGCGGATCAAGAAAGAGGGGCTGCCCGTTTCGAGCATCGTGGGAGGAGTGCAACGTCTCGCGGATACAGTCTACGGCTTGATCCAAAATCATCAGACGACTGCGGATATGTCCACGTTGATCACTGATTTGCGCAAGTTCAACCACTTTATCGGCCTGCTAACGGAGAAATCGCTCGAGAGTTATTCGCGGCGCAAGGCTGCCTGAGTCCGGGGTATTTCTAGGATCCAGACTTGTTCTTCACCCCTAGGGCGGCGTCTGCCAAGTCGAGGTAATGTTCCAACCGCGAGGGCTCTTTGGGGGATTCCTCCAGGGGAAGCAACCGTGGACCTTCGTCCCGGGCCGCAGGCGCGGTAGACGGAAGCTTTTTCACTTTTCTGGCGTCGAGCTTCTTTGTCTTTGGCTTCACCGATTTCTTCACAGTAAGCGTCCTGGAAAGCCCAGCATTACTCTAGTGCCCCGAGCCGAGATCACGTTTACCAGCCGCGCTCTTCTGGCGGCAATCCTGCCAACTCCCTTTTGCGACTTTCGATCTCGCGAAGCTCGCGAAGGATTTCCGCTTCACGCTGCACATATTCCGCTTCCGTAATCTCTTCCGATTCCAATTGCAACTGTAATTCCAACAGACGCTCCTTAATGGGCCCGGTATCGGTGTATTGTTCCTCGGCCACCTGTCGCAGAGTGCGGAAGACAAACTTCAGCCCACTGAGCGGCAAGGATAAAAGGTCGTCAAGCAGGAACATGCCAAGCCATCATTCCGGTGCGGCTCAAGAAGCCGACCCTCGCTCAAGTTTGAGACGTATGTTCACAAAATTGTAAGGCGGCCACGGCCCCGTGTACTTGAACTTCAGACGTTTTCCGTATTTTTTTGCCAGTTTGTTTACAACCGCGTCGAATTCGGCTTCACGTTTTCTTTCCACCAGGAATGCAGCGTTCATGATCATCTTGTCGCCGATGGGCTGGTTATCGCGTGAGGCGACACAGCAACTGCGAAGCGCTTCATAGATCTCACGCACATACAGAGTGGCGCGCTCGGCCAATGCTTTGTCAATCATCCGGCCCAGCTGCATACGCGCGAAATAAGTTGACTGCAACTGTTTGCGGACGATCTCCTGGTGAAACTTCCGGAGCTCTTCATCGTGCTGCTGCAGCTCGTCGATAATTTGATCGCGGTCCCAGTTAACCTTTACACCGAATTCGAGCTTGCCCGCCATTTGATTCAAGACGTCTTTGAGTGAAACGTAAATGCTTTTTAACACCTGCCGAATATCGTCGTCGGTACGAAACACGGTTCCGAAACTCATCGGGATGATGGTGTAATTTTTCATTACGGTTTCGATCACATGTTCGTGTGCCAGGGCGTTTTCCCGGGTCGGATCGAATATCGCAACCGCGGTTTTACTGACCACGGCGGCGATGTCCTGATAATTGACGCCATAGACAGCTTCGCCCGCCCCGCCAATACCGATCTTGCCGAAATTCAGGTGTTCTTTGGTTTCGACAATGCCATAGACGTAACGTCCGCCTTCTCCGGGAGCCGTTTCCGGGGCATTGGGCCTGTCCGAGATCCGGACGTGCAAGTCCTCTTTGCCGACGTCACTGCTTCTGCGGGTTGGCTTGCTCAAGGGCTTGGTCGCCATTTTAGTTTCTCGCTTAGTGGATCTTGGTTTCAAAGTCTTATATCTCGCAATTACTTTAATGGAGCGATCGGAACCTGCCGAACAATGGGGAAGGTCAGCTTGAATACTGTGCCCCTACCCACGGTACTGCGCACCCGGATTCGGCCACCATGATTTTCCACAATTCCCTTGACGATCCAAAGTCCCAAACCAGTTCCCTTTTCGCCCTTTGTAGAAATGAAAGGCTCAAACATGGACTTCTGGAGTTCGCCAGGAATTCCGGAGCCCGTGTCTGCCACAACTAGTCTTAATGAACTATGTAAGCCATCCAGTGCGCGAATCTCGCTGGTTTCAATGAGCAGCTTGCCGCCCGCTTTCATGCTGTCCTTGGCGTTGACCACCAGGTTGGAAAGCAATTGACGGAACTGGTCGGCAGAACCCTTGATGGGTGGAAGTTTCCCCAGCGTTTTATTTATCTGAACGCCGGATTTCTCCAGGGGCCGTGCAAACAATGCGAGTGTGTCTTCCACCACGCTGTTCAAATCAAAGTTGCCCAGCGGAGCCGTGTAACGATAAAGCCCAAGCATCTGCCGAACGATGCGGGTAACTCTGTCGTTTTCGGTCCTCAGAACTTCAAAAATGGGATTGAGTTGAGGATCCAGTTTCCCCGCGAGCAGGTGAATGGCATTTTTCATCGCCTCTAGAGGATTGTTGATCTCGTGGGCAATGGTTCCCGCCAAACGGCCGGTAGCGGCGAACTTCTCCATCTCCAGCATTCGTCTTTCCAGCTGAAGTTGTTCCAGTTTTTTCCAGGCTGAGAAATCACGCAGCACGGTCACGGTGTACGCTACCTGTCCGCGAGCGTCGTAAATCTTACCCGACCTGGCAGCATATTCCGTATCTGTACGAGAAGTTGGGTTGTGAAGATAGAGCGTACGGTTTTCTTTGTCTGAGAAGGAGAAAGTAAACGAATTCAGGTATGCGTCCAGTTTGGCCTGGTTCTTTACTACTTGGGGATCCTTGGATGTTTCGACCGAGCCGAATAGATCTTTTGCCATGGGATCGAGCAGGACAATCTTGGCCGAATTGTCGGCAACGATAATCGGGTCACCCACGTTCTCAATGACCAGATTGAGGCGATCGCGATCCTGGCTCACAATCTCTTCGGCAGTGCGGAGCTTCTCCAGATTGGCCCGAACTTCTTCATCGGCACGACGCAGGTCAGTAACGTCACGCATCACGGTTACCATGCCGGTACGGACCGTTTCCTTGCTGAAGGTGGGAGCCGAGACGGCTTCAAAAAGAACTTCTTCGCCTTCCATCACATCCACCAGCGTGAGATCGCGAGAAGCGCCACTAGCGCTGACTACCATCGAGGACAACGCCGCCGAGAAGAGCAAGTTGTTCAACTCTACCGCCCGCTTGCCTCCCTCGCTGACGCCTTCGGGGACACGGAAGAAACGTTCCGCAGCCTTATTCTGCGTAATTACACGATGCTGACTGTCGGTGAGGATCACGGGATCGGCCATGCTTTGCATCACCGCCTGCAAGCGCGCAATGGTTACTTCCATGTCGCGCATGCGGTTGTAGTAATGCTCCACCTTGAAGAGGCGGGAAAGGTAACCGTTGGCTCGCGCTGCCAGCGCCCTCAACTGCTCTAAATGTGCCTCACTGGTGTTCTTGTGAACTTGGGCGAGCACCAGCGTGGCGTAGGCTTGCATGCCGCAGGCAGCACAAACTTGATCTTCAAACTGCATTTTCCTGGTAATTCGAGCATTTTGGATCGCCAGGCAGTCCTGCCGCCGCTCCCTCTCTGCTTCCCAACACCGACTCGAGCTGCGGTAGATCATGGGATAGGCGTACCAGGGACTGCTGCCGTTATCGGGATGCAGGATTGCAGGATTAGGATTTTGCAATGCGGAAACGATTGGGTTCTCACTGGCCCACAGCGAAGTCCGGAACTTCGTCAGAAAAGAGTTATCACAATTCAGAGAGGCAGTAGGTTTCACCTCACCTGTTTCGAAATCTACTTCCAAAATCATTGCCCGGGAGAAGCCAAGCTTGACGATTTCTTCGAGGAGGATGGGGAAAATCTCCTCTGGGCGTTCGGCGGAGAGCAGCCGCAGAGCTGCCGATTCGCTTACGGAATCGCGAGAAACGAATACCTTGGATTTGGGCCGCAGCTGTGGGGTCGCCATTTAGGATCCACTCCGTGAAACCACAGCCAACTTCAACCGCGACGACGGCCTCCACGCCGGGCGGGAACGCGAGTAACCCGTCGCGTAGTTTCCATCGGGATCTCCGGTTGCTCCACCCCGGGCAACTGCGGGCGCGAAACGATTCCCATTAGACCGACGGCATCCGCGTATTTCAAATAAGTATCGATCGAGGCCACAACCACGCGCGCTTCGACCGTGATTAAATCGATGCCGACCAGAGAAATGCGTACCCAGGCGTCGATTACGATTCCTTTGTCCAATACCCGATCGAGTACGTCGATGAGGCTTGAACCACCCGATATGCGTTCGACAGCCATGAAACTTTCCTCCTAGTAAATGCGGCTAAGCTTTGCGTCTGGCATTAGGCACTCGCGCTCTGGCCCTGCGCGCTGGGGGCTTCGCCGGAGGAAGGGCAGGGCGAGTTACCCCCGCCGGCATAGTGAGGTGAGGATCGTACTTCCACCAGTTCAAACCGATCTGTTCGGCTTTGTCCACAGAACACACCAGCAGACGAATGCGAATCGTGAGCAGTTCGACGTTCGCCAGTGAAATGCGAATGTCGCCGGCAACCACTAAACCCTTATCCAGAACCCGGTCCAGGATGTCGACTAAGGTCCCGGATGACGATGGAAGTCTATCCATGTAGTTTCTTCTTAATTTTGGGGGAAAAAAACGGCTTACGACAGCGAAATCGATTGCCGCTCGACGATGCTACTGACTCATGTGAGCGAAGTCAATTGCCCAAGCGGTGGATACGGTATCAATAGAGAAAATACAGCAGGACTACAGGAAAATACGTTAGGAAATACTGTTTTTCCTGTAGATGAATTACTCAACCAGACGCCCCAGTGGACCCAGATCCAAGTTGAGGTCGGCAGGGGTGAGATTGAAATGGGTTGCAAGTTCCGCTATTTTGCTTTCCAGTTTCATCAAGGCCTCGCCCATCTGCTCAACCTGTTCCTCGGTTAGGGAGTTCCCTTCCATCCGCCGGATGGCCTGTCGCTCCAGTAACTGCCGCAATAGTTCAATCAGACTGAGGACCAACTTAGCCAGACTCTTCTCAATTGTCTCCGGCGAACAGTCAATACGTCCCGACAGTCCGGCAGCGGCATCAGAAAGACGCAAAGCCTCCGTTACTTCTGAAATGTCAGAGTCGATGTCTTTGTTCGCCATCACTGCTCTTTCAAAAATTCACTGGCTGGCCACGGTCCGGTGACACGGGGCTCAGACTCAGTTGGAACGGAAACACCTTTCATCTGCCGTAAAAAAGCTTGCACGTCACTTCTATCGACCAACGCGAAACAACGAATTCCCGCGACAGTTTCGTGGTGCCGCCAGTCCTTTGCCAGGTGTTGGGCCGCTTCCCGAAAGCGGGCAACGATACTCTCAATATATTGATGCTGCGCCTGACGACCCCGGAGGTATTCCGCGCCCGATTTTGGCGAGGTGGCTTGCGGCTGGGTTGAAGTCTGTATCTTGAGTTGAATTTCCATCTGAACGCAATTATGTAACCGGAGTAGCGCCTCACGGTACTCTGCCTGATGCTCTGTTAGGAATTGCGAGAGCGCCGTTTCATCCGTGAGAATCGTGGGAAAGCGAAACGGAATAATCGCGGTCTGCCGCAGAAGATCTTGCAGCACGCGGTTGAAGTCCAGCGCGGCTTCCTGGATGGGCGCATTCCCTACCACATCATGTGGATCGAATTGTGAAGTAAGGCATTGCAAGTCGTCGATGCGGACGGTTTCGATGGTTGTTCCTCGAACTCCGGCGTGTGGGACCGCTATCTCAGGCTGCGTTTCAGTGATGCAGTACGCGAGGACAGCCATTACCGCGGTGACCCCTTCGAGGAAGCTTCCGAAGGACTGACGTTGGGAAGTCGCATGTGCCGCATTGCGGTTTCGACCGAGGTGAGAACCACGTCTAAACCCAGAAAGACCAGATCCACACCCGCGAGTGAGATCACCAGGCTACCTCGAATCACTACCCCGGCGTTCAGCACATGGTCGAGGATGTCCAGCAAAGTCATCTCTTGATCGAGATCAGCGCTGGCGATCACCAAATCTTCTGAGGGCTGCGGCATAAAATTATTTTGAGAGTTGATGGGTTCCGCCGTGGTTTCAGGATTTAGACTCGCTTTCTCGCGATACAAAAGAATATGGGGGCCAGGGCCCGGTGATTTCGATTTTTCGTTTGTCCTTCCAATCGCGGGAAAAACGGCGCAGAAGGTTCTGCAACTTAGTCCTGTCCGCCCGTTTCACCAGCACGCTGACCTGGTATTGCAAGTCGCGGCGCCCTCCACTAATCTTGCCACCCTCAGCGGTGGCTACGCCAAGCTGATCTAGTTCGTAGGCGAAACGTTTCACGTCTTCATCCGCCTTCGGAGGAGTACGGCTTTGCAGCAAGCTAGACTTCGCTTGCAAATACTCTTTTCCGGTGCGCACCTTGGGCGGAAGATTGACGCGTGCAGGCAGCACAAAGACCTTTACTCCCCATTCTTCACTCCCCTGGATGCGACTGAAATCGGTTTCCAGCACTGCTTTTCTTTTGCTGATGTCGTCTTGGAGCGAAGAGTCACTTAAAAACACCGTCCCTAAACGTGCGGGCAACATGTCTTGCTTGTCAGCGATGGAGGCGACAGCGCGCTGGTGACGAACGCTTACCGCAGCCAACCAATCCAAATCTTCCAGCTTGCGCGAAAGATTTTCCCCAAAGTCTTCGGCGGGAACGCGGCTTACCCAACATATCAGACCTGCACAATCGAGCGCTTCAATTTTGGATTCGCCGTCCACGCCGGGCACTTGCGGGGGATTGCTGACGGGTGGCCTGGTGACACCGTACAAATAGACAACGGAATCCGGCTGGTGCCGGGTCATCGTGCGCGCCATAGCTCTCCTGTGAATGAGCGTAGCGCTCGTTTGCCCGCGATCTCCGCGGGAAAGTTACGCACGGCGTAGATGGTCTTGTTGCTATAGCGCCGGCTTAATTTGGCCGTGGTGGCCATTTGCCATTGCCGGGTTCGCCGGCAGCGCTGGCATTTCTCCGTATCCGCCGCAAACAAAACGCGGTTGATGAATAGGGAATTCGACGACAGACCTAGTTCCCCGAGATCATGCATTAGCCGCTCCGTTTCACGGTCGGGCAGGGGCTCCGGAAGCATCACGGTATAGATGCAGGAGCGTTCGGGGTCTTTCAGAAGGTCCAGGAGTTCGCGGACACGCTGACCGAGCTCCGCCACCTTTACCCCGGCATCGCGAGCGAAATCCAGTGTACGGTGCGCCGCCAGGGTTTTCAACAATAGCCTGGTCCAGGCCAGAATGCGCTGTGGCGTCCGCAGCAGATCGAGGGCATGGCCGGTGGGCGCCATGTCAATCACCACCCGTTTGGAAGAATCGCCGAGTAGATCCAATATGTGCACGATGGCGAGAACTTCATCTACCCCCGGGGGAACGATCTCCAGCAACTCAGAAAACAGACGCCTCTCAAAAGAGAGATCGACGTGTATTCCGGAAACATTCCCCGTAGTGGTCTGGTCGATGGTTTGTTTTACCTCCGCGACCCACTGCCTGAACAGATGAACGGAATCCATTTCTGAAGCCAGAAACTCACTGTCACTCAGCACCGGTCGGGCTTCATCCGTGATATCGGCCTGAAAAATATCGTCGAGGGAAGGCGCGGGGTCGACAGAGCATATCTCGACTGGCAGTTTAGACTTCGCACGGGTGTTGAACGACAAGGCAGCAGAAATCGTCGTCTTCCCTACCCCACCCTTGCCTACGACCATGGTCAGTGGAGTTTTCAGGACCGGCCACTTGGAATCAAACAGGCGCATCTCTGGGGCTTTCGGAGTGCGAGGCGTCCACTTCATGGGCTTGCTGTCAAAAATGTGAGCTGCGAAAGCGGCCAATCCAGTTATGCCAACCACGGGAGCGCCGAAATCCTCGCCAACGTAAAGGTCTGTGCCTGGGAATTCACGTTTGAGCAGGACACGTGCCGCGCGCGTTGCAGCAACTCTGTTGCGGCAGACTGAGCAACCTGCCGAGCTATCAATCGCGCGATTCAGAACCACACTGCTGAACTTCAGCGGCGTTGATTGTTGCCCCAGCACATCCCGACATCGCAGGGATTCGTTGAGAGAAAACTTTTCTGAGGTCGTGACCAGGAACATTTCTGCGCCGCGTAGTGCATCGCGAACACCGCTTACCATTTGCGACCATTGTTCGAGTATGGGGAAGGAGGCCGGTTTAGCGTTGCCTCCAAAATGCTGTGCCAGAATTTGGTCGCGACTCGCCGCCAAATCCAAAAAGTTCAGAAAACGCTGAAAATGTTCCGGCAATTCAAAGAGTCGCAAGGTATGGCCGAAAGGGGCGGTATCCACAACTATCTGATGGTACCGGCCTGAGGATAGTGCGTCGTCGAGGGCAAGCAGGGCCGCCATTTCGGCCATGCCGGGGACAGCCGTGTCCATCAGCGGCTCAATATCTTCCCGCGAGAAGATGGAGCCATTTTCCAGGATAGCGAGCAGATTTTCTTTATGGCGATTCAGAAAGCTGTGGAAGCGCTTCTCGGCGTTGACTTGCCATGCGGTTAGCTTTCCGCGAGGCAGGTGAACCTTTACCGGATTTTCTCCCAGCGACTGATCGAGAACATCGGCAAGAGAGTGAGCCGGATCGGTAGAGAGGAGCAGCACAGGCTGGGTGCGATTCTCCATCGCGCAACGCACCGCATAAGCCGTGGAAACGGTTGTCTTGCCAACCCCACCTTTCCCCATGAAGAAGCAGAGTCGGGTCACGAAGTCATTCTAGCGGTAGAAAGCGGCACTTAGCACTTAGCACCCTTAGCATTTAGTCGTCCAGTTATTGGGTCAGTTCGAGGAAAGACTGCGTTTCCCTATTTCACAGTTGGGCGACGCTGAGCACCGTGCAGCTGACGATGGGTCAAGAAGTGCTGTCTCCCATCTCGATTTCAACCTCGCGATGCCAGTCTGATTCGGCGTGCTCTTGAATTAAACGCACACAACGGTTCCAGCGCAGGATGGCATCGTCATTCCCAGTCGGACGAATTTTTTCTGCCTCTTGGTAGCAGCGCATAGCTTCGTCGAGAAGCACCAGCAGAGTGTGAGGCGGGCGTCCTATGCCAAGCTGTGCCTTAGCACGCCGCTCATAGAGGATGCCCAGATAGTAGAGTCGTTCATAGCGGTCAGTAAGCTGCTGGAATGCATTCTCGGCCTCGGAATAGCAGTCGGCAGGATTGCCGGTGAACTGATCGGTGATTGCCAGACCTAAGAGGCGCAGCGCGAGTTGATGTCCAGGCTGGATCACCAGCACATCCTGACATATGGACTCGGCTTCTTCCGGTTCGTTCAGGAAACGATATAGCTCGGCTTTGGAGAGGGCAGCATCCACGCCTTCAGGTGAGATTGATTTCAGTTTCAGTTCCATAGTCCTTCATCCTTGAGCGGTCATTCGGGAGCTGGCTTTCCGGCATTTCTGATTTTTCGCACTAGGCGAAGCAATGGATCGTAGAACTCATCCACAACACGTTCTTTCAAGGGAATGATTGCGTTATCGGTGATGCGAATTCCCTCGGGGCACACTTCAGTGCAGCACTTTGTAATATTGCAAAGGCCAAGTCCAAGTTCGTCTTTGAGCAGACTGGTGCGGGAAAGGCCGTCCAGAGGATGCATCTCCAGGCCGGCGACGCGCACGAAGAAACGTGGACCGCCGAATTCCTCCTGCTTCCCATGGTCGCGGAGTACATGGCAAACGTTCTGGCACAGGAAGCATTCAATGCATTTTCGGAATTCTTGCACACGATCGATGTCGGGTTGGTACATTTTCCATTCCACGCCTTTGCGAGGTTGGAAAGGTGGAATTTTCTTGTTCACTTTGTAATTCCAGGAGACGTCCGTCACCAAATCCTTAATCACGGGAAATGCTTTCATGGGGAAGATGGTGATGGGCTTGTCCTGAGGAAGAGTATCCATGCGAGTTTTGCAGGTGAGGCGGGGGCGGCCGTTCACCTCCGCCGAACAGGAGCCGCACTTCCCTGCCTTGCAGTTCCAGCGCACCGCAAGGTCGGGAGCTTGATGCTTCTGGACGTAATGCAGGGCATCGAGCACAACCATTCCAGTGGCCACGGGTACGCGGTACTCTACCGGCTCTCCTCCCTCACGCGTGCCGCGGAAGATTCGCAGGACAGCCTCAGCCATGGTTAAGCTCCAGTTCCTTTTTCTTCGGCAAGTAACGCTTGCAAGTCCTCGGGAATACTTGGAATCGGCTCTTGGCGCAACTCCATGCGGTCAGCTCGCCGCGATATCACGTTATTCTTGTTTCCCCACTCGGGATCGAGTTTTGGATAATCGATGCGGCTGTGCGCACCTCGACTCTCACGCCGCGCTATGGCGCTGCGAGTAACGGCTTCGGAGACGGTGAGCATGGACTTGAGATCGCGGCATAGATGCCATCCAGGATTGAACATTCGCGAGCCGGTGATGGAAAATTGCTCACTCGGTTGTTTAAACTGTCCGATCTTTGTTAGCGCGGATTGGAGGTCTTCCTCAGTGCGGAAAATCCCGACCTGAGCCTGCATAACTTCCTGGAGATCGCTATGCAGGTTGTAGGGATTTTCTCCATCTTTACGCTCAAAAGGTGTCAACAGCTCACGTTCTGCCTCTTCGATCTCTCTGCCATCGAGCGCCGGTGTGCTTGTGGTCTTTGCGTGCTGGGCCGCCGCCAGCCCGGCGCGGCGGCCGAAGACCAGAAGGTCTGAGAGCGAATTTCCCCCCAGTCGATTGGCGCCATGCAGCCCAGCCGCGGCTTCTCCGGCGGCAAACAATCCTGGCAGAGAAGATTGTGCAGTGTCGGCCTCGACCCTAACGCCGCCCATCACGTAGTGACACGTAGGGCCGACTTCCATTGGCTCCTTGGTGATGTCAACGTCGGCGAGTTCAAGAAACTGGTGATACATGCTGGGCAGCTTTCGCTTTACATATTCGGCGGGTTTGTGAGAAATATCGAGAAAGGCGCCTCCATGCTCGGTTCCGCGTCCTTCGCGTACTTCGGTATAAATGGCGCGCGCGACCACGTCGCGGGTTGAGAGCTCCATCCGCTTGGGATCGTATTTCTCCATAAAGCGCTCGCCCAATCGGTTGCGAAGGATTCCTCCTTCACCGCGCACCGCTTCGGTGACCAAGATTCCTTGCACTCCCGGCGGCCACACCATGCCGGTGGGATGGAACTGGACAAACTCCATGTCCATCAAGTCTGCGCCGGCATCGTAGGCGAGAGCCATACCGTCTCCCGTGTATTCCCATGAATTCGAAGTGATCGACCAAGCTTTGCCGATACCACCGGTGGCGACGACGATGGATTTCGCTTTGAACAGTACAAAGCGCCCATTCTCACGCCAGTAGCCGAATGCGCCGGCGACGCGGTCTCCATCTTTCAGCAGGCGCGTCACCGTGCATTCCATGTAGACATCGAATCCCATCTGCACGCCGCGATCCTGCAAGGTTCGGATCATTTCCAGGCCGGTGCGATCTCCGACGTGACAGAGACGCTTGAAAGTGTGGCCTCCGAAAGCACGCTGCAGGATTCGGCCATCCTCGGTGCGATCAAAGAGTGCGCCCCACTGCTCCAGTTCGCGCACCCGTTCGCTGGATTCCTGGGCATGGATCTGAGCCATGCGCCAGTTGTTGAGAAATTTTCCGCCCCGCATCGTGTCGCGAAAGTGGACCTGCCAGTTGTCCGCCTGATCTACATTTGCCATCGCTGCGGCAATACCGCCTTCCGCCATTACGGTGTGAGCTTTTCCCAGCAGCGATTTGCAGATCACTCCAACACTTGCCCCCTGGGCGAGAGCCTCGATGGCGGCGCGCAGACCAGCCCCGCCGGCGCCGATGATCAACACGTCATGTTCGTGAGTCTCGTATTTTTCGTTCACAAGAGTCTTAGGTCCCGGATTGCGCCCGAGGAGACGAGTCGCACATAGAAATCGGCGAAGCCCACCGAGAGGAGGCTCATCCACGCAAACAGCATGTGATGCTCATTCATTGCGCTCAAGCCGCGCCAGCTTGAATGGCGTGGACCGCCGAAATTTACGCACGAAAAGCAATCCAATTTGCCGCCCAACAGATGGCGCAAAGAGTGGCAGGAGAAAAGGTACAGGGTCAGCAAAATGATATTGACCAGCAATACGATTGAACCGACGCCAATACCGAATCCATTTTCAAAGAAGAAGCTGCGTACCGCGTCATACCAGAGAAACGAAAGAAAGACGACCGCCAGATACATGAAGTATCGATGCGCGTTCTGGAGAATGAAAGGAAACTTAGTCTCGCCCCCGTAGCGCCGGCCCGTTTTCTCTGGCACTGCGCAGCCAGGTGGATCAAGAAAAAACGCGCGGTAGTAAGCTTTGCGATAGTAGTAACAGGTAATTCGAAAACCGAGAGGCGCTGCCAGAATCAGCAATGCGGGAGAGAAAGGCCAGTAGTGGTGATGGACATCGATCAGCGGGGAATAAAAGGGGGAAAGATATGGCCCCCACTGGAAGTACGCTCCCTCGAATGCCCGGAAGGTTGCGTAGACGCCGAAGCCGCCGAGTCCCACAATCACCGGAATTACTTGAATCCACCAAGCATCACCTTGCGGCGTGCCCTCGACGTGGGCTTGCCCTAAAGCGGCCAAAGCTCTTCCTCCAACAATTCAGTGCTCTTTCCCATCACTGCCCTGTTGGGGCCGAGGGAACATCGGGCGTTGTGCATTATAGTCTGCTCCGCTGATGAAAGTGAAAATGACAGACAAACAGGGTTTGCAACAAAACCGTTAGGGAACCAGGGGCAGAGGCCGGGCGAATGTCAGGATGCACTCGCGCTGTTCAGGCGACAGCCCGATGAATTCAAAACCGTGCACGAAACCCGCGCGGTGCCGGACCACGGCTCGCAAGACCAGCGGTCGCGACACGTCCGGAATGGAAAACTCGAGAGAAACCACTTCTCCCGAAACCAGCGCAGTTGAGATGACGCCGCCCAATCCGGCCTCTGCGACCTCATGACATCGACCTTGCAACCGAACGTATCCGTCCTGTCGAAGAACCGTAACTGTCAGAGGCAGGTCCGTACGGTGTCTGGTAAAACGCCGGCGTTGTCTGCCCTGCTTGGAAGACGTGTCGAGCTGGCTACGAGATTTTGTCATTGGTCTCGAAAACTACATCGTTATTCTCCAACATAGCCGAGAACGAACAAGGTTGGGATGTATTTCTGGTTACCTTAGGCCAATGGGTTCCGTAGAGAGCCAGCCAGACGGCAGGAGATCAGCTATTCGTTAAACAGCGTTGGTCGTCGGAAAGATGGAGCGGGAGACCGGGATCGAACCGGCGACATCCAGCTTGGGAAGCTGGCGTTCTACCGCTGAACTACTCCCGCTCAGAATTATGAGTGAATCTTATCAGCATGATTGAGGTCTGTCACCGGACCATGCCTGTGACTTGTCCGATGGTGGTTTTGGTTTGCGATTTCCGCGTCGGTCGGGGTGGCAGTCGATATCATCATCAGTGAAATAGGGCAGCGGCGCGAATCGTGGGACTAGCCCTATTACTGGACGTTCGGTGTGCCTGCGATGATCGCAGGCGCGCTGATCTGCGGCTTCCTGGCACGGCGTAGTCGCGTAAGTATCGGTTACGCGCCTTTCCTCGGCCAATTGATCACTATGGTAGTCAGAAGCGGGGGGATCGATGCTGCCCCTGGGAGTGATATTTTCAGGATTTATCGGACTGAGCGGAGTGGCGGGAGCCTTTGTCGGTGCATCCCTCGGAAAGAGAGTGCTGGGGCAGACGGGATAAGGGAGACATTCAACTGAATTGTGCGCGACCCGAAGGCGCGGCAATCGTAGGCCTCCAGCAATTTCCACCCTACCCAACCACAATCAGTCGTCTCCGCGTGCACTTCCGATTCTGCGAATCGTGTGCCCGTCGGAATATTGACCCGGCCGAATTCCCAGGGAGGCAGCCACCAACGCGACTCCGGGAATTTCGCTGGAAGGTTGTTTCCGAATCTTAAGTGATGACGAAGTGCCCCCATTGCCAGACTTGGTGAGCTGACTTTCGTTTTCCAGCGGAACCGCGGCCTGCAGAAATGAGCGAGCCCAGCGATGCACGTTGTGATCTTTCACAATGTTGCGTAGAAGCCGCATGCGAATGCGCTTCTCTTCCGTCGTCATCAAACACGCATCGTGGATGGCCTGTGCCACTCCAGCGAAATCGTTTGGATTTACAAGAATTGCGCCGTGGCGTAATTCGGGACCGGCGCCGGCAAATTCGCTGACGATCAATACTCCACGCTCGTCTGCCTGCGCGGCACAGAATTCCTTGGCTACCAGATTCATTCCGTCTTTGAGCGGAGTGATCAGGGCAATATCGGCGGCGCGATAGTAGGCCAGCAACTCAGCGCGTCCGAGGTTGCGGTGCATGTAATGGATCGGCACCCAGCCTGACTCGGTGAATTCGCCATTGATCTGGCTGACCAGAAGTTCGACTTCAAGGCGCAAATCCTTGTAGTTCGGAATTTCCTCGCGGCTGGGAACTACCACTTGCACCAAGGTGATCTGGCGGCGCAATTCTGGAAAGCGACGAAGCAAAAGGCG
>Ga0209689_1000497_pt1 | contig 27053 bp, 24 predicted proteins | sample GraSoiAngelo_149_FD_187119 | JGI IMG/M metagenome (GOLD analysis project Ga0209689, IMG submission 187119) | Grasslands soil microbial communities from the Angelo Coastal Reserve, California, USA - 14_1009_09_30cm (SPAdes) (version 2) | ecosystem: Environmental > Terrestrial > Soil > Grasslands ... | reverse complement strand
GCCGCGTGACGCTCGCCATCGTCGTTCCGGTCAAGTCGCCCAAGCGGGCGAAGCAACGGCTCGATTCCGTGATGTCGGAACCCGAACGCAGCCGTCTGGCAACAGCCATGGCGCGTGACGTCTTCGCCGTCGTCGCCAAGTTCGATGAGGCGGCGCGCTTCGTCGTCTCCGATGACCCGGATGTCCTGGCGGAGGGCCGGCAGTTTGGGCTCGAACCGGTTGAGGATCGAGCCGGGCAAGGGCAGAGCGCGGCGGTGGGGCAGGGCTTCACCCTCGCCTGGGAGCGCGGCTTCCCGGTGGCGCTGACGATTCCGGGCGATGTGCCGGGGATCACCATTAGCGAGCTGCGGCGGTTCAGCGATTACCGGCGGGAGATCGAGGTTCTCCTGGCGCCGGACCGCGGTCGGATCGGCACCAACGGGCTGCGGCTGGCACCGCCCCACGCCATCAGCCTGGCCTTCGGCGAGGACAGCTTCAATCTTCACCGGGCCGCCGCCGCACGCGCGAATCGCAGCTTTGCGGTGCTCGAGGTCGAGGGCCTTCGCTATGACCTCGATACCCCCGACGACGTCGTCGCGTTCATTCGTCTTGGCCGGGAGACCGCGACCCTGGAATTGCTGCGCGAGCTGAACGTGCTCGACCGCGTTTTGGCCGCCACGCCGCCGCACGCTTGACGCCGGTCTCGATCTATCCCGTCCCCGGCCTGCCCGAGATCGGACGCGATGCGCCGCTGGCCAATCTGATCCTCGAGGGCATCAATGCGCTCGGCATGTCCCTCGAAGCCGGCGATGTGGTGGTGATCACGCAGAAGGTAATCTCAAAAGCCGAGGGACAGGTCCGGCGCCTCGACGCGGTACGCCCGTCAGCCCGCGCGAAGGAAATCGCGAGCCGGATTGCGTATGACCCTCGCCACGTCGAGGTGATCCTTTCCGAGTCGGTTCGGGTGGTTCGCGAGGCGCCAAGGGTCTTGATTACCGAGACCCGCCACGGATTCGTGTGCGCGAATGCCGGGGTGGATCGGTCGAATACCGGCGGGGTGGAGCTGGTCGTGCTGCTGCCCGAGCGGCCGGATGAATCGGCGCAGCGGCTTCGAGAGGCACTCGTGACGGCGTCAGGGGTGGAGATCGGGGTGGTGATTTCGGACAGCTTCGGCCGGCCCTGGCGTGAGGGGCAGGTCAACGTCGCGATTGGCGCCGCCGGGGTGGTGGCTCTGCGCGACTATCGCGGCGATCGCGATCCCGATGGCTATCAGCTGCAGGGAACCGAGCTCGGCGTGGTCGATGAGATCGCCTCCGCCGGCGAGCTGGTTATGGGGAAGCTGGACCGGGTGCCGGTCGCCCTGATCCGTGGGGCCGCCGTCTCGGGAGATGGTCGCGTCCGCGACCTGTTGCGCGATCCAGCGACCGACCTGTTTCGATGAAGATCGGTCTGATCGCGGATACGCAGGGAGGTTTCGACCTGGAGGCGCTGCTGACCTACGTCGCCCGGGAATTCGCCAGCGTCGATGAGATCTGGCATGCGGGTGACTGGGGCAGCGAGGAGGTTCTGACCGGGCTTGGCCGGTTGGGGCGGCTTGTGGTCGTGAATGGAAATGCGCCAAACGATCCACGATACCCGACGACGATCGAGGGCACGATCGGGCGCTGGCGGGTCGGGATGGTCCACGACCTGGACAAACGGCGAGCGCGCTGGGCGGCGGGCTACGACGTCGTGATCCACGGCCACACCCACCGCTGGCGGGATGAGGTGGTCGGTCGCACCCGTTTCATTAACCCGGGAACGGCGACCCGACCGCAGTTCGGCGGTACCGAGCGGACGATGGCCCGGCTTACGTTCGGTAACGAGTTGGTTGTCGAAAAGCTGATGCTGCCGAAGTTCGCGCGAACGCCAGCGATATGATCGATCCATGAACGTCAGGGTGGTCTTGTTCGCCAAGCCCCGTGAACTGGTTGGCCAGCCGAACTTAGAGTTAGCGCTACCGGCCGGAGCGACAGCGGCCGACGCCTGGAGCCAGCTCAGTAGCCGCTACGATCTGGGTCCCCTCCCACGATCGTTCCGCTGCGCGGTGAATTCGGAATACGCCGGCTGGAACGATCCGCTGAAGGAAGGCGACGAGCTCGCGGTCATCCCGCCGGTGAGCGGCGGGGCCATCGGTGAGCGCCATGGGCTGGTGGCCTTGCGTGAGGAGCCGCTCGACCCGGCCGCGATCGCCGACCGGATCCGCAGCATAGACGAAGGCGCGCTGGTGGTATTCGAGGGGATCGTCCGCGCCCACTCGCGCGGCAAGCAGGTGCGTGCCCTGGTGTACGAAGCCTATGGCTCGATGGCGCAGAAACAAATGGAGCAGCTGGCCGATGAGGCTCGGCGTCGCTGGTCGATCCTGGACCTCACGGTCGTGCACCGAACCGGCACGCTGCAGGTGGGTGAGATCAGCGTGGTGATCGCCGTGACTGCGTCGCATCGCGGTGAGGCGTTCGACGCCTGTGAATGGCTGATCGACGAGCTCAAGCACACCGTGCCGATCTGGAAGAAAGAGGTCTACACCGAAGGCGAAGCTTGGATCGACGACCGCCCGTAATCGCAGGTTCGCCGGACGCTGAGCCGTTTCCAAGGTCAGGAGCGTGTGCGATTGCAACAGCCGCTAAACCCCCGCCCGCGCCCGTCGTGGAAGACAGACCTTAGCTCAGCACAGTTCGGGACAATCGCCGAGGATCTCGTGGCCGTGGCGCTAGCCGCCGCGGCCAGTGGCTCTGGCACAGTGGCCAGGCCGTTGGTCGATCGGGGCGTCGACCTCTACCTGCGACGCTTGCGAACGCTTCTGACCATCCCGATCCAGGTGAAAGCCTGCCGGCATGTAAGCCCGGACGGCACGGTCAGCGAGGACTTTGCCATTAGCGATATTCCCGACGCCGCCAGGGGCTACTGGGCTATGGTCCACGTCCCGCCTCCATATGACCAGCTGTATCGCCGGCTGTATCTCATTCCCATTGATGAACTGCGTCGACGCTGTCTGCGGCTCAACTCGCACGGGGTTCAGTCGCTACGGTTTATCGCTGACTTCGCCGGCACTGTTGAAGACATCTGGTCTCCGTTTGCCGTCGACATCGAGCATGTATCTGATTGGCTTGCGGCGATACCGGGCTGGGCTGGGCCAGTTCGCTCGATTCCTGCGGCCGGGAAACTCGATGCCGTCAGCACATCCGACGACCTGGGCACTGTGGGCATGGCCAGCCTCACGACGCTCTGGGCGACGGCGGAGCTAGAGCGTGCGGCGAACGGCGGAATCATGGTCGCCGAGGATCGAATTCGCCTCGATACCGTTACGCTCTTGACTCATCACCTGGGCACCGGGCGGTTCGCCGGACTGCATCTGAGAACGGCTATCTTCAACGACACGCGTCGCACGCATTTTGAGGTTAAGCGTCCGCACTTCTTCGTTGATCCGAATCTATGGGTATCGCTCGTGTTGTTGCGGCCGGACCTTCGGGTGCACGATTTCGGCCTCCTCATGCCGTCGGGAGATATTCCGGAGCTCGGCTATTCCGAAACTCTGACGCTGGATCCATTAACCAGGCGGTTCCGCAAGTATCGGATCGCGAGCGCCGAGTTTGGATCGACTTACCTGAGCAATGCCTTCCACATCACAGTCCAAAGCTCCTTAGCCGATCGACAGGCCGACTTGCCGATGGCGGGCTAGAATTGCGCTCGACGCGGGAGTAGCTCAGCTGGTAGAGCGCCTGCCTTCCAAGTAGGTGGTCGCGGGTTCGAGTCCCGTCTCCCGCTAATGCTGAGCTTGAGCTTGGTGGCTTCGCCTAGCCGCTTTGACGGCCGTGGTGACGGCACCGAGGACCGATGGTATTTTCCGCCCCTGGTCCGTCCCGGATGGCCAACTGCGGTCGAGTACCGGCCCTAGCGCGCTTTGTTGCTGTCGAGGACTTCGCGAAGTTTGCGCGCGAACTCTTCAGGCTTACCCGCATATCCCCCCATTTCGGGGCCCACGAATCCGCCATGGTGGCTCGGGAAGACTGTCGCCTGCTGACCGAGCAGCTCAGCGGCAGCCAACGACGTGCGCCAGGTCACCGTGCCCTGCGACTCCTCGCCAACGGCAATCACGATCCCCGTCGCTGCCCCGGACAGTGCTTTAAAGTCTGGACGGTAGGCCGTGATCGGCCGGGATCTGCCTGATAGCAGCGGGTCGTCCCGCGAGCCGTCATCGTCTGCCGGCATCCCGAACTGGGTTGGATCCGCCGGCGGCTGCGCGAAGTATTTGTCGTTGAACTCGCCTTGCCACGACGTCATCCTGATGAAAGTCGCCATGCCGGCCCATCGCCCGTTGGCCTCGTAGGCGTTGCGAACGCCGTCCTCAGCCCGGTCGGCCTCCTTGGCGTCCGGAAGAAGTGCGAGGAGCGGCGGCTCATGTGCCACCAAGGTGGTCACGTCCCGGGGATAGGCCGCTACGAGTGCGAGCGCCGTCACGGCGCCACCACTGCTCGCGAACATCTCGACCGGGCCGGCCCCTAGCGCTTCGATCAGCGCGTGAAGGTCGCGCGCCTGGAGGTTCGGTGCGTTTTCGACCCGACCGTCTTTGCGGTTGCTGCGGCCGAGGCCACGCGGATCATAGGTGACAACTGTGCGGTCGGGGAAGTGTGAGGCCAACGTCTGGAACCCGCTGGCGTCCATGGGCTGGCCGATCATGAGAAGCATTGGGCGGCCGTCGGCGGTTGGCAGCGGCCCGTGGACGTCGTAGACGATGTCGGTCTCGGGAGTTTGGAGCGTGTGCGTCGTCTTTGTTACAGCTTCGGAGGTCCCCTTTTTCATAACGGGTCCAATTTTATAGAGCCTGGATGCGGCGCTAGCCTGATGTTGAGGAGCTGGCTCTGCGGCCGCTGTCAAGAGGCTGTGCGACCGACCGTCGTTGCAACGCTGCTAATTCACCCCCATGACCAGCAGCCACAGCATCAGCGCTAATTCGCGGAGGAAGCCGACGCAGAACGCGCGGAGCGTCTACACCTTCGTGGGCAACCCGAAGGAAGCGCTCGAGCGCGGGCGACCTTCCGGGATCTTCGGCCCCGGCGCGTGGGACAGCCAGGTTGCCCTGACGCTTCAGCAGAGCGAGGTTGTCCTTGACGCGGCGTGCAGTCTTCTTGCGCTCGGCGCTGGCGACCACATGGTGAGCACGCCACGCGCGGCCCTCGTGGCAATGGGCATGAAGCATGAGACGATCCGGCAGGAAGACGAGGCGACGCTGGCCCGCATCGGCATTCGCCCCGTTGGCCGCTACGGCGGCGAAACGGTTGGCGGCGGCTTGCCGGTGCCCGAATAGATGGCCCAGCTGCCGGAGTTCAACGCGCTCACGCCAGCGGCGCAAGCGATGGTGATGCAGGGGTACTCGTTCGACGTGGCGATCGCGACCGCGGCCCAGCAAGCGGCTGACGCCGTAGCTGCGGCGCAAGGTGACGCTGGCGTGCTCGTGGTGACGGCGCACGAGCCGGTGCTCGACCCGAAAGGCCATCGGGTTGGCCGCACGCCGGGTCCCGGTCAGTTGCCGCAGTTCTCCGCGCTGCCGGCCAAGGCGCAACAGCAGTGCCAACTGCTGGCGGAGCTTGCGGGCCTGATCGTCTCCCCAGCTCGGGTCGATCTCGCTTGCCGCCGGGGCACTCGGCTTGCAGCCGAAGAGCTTCACCTGCTCAGTGTATGGGTCAGAGGGCGGCGGCCAGCCTGAAGACATGGGCCCTCTGTTCAATCCGGACAACGGGCTTTCGGAGAGTCGTGCAGCACGGATCTAGATGATTCGCGAGGACTCGACCACAGAACCATGCGCGTAGGCGCGATTTCGTGAAACAGATCAGACCTCGGCGCGTTCACTATTAGCCGGAATGAAACGAGCCACAGTGTGGCTGCTCGCAGCTCTATGCCTGGGCGGTTGCGCCTCCCCAGCCCGTGCGGCGGACTCCCCAAGCCAGGTGCTGTCGGTGGCGCTCCAGACGATGTCGGCCCTCAAGACTGCCTACGCCGACTATACGCGGGCTCAGGTCTATCACTTTCCGGTCGATTATCCATGGCCGCCGGCAACCTTAGGAATGCCGCCGCACACCTACAGTCTGGACCTCTCAGGGACCGGTGAGGTGGCGTTTCCGGACCGCTTTCAGTACATGATCACAGTCCGCCTGGGTCCGAACTTCCAGAGCGAGGTGGAGCTCATGTCCATACAAGGAATCATCTACGAACAAGATGGCGCTCACCTCGATTTTGGCGGAAGCGTGACGCCGACCTGGAGCAAACCGAAAAATACGCAAAACCTTCTTCCCGTCGACCCGTTCAAGACCCTGCAGCGCCTGAGGGGCACGCTTGCGCCCCGGGACCTTGGAGACACCACCATCGCCGGCGTCCGAGTGCACCATTACGCAATGGAAATGGATCCGGTCAAACTGATTGCCGAGGAGGCCATGGCTCTGGCGGATCCAAGCCTGCGACCGGCGCTTCAGGACGCCATTCTGAAGGGAACCTTCAACGTCGAGGTGTGGATCGGTGTCGATGACCATCTCATACGCCGGATCAGCACCGTTGAGGCGCGAAGGGACACGATTGCACTGCATAACGCGGAGACCAACAGCGCCGCGCCGCCGGGAGCCTCCGATCAGGGCATCGTCGCAATCAGCGACCGGATCGTTCTCAACTTCCACGACTTCAACAGCCTGGTCACCATCAAGCCGCCGAACCTTCGACAAACGCCCTAGCCTCGGTGCCCTTGAGCGCCGATGCATAATCGCGTTTACGAAGGGCGGCGTCTAAGTTACCGTGGACGGGCGGGCACCTTCTTCGATTCCGCGGGCTCGCCCTCGAAGGCCCGCCGCAACTCGGCGAGGTCGAGCTTCTTCATCCCGAGCATCGCCTTCATGGCCCGTTGCGCCTTGTGCTGATCGGGGTCATTCAGCATTTTCTCCATCTCGGTCGGAACGACCTGCCATGACAGACCGAACCGGTCCTTGAGCCAGCCGCACGGCCCTTCCTCGCCACCCTGCGTGAGCGCGCTCCAGAAGTAATCCACTTCCTCCTGGGTTTCACAGTTGATGACGAACGAGATGGCCTCCGAGAAGGCGAACTGCTGGGGCCCGCCGTTCAGCGCCGTGAACTCCTCACCTTCAAGCTGGAACCGAACGACCATGACGCTGCCCGCCGGCCCGGGTCCGGCCTCTCCGTATCGGGAAACGTCAAGAACTTTGGACTCACCTCGGTTCGAGCCGGGGCACTTCGAGAAGACTGAGACGTAGTGGTCCGCCGCGCCGTCCGCCTGATCGTCGAACCAAAGCATCGGGGTGATCTTCTGCACTGGTTTTCCTCCTTCCTACTTCACTACTGTCCACTATGACTGGTCGGGGCCATCAGACTCATCGGTCTCCTGAAACTTAAAGCGCTGATCACCGTCCTATTGGCAGTGGGCGTTTACGGACAGCGAGCCGCGCGGCATGGAATCATGGTGCTCTGTTGCGTCGCCGTGCTGGCCGCCGGTTGCGGCAACGCGACCGCGCAATTCCCGTCCAACAGCGGGCAAGCTTGTCCGGTGGCCAGCCCTCAACAGCTCATCGACGACCACCTGTGCCTATGACCTCACCGGGGTGCTCGTCTGCTCCGCGGCACAATACATGACGGTCGTAACGCGGAGCAACGGCAAGAGCGTCTTTAGCAACGCCACTAGCAGGCTGCTCTTTGTCAGCCAGTGCGTCAACGGCAAGCTCACCCGGACGCCGCTCTTCGACTCGACATTCCAAAACTACTTCTGGAGCTACGACAACAACGGCCTCAAGCTGCTTCAGCTGCGGTTCTACCAGCTACCGACAACGGTAGTGGCAAGCGGCAGCGCTTGCTAGGCAAGGCAAGGGGGACGGTACACCCGAAAGGGCGTGCCGTCTTCTTTGGCTCGATACATTGTCTGAGTGGAGACCCCTCGTACCGTCGTCCTTGTGGAAGGGCGTAGCGACCAACTCGCGCTCGAGGCGCTGGCCAAACGCCGTTTTAGAAATCTCGACTCTGAGGGCGTTGCCATCGTGCCAATGGGGGGTGCGTCGAACCTCGGAAGCTTCCTGAATGTCTACGGGCCACACGGTCTGAATGTCAGACTCGCGGGCCTCTGCGACGCAGGCGAGGAGCGTGACTTCCAGCGCGGCCTCGAGCGCGCCGGTCTCGGCTCCAACCTCACTCGCGACGAGACGGAACGACTCGGTTTCTACGTCTGCGTCGCAGACCTCGAGGATGAGTTGATCCGCGCTCTCGGCCCGGCCGCCGTGGAACACGTTATCGATGCGCAGGGCGACCTCGCGTCGTTCCGCTCGTTCCAGAACCAGCCCGAATGGCGCGGACGAACCATCGAGGCGCAGCTCCGGCGATTCTTCGGCACTCGCGGCGGCCGCAAGATCCAATCCGCGGCCTCGCTCGTCGACGCGCTCGATCTCAACCGAGTGCCTCCGCCGCTGGACGGACTACTGGCCTACGTCTGACGGCTCAGCGCAGCTCTAGATATTGGCCAAACCACTGGCTGGCAAGCGCGGCCACCTGTTCGAGCGCGCCGGGCTCCTCGAAAAGGTGAGTGGCGCCGGGCACGATCACGAGGCGCTTGATGCCGCCAAGCTCGGCGAGTGCCCGGCGATTGAGGTCGATGACGACCTCGTCCGCCCCACCAACGATCAGCAATGTCGGCTGCCGAATTCTGGCGAGGACCGGCAGGGCGAGGTCCGGGCGTCCTCCGCGGGAGACGATCGCACGCACCGTTTCCGGCCGATCGACCGCGGCGATCAAGGCAGCGGCGGCCCCGGTCGACGCGCCGAAGTACCCGATCGGCAGCGCAGCCGTGGTGCCCTGGGCGGCCAGCCAGTCGGTCACGCCGCCGAGCCGCTCCGCCAGCAGGTCGATGTCGAAGCGAAGCTCGGCGGTCGCCTGGTCGATGACATCCTCGTCCTGCGTAAGCAGGTCGACGAGAAGAGTGGCCAGGCCGGCCGTGCGCAGAACGTCTGCCACGTACCGGTTACGAGGGCTATGCCGCCCGCTGCCGCTGCCGTGGGCGAAGACGACGATCGCGCGGGCGCCGTTGGGAATTCGGAGGGTGCCGTCCAGCTGGACGCTCCCGACCGGGATGCGGACCTGTCGGTCCACCGCGTGGGCGGGCATCGGCCCTGATCATAGGCAGCGCCTCTGTCATCCTTACCGGCGCAAGTCCCATGCGGGGAATTAAGCGGCGCTACAACGACCTGGCGGGAACCAACCTCGATCGGCTCGCCGGGATCTCCGACGGCATCTTCGCGGTCGCCATGACGCTGCTGGTGCTGGGGCTCAGCGTCCCCACGATTAGTTCCCGGAGCACCGACGCCGACTTATGGCAAGCCTTGCTCAGGCTCGGCCCGAGTGTCCTGATTTACATCATGAGTTTCATGACACTTGGGATTTTCTGGGTCGGTCAGGGGACGCAGCTGAGTCGGCTGGTGCGTAGCAATCGCAATTACGCCTGGCTGCAGCTCGGGTTTCTATTTGCGGTGACCCTGGCGCCATTCTCGACAGCAGTGCTGGCCCGCTTTCCGACCTTGCGGGTCGCCCTCGTCGAGTACTGGCTCAACATCGTCCTGGCGGGTGGGATGCTGCTGGCCAGCGCGGAGTACGGCCTTCGCGCCCAGCTCTTCCACGAGGGGGAAAGCCCCGAGCTCGCCAGACTGTTTCGGGGTCGGATTCTGATCGCCCAGAGCCTCTACGCATTCGCGACCGCCCTCTGTCTGGTCTTTCCCACCTGGGTCAGCATCACCCTCATCGTGCTGGTTCAGCTGAATTACGTGCTTGCGCCCCGCATCCCGTTTCTGCATCGCTTCTGACGGGTCACGACAGCGAATCAGCCATAGTTTGCGATCATGCGCCGAAAGGTTGGGATGGAGCACGCCAGGCAGCTGGCCATCGCTCGTCAACGGCTGAGCGGACCACGACCGAGACCCGTGACGGCTGACGACATCCATGCGCTGGTGCGAGCGATCGGCTGCCTCCAGCTCGATCCGACCTCGATCGTGGCCCGCAATCACCTGCTCGTTCTGTTCAGCCGCCTCGGTCCATACGACCCCAAGCTGGTCGACGCCCTGCTGTGGGACGAGCGGCGCCTGTACGAGTACTGGGCGCACAGAGCCTCGATCGTTCCGACCGAGGACCGGGCGCTTCATGCCGCACTGCCCCCGCCCTGGGCCAACCGAAACCGAACGACCGAGTCGTGGATGACCGTGCGCGCCCAGTCCGGCAGGCTGGTTCTCAAACGGCTCGCCGCCAACGACACGGTACGTGCCTCGGACTTCGTCGAACACGCCGAGAAGTACGAATCGGGTTGGGGACTGCGCAGCCCCGTCTCCGACAGCATCGCGCTGCTGTGGTTCCAGGGCAAGATCGTGCCCGCCGGCCGGGTTGGAGGAGGGCGGCGGTGGGCGCTGGCAGACCGATGGTTCGGCGCGCCTCCTGGGAAGATTCCGAAGCCGGAGGTAGCCGTGCGCGAGGCCGCGGTCCGCTCCTTGCGAACGCTCGGGGTCGCCACCCAGCAGCAGGTCAAGGACCATTTCATTCGCGGCCGGTACCACGGACTGCCGAGCAGGTGGAAGCAGCTCGAAGCCGACGGGGTCATCATTCCGGTAGACCTCGGACTCAAAGGCGATTGGTACATCCATGCCGAGGACCTCGACCTGCTGGAACAACTCGAAGCCGGCGGGTTCGAGCCGAGGACGACGCTGCTGTCGCCATTTGACAATCTGATCTGCGATCGCAACCGCACGCTCGCCCTGTGGGGTTTCGACTTCAAGCTCGAGATCTACGTGCCCAAGACCAAGCGCTGGGGGTACTTCGTGATGCCGCTCCTGCACGGCGACCGGATCGTCGCCAGGGTCGACCTGGCCGCCGACCGAAAAGCCGGAGTTCTTAATGTGATCGGCGAGCGTTGGGAGCCGGCTTGGGATGGCAGCCGCCGACCGGTCGGGCCGGCGCATCATGCGCTGGACGAACTGGCGTCGTTCCTCGGCGTGACCGTCAGGCGCAAGCGTATGAGGTTGACGTGATGCGATGAGCCGCGCGGTCGAGGAACTCAACCGGCGGATGCTGCGCGCCCGCGACGCGATGGATCGCGCCTATGCGCAACCGCTAGACATTCCCCAACTGGCCCGGGTCGCGAACGTCTCCGAGGCGCACTTCATCCGGACCTTCCGTGGCACCTTTGACGAGACGCCGCACCGCTATCTGCAGCGCCGGCGAGTGGAGCGCGCCATGTACCTGCTGCGCGCGACCGAGCGCAGCGTGACGGACGTCTGCCTCGATGTCGGCTTCACCAGCCTCGGCACCTTCAGCCGCAGCTTTCGCCATATCGTCGGCGAGGCGCCCGCCACCTATCGCCGGCGCGGGCCGATCAAGGCTGTCCCGAACTGCTTCGCGATGGCGTGGACACGACCCAGCAGTTTTGGAGAAGCCGTGGCGCGGAAGATCGTCTAGCGTGGAGCGCGATCGTCAACCGCACATTTCATGGAGGTGTACCCAATGTTCAACGCGCTGCTGATCTCCTCGCTCTACGTTCTCGACCAGGAAAAGGCGCTCGATTTCTACGTGGGCAAGCTTGGTCTCGAGGTCAACACCGACCAGGACCTGGGCTTCATGCGATGGCTGACGGTCAACGTTCCCGGCGATGCCCGCCAGGTGCTGCTGGAGACGCCGGGCGCGCCGGGGCTCGACCCGAAGACGGCCGAGCAGGCGCGCGAGCTCGTGACCAAGGGTGCAACCGGCGGCCACCTGTTCTTCACCACCACCGATTGCTGGAAGACCTACAACGAACTTCGGGCGAAGGGCGTCGAGTTCACCGAGGAACCGACCGAGCGACCCTACGGCATCGACTGCGGTCTGCGCGATCCCTTCGGCAATCACATTCGGTTCTCGCAGCCGCTGGCAGCCGCGGCCCCGGTGGGAAGCGATGAGAAACGCAGCGCCCGGCCGTCTAAGTAGGGTGGGTTAACCTAGCCTTTTACGAGGAGGACGGGATGAGCGGAGTTCGGGTGCTGGTTGGGACGAAAAAAGGCGCGTTCGTGCTGACATCAGATGGCAAGCGCCAGGGTTGGGAGGTCAACGGGCCCCACTTCGGTGGGTGGGAGCTGTATCACATCAAGGGTTCACCGGCCGATCCGAACCGTCTCTATGCCTCGCAGTCGACCGGCTGGTTCGGCCAGCTCATCCAGCGCTCCAATGACGGCGGCAAGACCTGGGAGCCGGTGGGCAACAAGTTCGTCTACGAAGGCGAGGCCGGCACCCACAAGTGGTATGACGGCACGTCGCGGCCGTTCGAGTTCAAGCGCGTCTGGCATCTGGAGCCTTCCCTCGATGATCCGGACACGGTCTACGCCGGGATCGAGGATGCCGCCATCTTCCGCACCACCGACGGCGGCCAGAACTGGCAGGAGCTTCCGGGCCTGCGCCAGCACCAGACCGCGGCTGACTGGGCGCCGGGGGCCGGCGGCATGTGCCTCCACACCATCATCCAGGATCCGAAAAATCCGAAGCGGCTCTTTAGCGCCATCTCGGCGGCCGGCGCCTTTCGCAGCGACGATGCCGGCGAGACCTGGCAGCCGATCAACCGCGGCCTTCACTCGGAGGGCATCCCCGACCCGGATGCCCCGGTCGGCCACTGCGTGCATCGGATCGCCCTTCACCCGTCGCGTCCCGACGTCCTCTATATGCAAAAGCACTGGGACGTGATGCGAACCGACGATGCAGGCGGCTCGTGGCGTGAGATCAGCGGCAACCTGCCGACCGACTTCGGGTTTCCCATCGACGTGCACGCGCACGAGCCGGAGACGGTCTACGTGGTTCCGATCAAGAGCGACTCCGAGCACTACCCGCCGGACGGCAAACTGCGTGTCTACCGCAGCCGGTCCGGGGGTGATGAATGGGAGCCGCTCACCCGGGGGCTGCCGCAACAGGACGTCTACCTCAACGTGCTGCGCGACGCGATGTCGGTCGATTCGCTCGATCCCTGTGGGATCTACTTTGGGACGAGCGGCGGCCAGGTATACGCATCGGCCGACGCCGGGGACAGCTGGACGCCCATCGTCCGAGACCTTCCGGCGGTTCTGTCGGTGGAGGTGCAAACCCTGCCGTGATTCGAGTCGTCCTGCCGACGCACCTGCGCCGGCTGGCGCAGGTGGGCGGCGAGGTGCAGCTCGAGGTGCAGGGTCAGGCGACGCAACAGTCGGTGCTGGACGCCCTGGAGGCCAGCTACCCGATGCTGCGCGGGACGATCCGGGACCAGGTCTCGCACCAGCGTCGGGCGTTCATCCGGTTTTTCGCCTGCGAGCAGGACCTGTCCCTCGACTCGCCGGATGCCCCGTTGCCCGACGCGGTTGCGACCGGGGCGGAGCCACTCCTCGTGGTTGGCGCCATGGCTGGCGGCTAAGGTCCGGGCGCAAATCCTATGGATCTCGGTCCGCCCGGGCTTGCCTTTGCACAAAACGGCGCTACGCTGGGCCAATGGCTTCGGATTTTGTTGGACGAGGGGTCGAGCTGGCCCGGCTCGAAGCCGTCTGCTCGCGAGCGAAGCGTGAGGGCAGGCCAGCCGCGGCGCTGATAACCGGACTTCCGGGGGCGGGCAAGACGCGCCTGCTTGCCGAGTTGCGCAGTCGGCAACAAGGCCAACAAGATGTCACCGCCTTGAGCATCGTGGGGTATGAGACCGGAACGCAGGTGCCGCTGGCTGCCGCCGGCGAGCTGCTCCACGCGCTAGTAAAGGTGCCCGGCGTAGGCGCACGGCTCGAGGCGGCTCTCTTCGGAGCCAGCCCCGCTGAGGATCGTCCGCTCGAACCCCTGCGTATCTTCGAGGCGGCGCATCGCTCGTTGCTTGGGCTCCCCGGCATGACCCTGCTCTTCATCGACGATCTCCAGTGGGTCGATGAGCTCTCGATTGCCCTCTGTTCGTACCTCGTTCGTTCAGCGGATGGGGAAGGCAAAGCTGTTGCCTTAATCGCGGCGAGCCGCCCGGCGGGTGCCGGCTCGGCTTTCTACGACTCCATGACGGCGGACCTGGGGTCCGACCGCGCCGCCACGATGGTGCTTGGCCCACTCGAACGCGATCAAGCCGTTCGCCTTGCCCGGCAGCTCGCCCCGCACCTGGCCGCAGAGCGAGCCACGGAGCTCTGGTCGCTGGCGCAAGGCTCACCGTTCTGGCTCGGTGTCCTCGCTCGGAGCGCGGATGAGCGCGATCTCACCGACTACCTGGTCGCACGAGAGCGTCGGCTTTCGCGCGACTCGAGGCGGTTACTCGGCGTTCTCGCCGTCGCTGGGCGCCCGCTGCCTTTGCCAGAGGTCGACGCGATCGTTGCCTGGCATGAGACGCGCACCGAGCAGGCGGTCGCCGAGCTTGAACGGTCGGGCCTCGGGGTTGTGGAAGGAATCTCCGTTCGTCTGGCACATGACCTGATCCGCTCATGGGCCGAAGCGCAACTACCCTCAGCCAGCAGGCGAGAGCTTCATGTGAACATTGCCGGCTGGCTGGACAAGCAGGCGAACGGTGATCTTCAGCTTCTGCTGGAGGCGCTCGTCCATCGTCGTGAGGCTGGACTCGATGTAGGCGATCTGGCGCTCCGCATCCTTCAGTCGCCGCGGCGTCGACTCCTCGGACGCGAGGGGTTGAAGGATCTCTCTCAAGTCGCTGACGCAGGAGGGTTCTCGGGACCGCTCGCCGCCGCCCTCCACGATCGCGTGGCTCTGCTTGCCAGTGAGCTGGGTGAGCACCGCGTCGCGATGGAGCGCTGGATCCAGCTGGCGGCAAACGTTACCGACCCTTCGCTCGTGGCGAAGTGCTACCTGGGCGCCTCACGCGCTGCTTCGCGGATTGTTGAGCGGAGGGAAGAGGCGCTGCCGCTGCTGAATCGCGCTCGAAGTCAGAAGACCGCTGATCCGGCTATCACTGTTGAGATCGGGGCGCACCGTGCCAGCCTGCTCCGACTGCTGGCGCACCGGACAAACGACGCTCGACAGGCTGCGGAGCAAGCGGTGCGTGACGCACGTACGCTTTGGGCGCATCGGGATCCCAGCGAGATCAGCGCTCGGGAACGAGAGGCTTACACATTAGCGCTGCAGGCTGTTTTTGATGCCGCGGTTATGGAAGAAGACACGTCTGAAATGTTGCGCATCTCGGAGGAGATGGCGCAGGTGGCCCGTGGTTCGGAGGAGCCGGCGATCTCCGCGGCGCTCAATATGTCGACTACGCTGTGGGATCTCGGCCAGATGGGCGAGGCCGTCGACCATGCGCGACGCGCTTGGCTGCATTCACATGAGCAGATGCTGCCGATGCTCACCCTCGCGGCAGGCTCGGTCCTTGCCCCAGAACTGATCGACGGAGGGCGCTGGAGCGAGGCGGAAGAGGTTACGTCGGAGTGTGCGGAACTCGAGCGCCGAATCGGAGGTGCCGTAGAGCGCCTGGCTATGGCGAAGGTGGCGACACACTCGATCCATGAGCTGCGGCATCTGATCTGGTTCTCGCGCGGGGACTGGCGGGACGCCGCGTCCAGCGTCGAGCGCGAGGTCGGTCTCCAGCCTGATCCGCACTACCGGCTACACCTTCACTGGGCCTTGGTCGTCTGGCTGGCGAGGTGCGGCAGGGGAACGCGAAGTGTGGACTTCGACCGCCACGCCGCAGCGGCCAGAGATGACGCCGTTGCCGCCGGTTGCCCGAGATGCGCCCGCGAGACGGCACTCAAATTGGCCGAAGGTCTGGCTCGCCTGGGACGCGTGGATGATGCCCAGAAGACACTGGCAACGTGGGACGAGTATGGGCGTCCAGCAAACGTGCGCGACCAGCTCTGGCGCCGGCACGTCGGCGCCCTGATCGGGCTTGCGAAGCACGAGGTCTCCACCAGCATTTCGGAGCTCGAGACGGTCGTGGCCGACAGGATGAGGTTAGGACTGATGGCCGGGTTGCTTTGGGCCCGGCTCGATCTTGCCGCTGCGCTCCTCGGCCGTGAGCCAAGCAGGGCCGCAAACGAGTTCCGACAGGCGGGAAATGAAGCGAGCACGGCCGGTGCAACGACCGAGCAGCGTCTCGCTGAACTCGGGCTGCGCCGGCTCGGCGTCCGCACGTGGCGGCGTGGTCGTGCATCGAGTGCCGAGGCCGGGCTGGACAAGCTGAGTGAGCGAGAACGGCAGATCGCGATACTCGTCGCGGCTGGCAACACCAACCCCGAAATCGCGGACAGGCTCTTCCTCTCACGTAAAACCATCGAGCGGCACGTTTCCAACGTTCTCGCGAGGACCGGCGCCCGCAACCGCACCGACCTCGCCCGACTGGTCAGCCGGTTGACGTCACCGTCGGGGTCGGTGCCTGGGGGAGTCCCGGGCCGGGGCTGAGCCGACGGTCCGCCGCACGTCCCGAAAAATGAGGGAGCTCACCGATGAACACCGCGCCAGCACCCCATAACCTGCGAGTGATGAATTCGACCAGTTCACTCGGGTCAAGGAGAAGAGAAATGCAAACGACACTGGCGCTTCGCAAATTTTCGATCAACTCGATGTTGGCGACGTTCGCGGTCATCTGCGCGCTGGCAGCGGGCGCGGTGGGCGGCTACCTGCTGAAAGGCCAGGCCGCTTCAGCCGTGACAACCGCCGCTCAGCAGCCCTTGGCTGCGCAGACGAAGCACGTGGCACCTCCTGTCGATCTGCCCGAGGAGAACGTCAACGTGGCCGATGCGGTGGACCGTGCAATCGCCCATAGCGCAGGCGCAGCCATTCCTGGCAACACGTTCAGCTCGAGAACGGGCGACTAACGGCTGCCGCGCAGCTTCAACTTGGTGGGCGGGCCGACGCGCTCTCGCGAGAGCAGCCGGCCCGCCCCCGCTCTCCCTGCTTGGCGCGTTGCCCCAACCGGCCGCCGACAACCATTGGTCCGAACTCCGTCGCGATCCCGGCCGAAGAACCTCAATAAGATGGGGGGTCTGATGGAGCGCGCCCTCTGCCCTGTGCTGGTCGGTCGTGAGCGCGAGCTCAGCCTTCTCGAGGATGCCCTGCTGGCCGCGCACCGAGGCAACGGGCAGGTGATGGTGGTCGGTGGGGACGCCGGGGTGGGGAAGACGCGGCTGGCGTCCGAACTTCAGGAGCGGGCCCGGCGCGCCGGAACGGCAGTCATGCTTGGCGCGACCAGCGAGGCTGACGTCGCGCTACCCTACCTGCCGTTCATCGAGGCGATCGGCAACTATCTTGCCACCGCGGAGCTCGAGTCGATCAAGCTCCAGCTGGGGCCGGCAACCTGCCGCCAGCTGGGCCAGCTGCTCCCGCAGTTCGAGTTCCAGACCACCTTGATCGATCCGGGGGAGCCGGCCCAGGCGAAGCTGCGCCTCTACGAGGCCATCCTGGCCTTCTTTCGATACGCGGCGGAGCGCAGTGGGCTGCTCCTGGTACTCGAGGACTTCCATTGGGCGGATGCGTCGAGTCGCGAGCTGCTCGAGTACATGGCCCGCCGGGTGCGGCGCCGAACCCGGATCTTGCTGGTTGTCACTTATCGCAGCGATGAGCTCAATCGGCGCCATCCGCTCCTTCCCCTGATCCAGGGATGGCAGCGCACCGGCATGGCCGAGCAGATCCAGCTCGAGCCGCTGCCGGCGAGTGGCATCGCCCGAATGGTCAGCGAGATATTCGAAAACGCCCCGGTGGAGGCCGATCTCCGCGACTTCTTGCACGAGCGCACCGAGGGGAATCCCTTCGTCCTCGAGGAGTTGCTCAAGGCGGCGCTGGACCGGGGCGATATCTTCCCTACGGCGGGTGGTTGGGACCGCAAGGCCATCCACGAGTTGCGACTACCGCCGACCGTCAAACAGGCCATCCTGCTCCGCGTCGAGCGCATGACTGCCGCCCAGACGGAGATCCTGCGGGCCGCCGCGGTGCTGGGGCGATCCTTCGACTACCGGATGCTCGTCGGTGTCTCGCGGCAAGCCAAAGAGGCGGTGCTGGATGCGCTCACCGGTTTCGTTCAGGACCAGCTGATGGACGAAGAAGCTTCTGGCCGCTATCGCTTCCGTCATGCGCTGACCCGGGAAGCCATCCACGATGACCTGATCGCGCCCGAGCGGGAACGGCTCCACGCCTGCGCTGCCGACTGGCTTCGCCAGCAGCCCGATTTCGGCAAGCACGACCTCGCCTACCACCTGATGGCCGCCGGTCACTGGGCGGAGGCGGTTCCCATAGCGATCCACGCCGCCAAAGAGGCGGAGGGGAACAAGGCCTACGCCGACAGCGCCCACCTGTACGAGCGGATCGTCGACCACGTCGAGGATCGCTGCAAACGCGCCGCCATCCTCAGCGAGCTGGGCAAAGCCTATTTCTTCGACGGCGAAACCCGTCGGGGGCAGCGTTACCTGGAGCAGGGCATCGAAGGGTTGGAGCAATGTGACAGAAAGCCTGAGGCGGCCGGCTTCCGGTTGTGGCTCGGGCGGGCTCTTTGGCTGCAGGCCCGCCCTGATCTGGCTCGCCGCGAATACGAGTCGGCGAGGGCGACCCTCGAACCGATCGGGCCGAGCTCCGACCTCGCGATTGCCTACGTCCGGCTGGCCGGGCTGGCCATCTTCAACAAGGAACACGAAGAGGGAGCCCAGCTGGCCACCAGGGCCGTCGAGATTGCCGAGGCGGCCGGGGCCGACGCCGCCCGTATTTTTGCCTATGTCTATCTCGGCGACAACCTCGAAGCGATGGGAAAGGTCGAGGAAGGCCTCAAATGGCTCGAGCGGAGTTACGCCGAAGCCGCCGAGCGCGGCTACGACTGGATCGCCAGCGTCGCGCTCTACAACTCGGTGATGGACAACCTTCACCACTGCCGGGTTCGCCAGGCGAAGGAACAGTTGAGTCACTTCCAGGCGCGTTTCGATCCACGGGGCACGCGCGATCCCGCGTATCTACAGATCCAGGCGCTCCTGGCGATCCGCGCGGACGGCGAGCCGGACCGGTCTCGGCCGCTGCTCGAGTCGGCGATTCCCCAGGCGGAAGAACTGGGCGAGACGCTGTTCGCGGCCCGCATGCGTCTCGATCTCACCTACGTCTATACCGCTCTCGATCGCCTCGACGATGCGCGTCGAACCATCCTTCGTGAACCCGTGAGTCCGGAGCGGTCCGAGGTGATGTACTTCCTCTATTCGAGGCTCGCGATGAATCTCGCCGCCGGCGAGCTGGATGCGGCCCGCGCGGACGCCCAGAAGGTTTTCGACTTCGTCGGGGAGTCGCCTCGCCTGGGGTCGGAGATCTACCTGATCGGCCGCACCGTCGAGGCCTTCATCCGTGCGGGATTTCCAGCTTCCGCGCGAGCGTTCCTGAACACGGCGGCGACCGAGGGCTTTCAGGCCAACCCGCTGCTGTGGCGGGCGCAGGGGCGCATTCTTCTCGCGGAAGGTCACCCGGCGGAGGCTCGCGAACCGCTCGAGCGCGCCGCACGGGCGCTGCAAGCGGCCGGGTATCTCGACGAGGCCTGGCCGGCGCGCCGCTCGTATGCCCAGGCGATGGCGGAAACCGGTGACCGGGCGGGCGCCGAAGGCGAGCTGAAGGCCGTCGTCACGGAGGCGACCGCGCGGGGTCACCGGCTCGAAGCCCGCTACGCGCGCGAGCAGCTGCGCGCCATCGGCGTCGACGTGCCGGAACCACGGGCCGCGCTCGAGACGGGTACGATTTCGGCGAGTATCCGGGAGCCAACCGAGCGGCTCGTGACCGTCATCTTCGTCGACGTTCGCGGCTATACCGCGCTGACGGCCCGCGAAGCGCCGCAACAGCTGGCCGACCAGATCGCGACCTTCTACCGATGGGCTGAGGACGAAGTCCGCCGCCACCAGGGACTGGTCGATCGCTACGCCGGCGATGCCATAATGGCGACGTTCAACGTTACCGGTGCCCGGCTTGATCATCCGGTCCAGGCGCTGCAGGCGGCCCTCGCCATCCGCGACAAGGCCGCTTTCGCCGGTCTGCCGGTGGGCATCGGGATCGCGGTCGGACCGGCGGTGGTCGGCCAGTTCAGCCAGGGGTCTGCGGTGACGGCGGTCGGGGAGACGATCAACCTGGCGGCGCGGTTGCAAGCCGCCAGCCCGGAAAGCGAGCTGCTCCTGAGCGAGGAGGCCTACCGGCGGACGCGCGACTGGCTGGCGGAACAAGGGCTGCCCGCGGCCGAAGAGTCGATGACGCTCAAGGGCTTTTCGCAGCCGGTCCGAGCCTACCGGCTGGCGTCGCACTCACCGGCCGGGGCGACCGACGCGGCATGACGCCGTGACGTCGCGGATGCCCCTGGCGCGCGTCGTCCCTCACGAGCGCGTTCCCGTGCCATTCGCGGGCGACGAGCAGGCGATGTTGAGCGCCTTCCTCGACCGCTATCGGGAGACGATTCTCTGGAAGCTCGACGGCCTGTCAACGGAGCAAGCCTCCCGGCGGCTGGTGCCGTCGGCCACCACCTTGCTGGGGATGGTCAAACACCTGGCCTACGTCGAGCGGGGCTGGTTTCAGCACAATTTCGCTGGTGAGCCGGTCAACTATCCTTGGCCCGAAGACGAGCCCGACCAGGACATCGATTTTCGGGTCGAATCGTCAGACACGATTGCGAGCGTCTCGGCCCTTTACCGGGAAGAGATCGCGAAGTCGAGGCGGATCGTCGCGGCCGCCTCGCTCGACGAGATGTCGCGGGACACGGAGCGGCCGCGGAGCCTCCGCTGGATCATGGTTCACATGATCGAAGAAACCGCCCGCCACGCCGGGCACGCCGACATCCTGCGCGAGCTCACGGACGGCGCTATCGGCCAGTAGTCGCCGTCGGCGCCGCGGCGCGCGCCTCGAGGTGCCGGCGGAAGTCGCCGGCGAAGGAATGCAGATTGGTGGCCATGCCGGCCAGCGCCTCGAGCCCCGGCTCACCGGCGAGCTGGTTGGCGACATCGCCGAGCGTCGCCAGCCGCTCGCGGAGGATCTTCCAGGCGGCCTCTCGGTGCGGCAGCACGAAAAACGCCGGCCGGACGATCTCGAACGCGGGGCCGGCGGTCCGCCCGGGATAGCTGGGACCGACGGGACGGGCGGTCAGCACCGGGCCCAGGTAGCGCATCACCCAGTTCATCAGGTGCTTGACGGTCTTCGCCAGCGTTTCGAGCTCCTCCGGAGTCTCGCCATGGTGGACGAAGTACCGGCTCTGCAGCTGCAGGACGACCTCGTACACCGCATTGAAGAGATCAGCCACCCGCCGGGTCAAGGCGTCCTCGATCAAGACCGCCTCATCGACGTCCGGCGGCTGGCGCAGAAAAACCGGGAGCACGGCGCGGGCCGGCTCGAAGCTCGGATCGGCGGCGCGGACGGCGAGATAGTCTTCGAGGATTCCCACGAACTTGCCAAAGTGCGAGTTCACCCAATCGCCGCGGGCCCCTTCGCCCTGCTCGACGATCACCTCGATCGCGCGGCTGGCTGATTCAAGGTCGGTCACCGCGGTCAGCTGCGGCCATTCGAAGACCTCGGTGGTGGCCTGCGCCTTCGACGGGCCGATGAACACCGCGGCCTCGCCGTAGCGATCGACCAGGTGGGCCAGTCCGGCCTCGATGCCGCGATAGAGGTGGCCAACGGTGTGCCACTCCTCGGGCCCGGCGGTGAGCTGCGGGTCGTCGACGGTGAGCGGCTGCATCTTGCCGAGTGCGGCAAAGCCTTCGGCATCCTCCAATGCCATGCCCTCCGGTCGCTCCAGGTACATGAAATGCCGCAGGGCCGGCTCGCCAAAGGGAACCAGTGCGATCTGCACATCCGGCGGATACCAGCGGCTGAGGATGGGGAAATTCGGGCGCTCGAAGTGCGGGGCGGCGCCGATGGCGGTGAGGATGTTGGTTGCCAGGGCGAGGTGCAGCATCTCCTGCTTGACGACGTCGATGATGGCGGCCTCCCAGGCCTGGATCCGCGCCAGCTGCTCCGGCGTCACGCCCTCCGCGACAGACCGCTTCAGCGAAAACTGCGCGTAGAGGTACTCACAGAGCAGGCCGTGCTCGAGCTCGCAGGCCTCACCCAGCAGGTAGACGAGCTCTTGACGGCTTTCCACCCGCAGCGGAGGTTCCCGGCCCTGGCCGTTCGGCTCCCGTCCCTTGACCATCGTCGTCATTGTCGGCTGGTCGCGGCTGCCGTCGCAAGCCTCGAGCGGCGGCCCGGCTGCTGGAAGGCGCCCGAATACCCGTTGTATTTGAACGCGCCATGGCTGAAACCGAGCGGATCCCGGTCGACTTCCATCAGGCCATGTTCCGGGTGGCCGCCGTTGCCTTCGTCACTGCCGCGACGGTCAACGTCGGCAGCAGCTTCATCGGAGCGCCCCAGTTCGATTTCAGGGCCATCGTGATCATCGGCATCCTTTCTTATGTGGGCGCCGTGGTGAGCTGGTTCTTTCCCTGGCACCGGCTCCCGGTGGAACGCTTCCTGGTCGTGATCGTGCTGCCCGGGCTGGCCCTGCTCGGCTTCATGCTGATGTACACCGGGGGCGTCCATTCGCACATCCTGCCGCTCTTCGTCGCCCCGGCGGTCTTTATGGCGGCCGCCTATGGATTTCGGGCGGGCGCGGCGATCGCGATCTTCACCGCGGCGACGGCGACGCTGCCTCTCTTCGTCAACGGGTGGGACAGCTATTACGCGCGAACGGTGGTGGTGCTCGCGGCGGCCACCATGCTGTGCGCCTATATCCCGGCACAGGTGCGCCGGGCGCTGCTCAGCGAGTACGAGACCCGCCGCCGGCAGCAGGAGGAAAGCTACGTCGCCACCATCGGGGCGCTGGCTGCGGTCCTCGATGCCAAGGATCGCTACACGGAGGCGCACTCACGGGAGACGGCCGAGCTGGCCGTGAAGGTCGGCAAACGCCTCGGCTTGCAGGGTGAGCAACGCCGCCTCCTGGAGTACGGCGCCTTGCTGCACGACATTGGGAAGATCGGGATTCCCGGCTACATCCTGCAGAAGCCCGGGCCCCTCACCCCCGAGGAGTTCGCCGTCATGCGCGAGCACCCGGTGATCGGCGAGCGCATCCTGGCGTCGGTGCCGTTTCTCGCCCCGCTGGGCCCGATCGTCCGCGCCGAACACGAGCGCTGGAACGGTACGGGTTATCCCGACGGCTTGAAAGGGGAGGAGATCCCGATCGAAGCTCGCATCATCCACGCCTGTGATGCCTTCCACGCGATGGCCTCGGACCGCGCCTACCGCAAAGCGTTGCCGCCGGAGGAGATCATGGCCGAGTTCCGGAAGGAAAGCGCGCAACAGTTCGACCCGCGAGTGGTCGAGGTGATGTTGCAGGTGATCGAAGAGGAGCCCCCGCACGTCACCGCCGAGGCGCAGGCCTCCGGCCAGCCGGCTCCCGACCCGCTGGTCACCGGCTCGCGGTCATGGGCCCAGCACATGCAATCCATCGAAACCCTTGGACAGCACCTTGCCCGTGCCACCACCATCGAGGACGTTTGCAATCGCATCGGCGAAACCATCAGCGCCATGCTGCCGCACGACCAGTGCCGGGTGCTCCTGATGAGTGAAGACCGCACCCGGCTCGAGATCGTCTACTTGAACGGGACCGGCCCCGCGGAATACCGCGACGTGACCTCGCAGAACGCGGCGGTCGCCGTGGGCGAGGGGATCGCCGGCTGGGTGGCGGAGTCCCGACGCGGGGTCGTGATCGGCGACACCGAGCACCATCCGAAAGCGGCGCATGTGACCGGCACGGATGTCATCGATGAGTCCATGCTTGCGGTGCCGGTTGTTTTCGAGGATGAGCTGCTGGGCGTCATCGTCGTCCTCAAGCTGGGGTTGAATCAATACAACCTCGACCAGCTGCGCCTGCTGACGATCCTGGCGAACCAGGCGGCCGTTTCGATCGCGAACGCGCGATTGATCGACCGGCTGGCGTCGGCCGCGACCATCGATCCCCTGACCGGTCTGATGAACCGGGCCGCGTTCGAGGAGGCGATCAACAAGCAGCTGCTGCGGCCGCAGTCGTGGGGCACGCTGCTGATGCTCGACGTGGACAATCTGCGCGAAACGAACGACGCCTACGGTCATCGAGCGGGTGACGCCGTGCTCAAGCGGATCGGCCGCGCCATCCGAACCTCAATCCGAAGTGATGACCTGGGGTCTCGCTGGATTGGCGACAACTTCGCCATCCTCGCGCCGGGAATCGACGCCGCCCAGGCGGAGCTGCTCGCCAAACGGATCGAAACCGCGGTGCAATCCGACCGGATTTCGATCCGCTGGGGCGCTGCCGAATACCGCGGCGACGCGCTCACCGCCCAGGACCTGGTGGCCGCCGCGCTGCGCTCCACAGCCCGCACGTCCGACGGTCTCGCCGCCTAGGGTCCTGAGGGCAAACCGTCACGCCCGAATGGGCAGGATGCTCGGAGTTTCGCGCAATTTGCTTGACGGTCCAAAACCCGTCGCCTAACGTCAAAACTCGCCGCTGAATCCACATCAACCGCCTACGGGCGTGCCGACCCGTGCCGAGGGAGGGGAGTGAGGCTCATCGTCATCCACCGGCTGGCGAAGCCGGCGTCGCCCGGCCGCTTTCTGGCGCGCCACGCATGGAAGCTTGGCCTGGGGCTGGTGGTGATTGCCCTGCTCACGGCGAGGGGCGCCGGTCAGACGTATACCCAGCCGCACTCGCTCGCCACCAACGTGACCCCCACGACCGTGCCGTGCGGCGCCATCAAGCTCGACGCCACCAGCACGGATACCGCGACCTGGACTGCGGTCAGCAGCCCCTACGGGACGGGTAGTCCGTACATCCTTCCGAGCAACGACCCCAACCTTCCCACCACCGATCCAACGCACCCCAACTGCCTGAAACCCGATCCGAGCACTCCGGCCAACTCCTTGCCCGATGACATTCGGATCGCGCCCGCAACCCGGCTCGTCATCGATGGGAGTCAGGGGCCGCTGCAGATCTTTTCCCACGGCACCGGCATCGTCGTTAATGGGGGCGAGATCCAGACCATCAATACCAGCGCCACCAACACCGTCAGCTTCGACGCCGAGCCGGACGTTCCCTCCTGGGGCGGCATCACGATCGTGGCCGCCGACGCCGGCCACAAGGGCGACGCGTCCTTTTCCTATGTCAGCCTGCAACACGCCCTGACGGCGATCACCATCACCAGTGGCGCGCTCTCGTCACCCGACAGCGGCAGCTACGGCCTGACGGTGAGTAACAGCGGCATCGGTCCCTCGTACTTCGACGGCATCGACGCGGTCAACACCCCGATCTCGATAACAGGCCGCGTGGATCCCATCACCGGTCGGTCGGATGGTCAGTTCGGGACGCTGAACAACATCGGCTCCCAGGGCATCAAGCTGACGTTTGATCCGAACCAACCCGACTACCCAGCGGTGATTCCGGCAAAGAGCCTCGACGTCGAGAACATGACCTTTGGGAGCTCGGTCCCATTCGGGGAAACCAACTGTCTCCCACTCACCTCCTGCGCGGCCGGGACCATCGGCAATGACGCCATTCAAGCCACCTTTGCTCCGAACGCTCAAGAACCGGTCCTGATCAACAACAACCAGTTCTTCCGCGCCGGCTCCTACGGCCTGGAATTGAACAACCCGAACAAGCCGGTCCTGACGAGCAACAGTTTCAGTCACAACGGCATCGGGTCCAGCGAGCCCACCGGGACCTGTCCGAAAAACGCCGTCAACAAGTACCCGCCGATCTACCTCAACAACGCGACCGTCGATCTAGAGAACAGCGTAACGGCCAACTTCGGCCAGCAGGACGGGCTCGAGGCGATCGTCTTCAACGGCACCGTCAGCTCGCCGACCTTCACCTGGAAGACCGCCGGCACCGACCCCATGCAGCCGCTCGGCTACCTATTGGACGGCGACCTGGGCATGGTGGGCGGCACCTTCAAGGTGCCCGGCGGCAGCGTGGTGAAAGCCAAGCACGGCACCCTCAACCTCAACGGCGTCAGGCTGGACGCCAATGACGCCGGGGCCAAGACCTTCACCAGCTTGCGCGACAGCAGCGTCGGGATTGACGCGGTGTGTTCGGTCTTCGTTCAGTCGGGCCCGCCCAGCCCATTACCGTCGGGCGACTGGGGTGGCATCAACCTGCTCAACGGCGCAGACGCGAGCATCAACAACTCCACCATCCTCTACGGCACCGATGGGGTGCAGATCACCGACGGCGCGACCAGCACCCTCGACCCGAGCTATGGCGCGAACTACGGATTGGTGATTCGCAACAGTCAGGTCGGCGCCAGCTTTTTCGATACGGTGTCCGCGACCCGGACACCGATCGCCGTGGTCGCCACCCAGCTGGCCTGTCCGGTGGGCGCCTGCAGTGGCCCCAGCGCCGGGCACGACGGCGTGTTTGCCGACTTTACGGGCAGTGGCACGCTGGGCCGCGGGCTCCTCCTCGATTCCAACACGGTTGGCGGCAGCGTGAACGAGGCGATCCGCGGCGTATCGCTGGGCAAGCAAAAGGTCGTGGTGATCCACAACACCATCCGCGGCGCGGGGACATTCGGGATCAAGCTCGAAGGCGCCAGCGCTCCAACGATCGCCGGCAACGACGTCAGAAACAGTGGGACGGGCAGCCCCAGCTACTCGGCGATCTACCTCCCCGACCTCGTGCAGGGCGACTTCAGCAGCGCAATCGCCGGGAACACGGGCGGCACCGATGGCCTCAACGCCATCGTCTTCCACGGCTCGACCGCCAACGCGAAGCCACTCAACTGGCAGACGGTCGGTGCCAGCAACGCACTGGCCTATATCGTCGACGGCGACCTCACCGTCAACGGCGACCTCACCCTCGTCAATGGCGATTACGCGCCGGTGCTCGGCGGGACGATCACGGTGAAGAGCGGGACGGTGACCGCGAACGGGGCCACCTTCACCAGCCTCAAGCAACAGCGGGCGAGCCTTCCCAGTTGCGGCTCGGTCTTCGTCCAGAAGGTCTCCGGGGCTTGCCCGCCGCCCGCGGCCGGCGATTGGGGCGGGCTGGTGCTTGACCCGGGCGGCGCCAATGCCTTCACCAGCTCGGAGATCGGCTATGCGGCCACCGGCATCTCGCT